>Ga0208826_1000262_pt1 | contig 59986 bp, 50 predicted proteins | sample AD_UKC115_MetaG_FD_184451 | JGI IMG/M metagenome (GOLD analysis project Ga0208826, IMG submission 184451) | Active sludge microbial communities of municipal wastewater-treating anaerobic digesters from Hong Kong - AD_UKC115_MetaG (SPAdes)... | ecosystem: Engineered > Bioreactor > Anaerobic >... | reverse complement strand
ATACTGAAGTATAGTTGCATCACAGCACCCAAATCTTAAACAATATAGCAATCCGTCATTACTTTTAACAATTAAATGATCTGTTTCTTTTTTATTCAAAAAGTACCTCCATAACTTGTCTAATATCATATTTGGTGTACACAAAAAAATAATTAAAAACATTCCAATACTGCACATACTTCACCAGCGTATTTCAGAGAACGTCCCATAGACGAAACAATTACGTCTATGCAATAAATTCCCATGCATTAGCGAAAATATTTTCGTCTATGTATTTATAGTTTTACTTTCGGAATATTTCTTACGCCAATTCATTTTTAGAAACTTTTGCACACATTTATTATAATAAAAGTATACATCTGTATTTGAATAAAATCAATAAAAGTGGGTGCAAATGATAAAAAAAAAGACGTAATTTAAAATGAGTGACCGAGAATCTATAACATAAAGTAAAAATGCCAAGGATAGCATTTTCTCGAATATCTGATAAATGTGCCATCATTCCCTGCTGTGGCAATTGCGTTATGAAACCTGTCCATAATTTTTATGCATTAAAAAAGCCAAAAAGTTTTATAAAAACTTTTTGACTTTTACTACCACAAATATTATTATTTTTAGATTACTTCAGTTATAAATATCATTTCACCGGTTATGTCTATTACAACATCCTTCAGAAATTTAACACCGGAATCAATACTCCAGGATGATTTACATTCAAATATTCCCTTATTGGCTTCTTTTACAGCTAAAGCTTCAAATACATTTTTAAATCCTTTTTGCATAATTGCTTCCATTATTTCAGATGAGTTTTTGTAAAATGAGTATTCAATGTATTCACTGACTTTTGATAAATATTCACATAATTCAAATGAAGTCATAAAGGCCCCTCCAATTTAATAGATATTACGATTTAGTTATGAACAGAAAAAAGTTTGTAAAGTATTAACCAAAGTTTTGATCAAATATCTTGTACCTTGAAGATTCATTTCCGACTGATCTTGAATGCGGTTCATAAAAATAATGGTTATTATACTTTATATATTCTATACTAATCAGTCTTATCCTCCTTAAAAATAAAAATTTATATAAAAGATTTAGTTTCCTGTATACTGTTCCGGATAATAAAGATTAATCAAAATTTCTGTTTCAAAATAGTCAAGAGTAAACCTGCCAAATTTAAATTCGGGTATACCAATCATATAACCAGTGATTCCATAACCCTCAAACTTGTTATTTTCACTATCAATGTCATGTTTACCATTATTGTTTTCATCGTGAAATGCTATAGCACAGTATTCGCCCATTGGCATGTCTTCTAAAACCAGCTCAACTATGCCATTTTTAGCTTCTACAGTTTTGGTCATATAAACATTTTCTTCAATTATTTCAAGGCTCTCTTCATCAACAAGAGGAATATCTTTGTTAAATAATTTAACAACAATAGGTCCGGATTTATTAAGCATACTATTGATAGAAATTTTGATTTTCCCTTTTGAACAAGGATTGTTCTCTTCCCCACTTCCGTGATAAACTCTTCTGGCAGTATATGCAAATCCTGAGTTCTCAACCTGTAAGATCTTATCATCTTCCTTATAGCTTAAAATACCGTTATTATAGCTCTCATATATGCCACTCTGACTGCCTCCTCCAGCCCTGCCGACAACCCAGATATTATCATGGCCTTTGATAAAGGAACTTACATCAGTCCCAGCTATTCCGGTATGACTAAAAGCTTTATAACCGCTGTAACCATGTACGCCTTCTTCGAGATACAAGAAGTGCTCATGCTCCGGATAATAGTATGAGAAGATTCCAAAGGTATGCTCATCATAGTGAATAAATATGTCATCAGGTTTTATATTTTCTTCCATGTAATATTTCAATTCCTTAATTGGTCCATTATAATAGTTCATATTTATTTTATTATAGGGTACGAGAGAAAATATAAAAATAATTGCAACTGCAAATATTGAAAAATCCTTATATTTTATTCTTGTAATTCCATAAGATACGGAAAGCAGGAATAATCCAACAACCGGAAAAATATACCTTGTAACAAGTATTGGTCTTACAAGAATGGACACAACAACTGCTGTGACAAGGGTCAATATATATACTGACACTGCAAACGCCGACAGAATACCTTTCTTATCCTTATTCTTAATTGTAAACCACAGTCCTGCAAAAACAAAAATAAGCGCTCCAATAAATGATGGAATTATAAAGGGATAGCTCGAATCAAACTTTGCTTCAAAGGGAAAAAGCAATGAATGCCATATTGTATTCCCGTCTACCGGTGGTATCCAAAAATCCTTCGACACTCTTGAAATCTGTAAAACCAGAGTTAATATCCATGGTATATAACACGCTACAGCAACTCCTGCTGAAATAAAATATTTGTACATTCTCTTCTTATTTGAAGACCTGAGAAAGTATACAAATAGTAGAGCATTGGCAATAGTAGCTGCCAATAAAGCATAATAGTGAATATAAGCTGAGGCAATTGAAAAAATGGACAGCATAATAAAATCAGCTTTCTTTCCATCTCTTGCAGATAAATAGCCGTACAGAACTGTACCCGTTACAAAGAAAGCCGCCCATGTATACATCCTTGCATCCTGACCTATTGATAGGCTCATAGGTATAATAATTACAAGCAGAGAAAAAATTATGCTTGTAAATTTATCAAACGCTCTTTTTACAGGACCTGCACCTAAAAGAGCAAGCGCCAGTACACCGATTACTGAAAACAGCCTTAATGAACTCTCTGTACGCCCGAATATCATGCCAAACACTTTAAGAGCCATAAAGTATAAGGGAGGATGGCTGTCCTCAGCTGTTATATTTATGATATCTGCAAATGAATGATTTATAATTGCAGCAGAATACGCCTCATCATACCATAGCCCTTCATGCCCTATATTTGATGTTAGATGTTTAAACCCGCTAAATATCAATACAGGCCAAAACACCAGCCAAAGATAATTAATCTTTAATGCTGTAGAGTGTACAATTCTCTGTGCTTTTTCAACTATACCAAGTTTTTTATTTATTCTCTTAAAAGGCTTCATAATTTTACTGCTTATAATTTCAAACATTTGCACAATATTATCAAAAATTAGTATTCTTCTTTTTTCACCTTCTGTAATACTGCTATCTTCCGAGGCTGAATTAAAATCCTTTCTGAAAAACAAATACCATAATAATATAAACACACCTACACATATCATAACCATTATTGTACCTGCACTTCCAGCTCCATAAAGCCATGGAGTGAAGTACGTGTTTCTGAAATAATCCATTATAAAGTACCAACCTGCTTCACTATAAAACTCCGTTCCTAGTACCTTGTATGAATCATATGTATTTATTATTATTCCAAGAAATATTAGTATTGCCAGGACTGGTCTCAAAAGTGGCAAAGTTATATTTGTAAATTTGCGGAAATGTCCGGCACCATCTATGTCAGCAGCTTCATAATAGTCTTTGGGAATATTCTGAAGACCTGCCAGTATGAATAGAGCAAATAGCGGAAAGTAATGCCATACCGTAATTAGTGTTACTACCCAAAATGCCCTGTCGCCAGCAAACCACTGTATTTTGTCAGGAACAAGATGGAAATAGTCTACGATTATCTGATTAACAAGACCGTCGTTTCTGGAAAACAATGTTAACCAAGCAGTTTCTATTACAAAACCCGGCATTATAAACGGAAGAAGTAGAAGGCTTCTTGCAATACCGCTAAATTTAAACTTTCTATTTAAAGCCAGTGCAATAATAAGCGCAACAACAAGTGTAAGCACATTTGCAATTATTACAAAAGATATAGTCTTATTAATAGATGCATGGAAAGAAGATGCCTGCGTACCATTTGAGCCGGTTATAACAAAGAGATAGTTCTTCAAGCCAACAAAAGGAGCTGTGAATGTTGTAAAAAACTTCTTAAGTGTGTTACCTCTGATGTTGAGGAAAGACATATATATGGCTTCAATAAACGGTAGAATTTGCAGAAAAAATATAGCTATAAATGCTGGAATCAGTAACAAATATGGTTTTTTACTTTTGTGTCCCGATGATTTCTTCTTTTTTAGTTTACCCACTTCTATTCCCCCTTTAGCTGCCAATAAATTATTATTGCTTTAAAGCCCCTCCTGTGATGCCCTTCATAAACTTATTCTGAATCATGAAAAATATAATAAATATTGGCACCGTTGATACAGGTCCTGATATATATCTGAATCCTTCATAGGTAGGCAATAGCGCTACTGTTCTATATTTCTCATCTGTCATTAAGACATCTACCAAAAACCTTTCATCCCATACCAACATTACAATAAACATTGAAGCAACAACTATTCCAGATCTGATCAAAGGTAAAATAATCTTTGTTATCAGCTTAAAATTCGAACATCCATCAACTCTTGCTGCCTCTTCTATTTCAGTCGGTATAGCAATTATAGCTCCTCTCAGAATCCATATACAATATGGAAGATACATAACGGAATACATCAAAGCCAAAACAATATAGCCATTATAGGAATTGTATATATCTATATTGGTGAGTTGTTCAAAAGATTTCATTGAAACCGCAAAGGATAAAAAGTATGTAATTGTCGGTATAAGCAAAGGAATTACAATTAATATACCAAAAAGGTTCACTCCGCGAAACTTGTAACGTGAGATAGCATATGTTGTAGGTATGGCAAGCGATAGACCCAATACTATGCTAATAGCACACAACATTAAGCTATTTTTTATATAGCCGGAAAAACCTATATAGCCTAAGAACCCAAAAAAGCTGCCAAAGCCTGTAAAAAAATTGCCCAAACTATAGAGAAACCATTCAAATAAAATCCTGAAAGAATTATTGAAAAGTGTTAGTATCGGGATAACAGCAAATGCAACGTATAAAACTACAATCCGGTCAGCGAGCTTATCTAGAAAATCTTTCTTTTTCCCTTTGTATACGTAATTAGCCACTTTTATCATTCCCCCTGTTTAACTGCATGCTTTAATAGAAAAGGTTTACTATTCAAAAATTCTGATTTTCCATTTCGCCATATATCCTGTAGAGTATTTTGATATAAATTATTACAATCAATATAAATTAAATATACTACATTATCGTTATATAGTTCAATCATTTTGACAGGAAATTTCACATATAATCAAATTATTCGTAGAAATTACAAGAAACACAAAAACTTCCTGTAACTAAAGTTACAGGAAGCTTTTTATAGTAATTTACTTAGTTTGTTTCTTTTGGAGCATAAACTGTATATCCTGAGGTAATTCTGTTTCCATTCCAGTCAAACAGCATTGTTCCGTTTATACCGTTAGGCATTGTTGTTGAATTTTCAAACTCCACTTTATATGGAGCAGATTTAAGAACTTTGAACTCTATAACAGCTAATGTTCCGGTTTCTTCCGGGCTTCCAGATGCTCTGTAATCTTCAAGAGCAGTATATAACTTACCAAAGTTAAGTATACCTGATGTTAAGTTATGGGATACTGCGTTAACAGGACCATAATCAACATTGGCAATTAAAGTTCCACTTGATGGTATTGTACTGCTAGTGTAAGCAGCGCCTGTTGATTTAACAGGTTGTAATACAGTCGGGTCATATTTCAAATTAATCTGGTATCCCGATAAGTTGCCTATTTCATTAACTCTTACTATAGCTTTAACTGTCTCTCCAACTGTTGCATTAGCTTTGTCTAATTCTATTGCTATATAACTGGTAGGCATAACATTGGCATTGATTTCTTCAGGTTGAATTACCTTATAACCGGAAGCTATTCTATTTCCGAACCAGTCAAACAGCATAGTTCCTGTTACACCATTAGGCATAGAAGCTGCATTCTCAAACTTAATAGAAGTTGCACTTTCTGCTAAAACCTTAAACGTTATAACAGCCACTGTTCCAGTTTCTTCCGGGTTTCCGGAAGCTCTGTAATCTTCAAGATTTGTATATAGCTTTCCAAAATTCAATTTTCCGGATGCTACATTATGTGATGCTGCAGGTATTACTCCGAAATCACTATTCTTAAGTATGGTTCCGCTAGATGGAATGCTGCTGTTTGAATACGCAGTTCCACTTGCAGTGATTGGTTGTAAAACAGCAGGATCATAAATCAAGTTTGCTTGAAATCCCGAGAAATTTTCAATATTATTAATTCTCACGGTTGCTTTAATTGTATCATTAACTTTTGCTGTTGTTTTGTCAAGATCAACAGTAATATAACTATCACCAATTGTTTGTGGGTTAGTTGCAGTAGGTACTACCGTTGTAGAAGTAGGAGTAGCAGTCACTGTAGGCGTCACAATAGTTGTAGGAGTAACTGCAGGTGTTGATTCAGGTGGTATAATTGCGGTAGGTGTTACAGCAATTGTCTTTGTAGGAGTAACTGTTATAACAGGAGTCTTGATTGGTGTAAGAGCACAGGTATTGATCTTTTCTGGCTGTATTACTTCGTAACCTGAGATAATTCTCTCTGCATTCCAGTTAAACAACATAGTTCCAGAAATACTATTTGGCATTGTACTTGAATTTTCAAATTGTATTGAGGTTTGCTCAGGTTTTAACACTTTAAAGTATATATCAGCAATAGTCCCTTTTTCTTCAGCAATACCTGATAGCCTATAATCCTCAATATTTGTGTATGTTCTAGTAAAGTTCAGTATTCCCTCCGTTAAATTATGTGATGCAACAGGCAATACTCCATAATCCTGATTAACAAGAATATCACCGGCAGAAGGATTTGTAGTGCTGGTATAAGCGTTTCCTGAAGCATTAACAGGCTGCAAAACTGCTGGGTCATATTTTAAGTTTACCTGATAGCCTGCAAATTTCTCTATATCATTAACTACTATAGATGCCTTAATTATCTCTCCAACTGCAGCTTCCGTCTTATCAAAGTTCATTTTTATGTAACTTGTACTCTGAACATTTGAATTAATTTTCTCAGGTTGTATTACCTGATAACCGCTTGTAATTCTGTTTCCATACCAGTCAAACAACATTGTACCAACAATTGCGCTTGGCATTGTACCGGTATTTTCAAAAGTAATTGAAGTAGCTTTTTCCTTCAATACTTTAAAACCTACAACACCTAACGTACCAGACTCTTCATAGCCATTTAATCTGTATTCTTCAAGGTTTGTATACGATCTTGCGAAATTAAGAATACCTGCTCTAAAGTCATGTGACGCAGCAGCTATTACTCCATAATCGGAATTATTCAGTAAACCTCCAGCTAGAGGATTTGTAGTTTGCCCATAAGCTACTCCTGTTATAGGATTAACAGCTTGAAGCACCTCGGGATCATATTTCAGGTTTACTTGGTAGCCAGCCAGATTATTCATTTTATTGACTTTCACCGTTGCAGTTATTATATCACCAACAGATGCAGATGTTTTGTCAAGATCAAGTGTTATAACCCCATTGTCATTTACATCTCCGTTTACAGTAATAACAGAAGGCTGAGTGACTGTATAACCGCTTAAAATTCTGTCACCGTTCCAATCAAACAACATTGTTCCAGATATACCGCTTGGCATTGAAGCAGTATTTTCAAATAAAATTGCTGCTGATTTTGCCCGAAGAACTTGGAAGCTTATTACAGCAAGTGTGCCGGACTTTTCTGCAGTTCCGGATTTTTTGTACTCTTCAAGATTTGTATATGATTTACCAAAGCACAATATGCCACCTGATAAGTTGTGATCTGCCAGCGGATATGGACCATAATCAGAATTCCCAAGTAAAGTACCAGATGCTGGCATTGTAGTGTTTGTATAATCCAATCCTGAAGCTGTAACCGGTTTAAGAGTTGCAGGATCATAACTCAAACTAACCTGGTATCCTGCGAAATTATCGACAGCATCTATTTTAACTGTAGCAGTTACAATATCGCCAACTGAAACAGTCGTCTTATCCAATTCCAATGAAACATTACCATTTATTACTTGTTGCCCGTCTTTGTTGAGTATTCCTGCCTGTTTAACAGTATAACCACTTTTTATCTTTTCACCATTCCAATTGAAAAGCATAGTACCGGTAATTGCACCTGGCATTTTAGCTGTATCTTCAAAGGATACTGTAGTTGCTTTCCCTTGAAGAACTTTAAACTGGATAACAGCAAGTGTACCTGTTTTTTCAGCATTACCGCTTACTCTATAATCCTCAAGATTCGTATATGAAACGGAGAAATTCAATATACCATTTGTAATATCGTTACTAGCTAATGGTAATCTGCCAAAATCCTCATTTGTGAGAATTGTAGCACCAGTAGGAATTGTGGTGCTGGTGAAAGCATTTCCTGATGCTGTGACAGGTTGAAGTACAGCAGGATCATACTTGAGATTTACCTGGTAACCAGCGAAATTCTCAATATTATTTGCATTAATAGTAGCTTTAACAATCTCTCCTACCGCAGCAGAAGTTTTGTCAAACTCCATTGAAATATTGCTTTCGATTATTGGATTCTGATTATCTGAGTTTATTAACCCCGGTTGAACAACAGTATATCCGGAAGTTATCTTATTTCCGTTCCAGTCAAAGAGATTTGTGCCGATATTAGCAACCGGCATAGTTTTGGAATCTGCAAAAACAACTGAAGTTGCTTTTTCCTGAAGAACCTTAAAGTATATTACCGCAATTGAACCTGATGATTCGGGAGTGCCGGCAGTTCTGTAATCTTCCAGATTTGTGTACAACTTACCGAAATTCAGTATCCCTAATTCTACATTGTGTAGTGCCTGAGGGAGAATACCAAAGTCACTATTTCCAAGCAATGTGCCGCTTTCCGGTATTGTAGTGTTGGTGTATTGTATACCTGTGGACTTAATCGGTTGTAATACTGCTGGGTCATACTTCAAATTAACCTGATACCCGGCAAAATTACTGATGTTGTTAATGCTAAGTGTTGCCTTGATTGTTTCTCCTGCCTTTGCCACATTCTTATCAAGTTGAAGCTCTATACTCGAAGTCTGAGCTCCAAATGCAATACTTGTAAACAAGCTGCTGCTTAATAATAATGCGAATGCCAAGAGAATAGATATAGCCTTTCTTATCCTCATATAAAATACATCCCCTTTCAAAGGATTAAATTGGTAACTAATTTGAATATACTGTAAAAACTTATTAACACAAATCAAAAGGTATATTGTTTTGAAAAAGAAAAGTATGAAGAAATGTTTAGTTGAATAAGTTCGACTTTTGTTGGGTAGATAGGTATATAGATTATACTTTAATTCTTTTACTGTTTAAATCGATTTCAGTAAATACAATTTAGTTCTCTCTAGTAGTTGCTGTTGGTGTTGGCCTCTGTCTCAATTTTGGAACTCCCCATCAACAGTTAAAACAATGAACAAGTACATTAAAACACATCTATATAAAGATACACATATTCTATGATCGATTTGCATCTTTAATAATATTCTATGCTTTAAAGTACATGCTATTTACTATAATTACGTATAATGTCTGTTTTTTTATTTAGTACAAGGTTGACTTAACAATAAAGATTAATGTTTCCATGTATTACAGTAAATATTTGTTACTATACCGATATCAAGCATGGTTAGGTTTAACATTTTCAATATTTTTTAAGTCACTCTTTTAAAAGTTACAGGTACATCGTTACTTTAAGCACCTCCTTTTGTGATTTGTACCTATTTGCACCTCAAAAGAGCAACCACTAGGTTAATTAAAAATTTCATCGTATATTATTTAATTCTATAATTAAAATTGCGCCGAATTACAATATATTATCTCTTTTAAGTATTCATAAATATAACCTATATAGTAGTTCGTATAAAATTAGTTTTTTTACGGTGTTATTTATAAATTTTTCATATATATTTCATAAAAACAGCTTACTCAAATGCAGTTAAGATAGAGAACAAATAAAGTAAAAAGTTTTATGGAATAAAGAAATTTGTATATTGATAAAACAAAGTAATGATGCTATACAAAGTTGTATTGGTGTGAAGAGGTTGTATTTGATACTACTTGTGAGCTAATTTATAATTGCAATTGTATGAATAATCTCTTATGCTAATACATAGTTGTTTTAACAATACGAGATTAATTACCAAACTATAACAATATGTATAATTAGAACAGACTTTTAATAATATGTCAACACTATTTATTCACTTTTCAAGCACGTTAGCCTAATTAAATTATATTATAATTCAAAATATCTTTCAACAATTATATAATCCGCACTTTTCTTAATATATTACTTAGAATTCAACCCCTATACACTAATTATGTATACTTACATCAACAAATATACTATATTTTCATAATTAGTATTCAACAAACAATTTTTCCTGCCTTTGGTACATAAATACTAAGTTAAACGTACTTTTGCCATACTATGCAAATCGTAAAAGGAGATGTCAGTAAGATTCTCAGGAAAATCAGAATTCAGAGAACATACAGACATCTTGTAAGCTTTATCAATATGATACTGCCTGAAATAGCAATCTTTTAGTTCATTATTAGTTGTAAACAAGATGGAATTACCTTCAATCTTAAAAGAAAATGAATTTAGAGGTAAAGATAAACCTCGGCCATCTGCCTTAATATAACTTTCTTTTAAAGTCCAAAAATCAAAAAATACTTCCCTCCTTTTAATATCTTCTAAAGAAAGTAAATATAAATGCTCTTCTTTTGAGAAGAACCTCGCAGACAAATTCAGGTCAACATCATGTATTTTTTCAATATCGATTCCAATCGTTGCACTATCAACTGCACAAACTACCCAATCACCTGAATGGGACAAATTAAAGTGAAAATTATCTATGTCCTTTATATAAGGCTTTCCATATTCATTTTTGCATAGGTGGATGCTGTTGTTTTTCTTTTTACATAAGGATACTATAATAAATCGTAAAAGTATATTTGAGGTCAGTCCTCTCAATGCATCTTCATACCTTCGAAACCTAAGTATCTTCTTCTGTTCTTCATCGGAAAGAAAAGAAAGCAATTCATCAAAAATATTTTTTTCAACTTGGGCATTTATTTTTACTGTATATATCTTCAAACTGCTACCCCTCACAAGTCAGAATATTTATTTGGTCATTTGCTATGTTATTAAAACAGCAGTAATATGCGGTAAACATTCTATAACAACATGTAATTATTGTCAACAACATATTTGCAAGTAAGGTGCATGTAATAAATGTGAAGAAAAATATACACCCTCCAAGACTTTACGTCTTAAATTAGTAACACAATCGGCTCCGGTTTAATATTATGAAATAGATTAAGAGGAAGTATTCACAAGGAGGATGCGGATTATGGAAGAAAGAGGGTTCTTAGGAGGTATAGTTGACAACGAGACAATACTTTGGTTCATCATTCTGTTCCTGTTACTTTTCTGGGGATGTTGCGATTCAACTAAATACAGAGATTAATTCAAAATATAATTTAAAGAAAGGAGTAATTTCAGATGGAAGAAAGAGGTTTTGGATTCGGCAATAATTGTATATGGATATTGATTATAATATTCATAATATTTTGCTGCTGTGGCGGATTTGGTTTTAGAGAATAAGTATAGCTTAAAACTAAATTTCTACTCTGAACAACGAAAAAATATAATTTAATAATCTGAAGAGAAAAAATATAATTTAATAATCTGAAGATTTGAACCAATTAATTTATGGTCTATAATTACATTTTACATAAAGATAGCCTTGGCAAATTATATTGTCATAGCTATCTTTATATTTTTTGAGTGTTCATTATAATTTTGATAAACGTATTTAATTATTTCTAAAATTAGGTTAATATAATTATTGAGCAAAATTACAAAATTAATTTTACTCAATACTAAAAAATAAAGGATGAAAATAATGAAATTTTTTAAGGGTTTGCTGATAACAAATATAATTATTCTGATATTAATTGTGCCCGGTTTTATCCTGCTTGATAAATATCTTGCCAGAGATAATAAACCTTCCAATCCTGATATAGTTACGCCTTCTGATAGCGAGAAGGGTAATATTGTAGATCTTAATAAGGACGATATACCCGATGCGGCAGATCCTATAGAGAAACCTGATGAAGAAAAAGTTATTATCCCTAATGAACTGCTTCCTGCTTCTCAAAACATAAAATGGGAAATTATAACGGATAATAATGCGACAGATATTCAAAATAACATCACTTTTCCGGAACCAGACGAGTACAACAGCATTGAAGGTGTAACAACCTTCAGAGGAAATAATTACAGGAACTCTTCAAGTTACGGTAATGTAGAAGTCAATGAAAATAAGCTTGAGAAGATTTGGAGCGTAAAAATAGGATATATTGACCTTTGGACAGGCGTTGGCTGGAATGGACAACCTGCTATAGTTAAATGGAATGATGAACTTCGCCGAAAAATGAATATATTTGAAGACAAAAAAAACAAATCCGGCTTAAAAGAAGTTATTTATGGCACCCTTGACGGTAAAATTTATTTTCTTGATTTAGATGACGGAAAGAACACCAGAAATCCTATTAACATAGGATTTCCTATCAAAGGAAGTGTTAGCGTTGACCCAAGAGGATTGCCACTTCTCTATTCAGGTCAGGGTATTGAAAAAAACGGAAGTGTAACCGGTAAAATTGGGTTTCGCATATTCAGCCTTATAGATCAAAAAATGCTCTACTTCATAAACGGAATTGACAAAAGTGCTTACAGAGCGTGGGGGGCATTTGATTCAACGCCTTTAATAGATAAAAACAATGATACACTATATGAATGTGGTGAAAACGGAATTCTCTACTCTGTAAAGTTAAACAGCAATTTTGATGTTAATGAGGGGCATATCTCTATTAATCCTGAGGTTACAAAGTACAGGTATAAATCGCCTTCAATTAAAAAGCTTGGTATTGAAAACTCCGTTGCAATATATAAAAACTTTGCCTATTTTGTAGACAACAGCGGGTATATGCAATGCGTTGACCTGAATTCTTTCACCCCGGTATGGGTGAGAAATGTATCTGATGATACCGACAGTACAATTGGGATTGAAGAATTGGGAAACTCAAAAGTATCTCTATATACTGCTTGCGAGGTTGACCACCAGGGAAATGGCGGTTACAGCTATGTAAGAAAAATAAATGCTCTTACCGGCCAATTGATTTGGGAGAACAAATACCAGTGTACTTTCAGTGAAACAAATGGTGGAGCTCTTGCATCGCCTGTTATAGGTAAAAACGATATAAGTGATCTTGTAATATACAATATCGCTAAGGCCTGGAATAAAAACGGCGGTAAACTGATTGCCTTTGACAAGGAAACAGGACAGGAAAAATGGGTAATCAATTTTAATAATTATTGCTGGAGTTCACCTGTTGACATTTATACAAAGAATGGAAAGTCATATATAATTCAATGCGACTCCGGAGGATATATGTACCTTATCGAAGGCCAAACAGGTCAAATCCTTGATAAGATACCGCTTGAAGGTAATGTTGAAGGTTCACCTGCCGTATATGACGATATGATTGTTGTAGGTACGCGCGGACAAAAAATCTGGGGTATCAAAGTTAAATAAAATAACCGATAACCTTCAAGCAAAAATAGCAACCGTTATAGCATTAATAATGCCTCACCGAACTTCAAACAAAAAGGTTCTACACAGTGTAGAGCCTTTTATATTGATGAAATAATTTATTTTGTATTTTCAAAAACAAGCTTGCACTTGTCTGCTCTGTATTTTGATACAACATACTCAACAACTTGTCCGCTCTTTGAATATATAATATTAGATATCTTTATAAGCGGCTGACCGGGCTGGACTTTCAAATACTGGGCTTCATTCTGATCAGTATAAATAACTTCCAACGAACTTTTTGTCTTTGTAGGTATCAAGGGATATTTTCCTCTTAATATATCAAAAGACTGCTTTTTATTTCTTACATCTTCTATAATATTCGGAAAAAGTCCTAAAGGAATGTATGATATATTATAGGAATATATTTCATTTTCCAAGTTTGTTACAAAAGCAATTTGTGCAAAATCAAAAGTCTGGTTGTTACTTATGGAAAATATGTCGGAAAGTTTTCTGTATTCTTTGTTTGTCACTGTTTCGAGCAATACAATATTTCTTTCTCCGGGAGCCTCATTGTCTAGAATTGAATCGGTAAAGCCCGTATAAGCTTTTACATCAATTGCCGACTTGGGTTTTGAAACAAAGGTACCCTTACCCTTTTCTTTATACAAATACCCGCTGTTGGTAAGCTCGCTGATTGCCTGTCTCACAGTTGGTCTGCTTATGTCATATTTTTCGCATAATTCCTGTTCTGATGGAATTTTACTATCCGGCTGATATTCTCCGTTATCAATCTTATCAATAATCAAGTTTTTCAACTGAGAATAAAGAGGAACATTGCTATACTTATTTATCACTGAAAAATCCCCCTACCTGTTTTTATGAAATACATTTATAAACGAGTTTATATAGGTGCCATCAGAGTTAAGGTATGACTAAAATATAAGTTCCTACTCTGGATAACGAAAAAACTTGATTTAATAATGTTTTCTAAATATGAGAATAGGAAGTTATTTTTTCGTTATTCCTTAGCATAATAATATGTCATTACGTCATCACTAATTTTACTACATCACCCAAAAGAATTCAATGTTTTTTTACCTTGCTTTAACTTAGACATAATTTAGTAACACGGTACTTCAATAAGCGCCAGATTAGGTATTACGAATCCTTCAAATTTTAAAGGGAGGGTAAATTTATCCCTCCCCATAATACAATTTATATTTTTCTCTTAAAAAATTCTATATTAATTAAACTTTCAACTCGACATTTATATTAATATCTCTATTGGCTTCTAAAATTGGCTTTACAACTTCCTTCACAAATTCTTCAACCTGTTGGGGAGATCTGCCTACGTAGTTTTTTGGTTCCAAAACCGAGTTTAATTCTTCGAGATTCAAGTTAAATGCACTGTCTGATGCAATCCTCTCAATCAGATCATTCTTTCCGCCTTCAATCTTTACCTTTTTAGCAGCCTCCATAGAATGCACTCTTATTCTTTCATGAAGTTCCTGTCTGTCCCCTCCCCTTTTAACTGCTTCCATCATAATATTTTCAGTTGCCATAAACGGGAGTTCTTCGAGGATATGCTTTTCTATTACCTTTGGATAAACAACAAGTCCGTCGGCAATATTTATATAAATATTCAAAATTGCATCTACTGCAAGAAATGCCTCTGGAACACTGATACGTTTATTTGCAGAATCGTCAAGACTTCTTTCAAACCACTGTGTTGAAGCTGTTATTGCAGGATTCAAAGTGTCAACAATAACATACCTGGCAAGAGAAGAAATTCTTTCAGATCTCATTGGATTTCTCTTGTAAGCCATTGCAGAAGAGCCTATCTGATTTTTTTCAAAAGGTTCTTCAACTTCCTTCATATTCTGGAGAAGTCTCATGTCATTGCTGAACTTATAAGCACTCTGTGCAATGCTTCCAAGCAGATTTAAAATTCTGCTGTCAAGCTTTCTGGTATAGGTTTGGCCTGAAACGGCAAAAACCTTATCATATCCCATCTTTTGCGCAATAAGTTTATCGAGTTTTTTAACCTTTTCATGGTCACCCTCAAATAGGCTAAGGAAACTTGCCTGTGTTCCGGTTGTACCTTTAGAACCCAGTAATTTCATATTGGACAATACAAAATCCATCTCCTCTAAATCCATAGCAAGATCCTGAATCCAGAGCGTAGCCCTTTTACCAACAGTCACAAGCTGAGCCGGCTGAAAGTGCGTAAATCCTAAAGTTGGAAGATCCTTATACTTTAGTGCAAATTCAGAAAGCTTGCTTATTACGGCCACAAGCTTTTTCTTGAGCAGCTTCAAACCTTCGTGCATAATGATTATGTCGGTATTGTCTCCAACGTAACATGAAGTTGCACCAAGGTGTATTATACCCCTTGCATTTGGACAAAGCTCTCCGTATGCATGGATATGTGCCATTACATCATGTCTGAATTCTTTCTCTTTTGCTTCTGCCAATTCATAATTTATATCATCTTTATGCCTCTTCAATTCGTCAATTTGTTCATCGGTAATGTTAAGTCCCAACTCCTTTTCAGCTTCTGCCAGAGCAATCCACAATCTCCTCCAGGTCTTAAATTTCATATCCGGCGAAAAAACATGCTGCATATCACTGCTGGCATATCTTGAATTTAAAGGACTTTCATAAGTATTTTTCAAACTCCTCAACCTCCATAAGCTTTTCTAATTATAACCTGTATATTTACCAAAGTTTATTATACCTTCTTTTCAGGGGTAAATCCACAAAAAAATTGCGAGAAAATTAATTCCCGCCACATCAAATTTATAAATATGAGAATGATTTAGGCTATTTAGCAAACATAACCTTTGTTCATTATATTATTTATTTAAGAATTTTTCAATTCTATTTAATCCTTCTTTTATATTTTCCATTGAAGTTGCATAGGAAAGCCTTACATGAATGTCTGTCCCAAAGCCTGAACCTGGTACTAATGCAACATTTGCCTTTTCAAGCAACACATTTGCAAAATCATCGGAACCATTTATTTTAACTCCATCAAATTCTTGCCCAATCAGCTTGGAGATATTCATCATTACGTAAAAAGCTCCGTTTGGTTTTATACAGGACAGACCGTTTATCGAATTTATCCTGTCAACCATGTAATCTCTCCTCTTTGTGAATTCATCGGCCATAACTTTCATAAAATCTTCAGGGCCTTCCAAACCTGCCTGAGCTGCCTTTTGTGCTATTGAGTTCGGATTTGAGGTCGCATGGCTCTGTACATTGCCCATTATATTGGCAATCTTTTCGTTAGAAGCTGTGTACCCTATTCTCCAGCCTGTCATTGAGTATGACTTGGAAACACCGTTTACAATTATTGTAAGATCCTTGATTTTATCATTGAATGATGCAATGCTTACATGTTTATATCCATCGTATACAAGCTTTTCGTAGATTTCATCGGAAACAATGTATATACCCTTGCTTACAGCCAGTTCAGCAACTGCCTTAAGCTCTTCTTCAGAATATATCATACCTGTAGGATTGCTAGGACTGTTTATTACAATGGCTCTGGTTTTAGCTGTTATTGCTTTTTCAAGCTTGCTGATACTGAATTTAAAACCCTCTTCTTCAGTACTGTTTAGTATAACAGGAACTCCGTCTGCCAGTTTTACCATTTCGGGGTAGCTTACCCAGTAAGGTGCAGGTATAATTACTTCATCACCAGGATTTAAGATAGCTTGAAAAGCATTAACCAGTGAATGCTTCGCACCGTTGCTGATAACAATATTTGACGGTTTGTAGTCAAGTCCGTTATCTCTTTTGAACTTATTGCATATAGCCTGCTTTAACTCAAGAGTACCGGCAGCTGGCGTATATTTTGTAAATCCGTCATTGATTGCTTTTATTGCAGCTGCTTTTATATGATCGGGAGTATCGAAATCAGGTTCACCTGCTCCAAAACCTATGATATCAATCCCTTCAGCTTTCATTTTTTTTGCTTTTGCATCTATGGCAAGTGTCGATGATGGACTTATAGAAAGACCTTTTTGTGACAGTTCCATTTTTAACCCTCCAGTTTATATGTTTATGTACTCCATTTTAATATATTATATGTTTTTTTGCAAGATTATGATTTAATTTATGCAAGATATATTTTGGGATTTCATTAATTTGGAACACCGGTTTCTTCAGTAATCCAGTGCTAAAGCATAGACAACCGGCTACTTGCAACAAAACTTTTATGTTGAAATCTTATAGAGTAAACGTAGTAAGACACTTTTTAGAGAAAAATAAAGGTTTGCATACTGAACAGTTGTTCAAAGTAATGCTGTAAATATAACTTCGGCTATAACTCCGCTTTAAGGGCCTATTTGACCCAAATAGTCCATGAGATAATCCGAAGTACTATTTCAGCTATTCCTTACTGCATTTATCAGATTTCCTCGACCTATTGTTTTTGGATAAGAACTTTTTTATATTTGCCTTAATGAAAAGTTTTATAAAATTTGCAAGTTATTAATCTTATTATTTCACTTTGATTTTTGCGTAAAATTTATAGTCAACAATCTTATTATAAGCAGACGAAAAAAAACACCCGAATACTCCATTCGAGTGTCTTATTTGAGAGGGTTACATATATTATATTAATAAAAATACTGTCTTTTATGTAAACTATTTTACTAAAATTTAATGTCCGGTAAATCCAACATCAAAACCTGCTACTTTAGCTGCAGTTTTTGTCGCAATAGGTAATCAGGTTAAATATTCCCTTATAAATCTTTAACTAGTCGGAGAAAATTCCCTCCAGCAAATTTTTCTATTATTTCTTCCGAATAGTTTAGTTTCCCCATTTCTTCCAAAACAGCACTTACACTTTCAACCCCATTGATACCATCAGGTGTCTTTTCGATTCCGTCAAAATCCGCACCAAGTCCGATGTGGTCAGGACCTGCCACAGAAATAATATGTTCAATGTGTTTTATAATATCTGCCATTGAGGCTTTTCCTGCATTGTTTAAAAAGTCAGGATAAAAATTAACTCCAATTACTCCACCGTTTTTCGCAACAGCTTTTATCTGATCATCGTACAAATTTCTTGGATGCGAACATATAACTCTTGCATTTGAATGTGATACTATTATTGGCTTAGTTGTTGTCTCAATTACGTCCCAGAAGCCTTTTTCCGATATATGTGATAAATCAACAAGCATTCCAAGATTGTTCATTTCCTTAATAAGATTTCTTCCAAAAGGTGTCAGGCCTCCACCAGACTCTTCGTCTTTTACTCCATCTGCTATTTCATTTCTATAATTCCATGTTAGGCAAATACTTCTTACACCAAGTCTGTAAAAATTCCTTAAAGCTCCGAGATCTCCCTGAAGTGCTTCTCCTCCTTCAATAGAGAGCATTGCAGCTATTTTTCCATCTGAAACAGCTTTTTCGATATCTATGTAATTACAACACAACGTTATATCAGCTTTATAAGTTTCCAACTCTTTGTAAAAGCGGTCAATAATCTGCATTGCACGCTTCATTGCGTAGGCTTGTGAATATATCGGATCAATAAATGCAGCAAAGGTTTGAACAAAACTACCTGACTTTTTTAACCTCACCAAATCAATATGGCAATTGTTTGTGTAAAGGTTTGAATTTAGTTCCATTATTTTGGTTATCGTATCACAATGTGCATCAAAAATTATCATGGTCTCTCCCCTGTCCTTAGATTATTCCAGAGATTAATTATAATCTATGCAGACAAATAATAAAATATGTTATAAAAATTATCGGTTATAATTGTAAAACAGTATTTACTAATTGAATAAATTAGTATATATTGTAAAATGACATATATTTAAACAATTTCTTCCGGAATATATTAGCATACCATAAGTAATTTCGGACAGAGGGAGTATACTTAACTTTACAACATACTGCTTTTACAATATTTTTCGCAATTGTTACAGTATTCCATTTCATTATCCTCCACTGCAGAATATGTGTTATAATAGAAAGAATTATTTTTTATTAAATAATTACTTTTTTGAAAGGAGCAATTTTTGTATGAAAAAATTTGTAGTAGGTGTAATTTTGGGAAGTCTTTTAACTGGAACGGTAGGAGCAGCAGCACAATATATTTTGAATCCAATAACCTATGATATAACAGTTAATGGTAAGAGCTTAAAAGACGAAACTTATCCAATGTTAAACTTGAATGGGACAACCTATTTAAGCCTTAGGAAAACATCAGAGGCAATAGGAGCCGAGCTTTTCTGGAATAAGGATACTAATACAGCTGAATTGACAACAACTCAGTCGGCAAATAATTCTTCAACTGCCAATGTCACTGCGTCCGGTAGTAAAACAATGAAATCTTTAAGTATGAATCTTCGTGATGAAGCTATAATGTATGTAATATATAACAATGAATACTACATTGAGATCTCAGCGTTTGCACAGTATTTGACCGCAGACGCCAACAACTGCTACATAAAAATACCTGGTAAAACAGATTTAACATTGCCTAAACAAGAAGGTAGCGATAAACTTAAGGCCAGCGATTCTGTAATTGAATATCTTAATTATACTTACATAAGAATTTCTGACTTGGGCTTTACAACTGCACTTATAGGCGATGCGTTGTGGCTGAAATAAGCATATTGATTTTTGGCTGAGATAAAATACAATATAATTACAAAAAGGGGTCTCGCTACCTACTAAAATTAGGTTTACGAGACTCCTTTTGATTTGTAAATTACAATAACGCCACTATTCTATTGGGAATTTTGATATCATTCCAAGAAGCCTTTGTTTCATATATCCAAAATCAATAGAATTTTGTGAACCATTTCCATCCACATCTGCCGCTGCCAAATTAACAGGCTGGGTAGGAAGTTTAAGTAAAGTCGCTTTAAAAAGGCCGAAATCTATAGAGTTAAATTTGCCATCAGAGTTCAAATCACCTAATACAACAGTTGATTTTGTAGGTGTAGGTGTTACCTGAGTTGGAGTTACTGTTGGTGTCGTTACTACTGGAGTAGAACCGTCTGGTTCAATGCCGCCTACAAGAACACCGTCATCATAAACACAAATATTTTCAGTTTTTTCAGGTATTCCTGTAAAATTGCTCTCTTCAACTTTAAGACCTATATGGCTCCAGTCATCTTCCGGATTCCAGTAATTTTGCCAAGCATATGTACCCAGCGCAAACTGGTATTTCTTGTTGGAATTAGCAATTACAAAACCCGGCCAGCTTATCTCAATGTAATAAATCTTGTCCTTATAATGGTGAGGACCTGATAACTCAGCAGCATAATCAGTTTCAGTTCCTGCCTGGTCATATAACTGCCTTAATTCGATTTTCTCAGGATCAAGAGATGTCATTCCTGTAGAATCAAAATAATATCTGACTGAGATATTTTTTGAAGTCTTTCTTACGTTCGATTTTACAAATAAAGTAATTTCAGTAGCTTTTGGGCCATCAGCCTGTGCAATGTCCACACAAAATGCCTCAACCCAGTATGCCGAGCCACCGGGATTATCGTCGGGATCATCTATATTTACAGGCGGTGGGAAATCTGGCGTAACCTGCATCGAGGAATCACCAAAATACCTGTAAAGACCTGCACATGCTCCAACAAAGGCCGCATTGTAGTCTATGGTTACCTCATTATAGATATAATCCGATGTAACGTCTATATGCTGGTCACTTGAACCGGGTCCACCAACCAAAGCGCCATAAAGCACATATTTATGCGGATCAGGATCTTCACATTTCGACAAACCGGAAGCGGCTCTATGGTGTGGATATTTCGCAGAAATATCGCTGTAACCCACGATATAGCAACGTGAAATTGGGTTATCACCCATTATGTAGTCCATCTGTGATTTTGCCCATTCGCCATATTTTGATGGTTTATCACCGTGGTGTTTGTCATAAACAAGTGCTAATAACTGAGTTGCCGTATTATACCTTGCAGAACCCCATTGATTGAGGAAGGAGTACCCACCCGGTGTTATTGTAACTGTTGTACCATCCATCCAATTGTCTACCGTTTTTGCAATCTGACTCCAGAAATCTATAGTTTCATAAGGGCTCTTGTTTGCGGCGGTTCTATACATATCTTCGAATTTTTGGCTGTCTTTATCGTATAAATCATCGATTTCTCCCAAAATACATGCAGTTCCTGCCCAAACATCATTCCAGCAGTGTGTCCAGCATGAAGGAGCATAGTAATCATAGTATTTGAATACTTCTTCAAGATAGTGTTGATCCTGAGTAGCCAAATAAAGCCATGCTGCTGCCCAACAGTAATCATCCTGCCACTTTGAGGAAGCATAATAACCTTTAGGGCCATCTGCATTAGTTTCTTTGTTATCACATCTCTCTGCAAATTCAAACAAAGCTTTTGCATATTTAAGATTTTCTTCAGCATATTCAGGATCTTCATCCTTGAAGTTCATATAATTTACTACAAGTGAAGCCGCTGCCGCTGACACACAGTCGGTTGAAGGCAATTCTTCAGTAGCAAACCAACCTTTCCTGAACATTTCATCAACTTCCGGCGCATTCCAATAAGCGTGGTCAATATCACCGTCACCAACCTGATAACAAAATGCTATTGCCTTACCTGATTTGTCCAAAAATGTACTTCTCATAAAGTAATCATTGAAATATCTTAATATTGTTTTAGCATGTTCATCTTGTCCTGTAGCTTCATATTGCTCCCTGAACTCGTAGAATCCCCACCCTACTGTTGAACCGGAATATGCCTCAGGCATACCGAATTTTACGTGGTCACCGGCATCATGGAAGCCTCCTGACACATCGACTTTGCCATTGCCATCAGGGTCAAGTACGCTTTTGTTTGCAGTGATAAAGCTGCTTGACATATTTGTATTTGTGGAATCAAGAGGAAGTTCGGCATCATAAACATGACAATCGCTTCTCCACGTATACTGGTTGTTTTCTTCAACACCGGTACCGCACATGTTCGCATCGTAGAAATATTGCGAATACTGCAATGCTTTTGCATAATTGAATTCCACATCAGCTGCATTCAGAGGTACGGTATTAACAGGAATAATTGTTGTTGCAAGGATAACAGCACCTACAACCAAAGACCTTGCCTTCTTTGAATGTTTTTTACTCTTTTTCATCCTATCCCTTCCTTTCAAAAAATTTTATAATAAATATGGCATGTTTAAATTATGTTATTAAACACCTCCAATAACATTGATTATAATAATTTATGAGTAAAACATAATACTTAAAAACACCTGATAGAATATAGTTTTCTATGGATTAGTATTAGAAAGATTGTTGCGTTGATTAGCGATATGTTACTAGATAGTTATTATCCTACAAAATAATGTTACTACATTTTTGACTAACATACAATTGATTAAATTTATCATTTGTTGCGATTATTTTATTTATTTTTTTTGAAAAGAAAATATTTTAGAAGATATGGATGAATCCGTTAGTAAGTCACTAAAACTTTGCGGATTCCAATCGTCCATTCTCAGCAAAACTATAGTATTTTCCGCCACATACAATTATGTGGTCAATAACTTTTATTGAAATTGATTCTAAAGCATTGCAAATTGTCCTTGTAGCTTCAATATCCGCTCTCGAAGGATTCATGCTTCCCCCCGGATGGTTATGGGCAAGAATAACACAATTGGCTTTATGCCTTAATGCAGCTTCCACCAACATTCTTGGGTATACCGGAGCTTCATTTATTGTACCTTCATGGACTAATTCAGCATAATTGACTCTATTCTGTGAATCAAGACATATGATATAAAATGCTTCATAAGTACGTCCTGCAAAAAGGGACACCGCATATTCTCCGGCCTTGGTAGAGCTGTTCAATTCAGGCTTATCTCCCCATTTATCGCTAAAATACCTTCTTGATAGTTGAGGTATAAGGCTAAGGAGAAACGCAGTATTTTCACCAATTCCGGGATTTTTTGAAAGATCCTTCGGGTCGGCTTCAAACACTCCGGATAACGATCCATATTTATTAAGGAGTTCGTGTGCAATTTCATTAGTGTCCTTTCTGGGTATTGAATAAAAAAGAAGCAGTTCTAAAACCTGGTGAGGTTCAAAACTGTCAAGACCATCCTTTAGAAATCTCGTCTTAAGTCTGTTTCTATGACCTTCATGCACTGTCTTATCCCTCCTTGCTAAATATCACTCCAGGTTTCAAAATAATAGGGTGTATATTGCTTAAGTGAAGAAAAATATGGAAGAAACATTGTGAAGCAAGTTGTAGAGCCTGTTAATACGATGAGGAAAGGGAGAGCATTGTTTGAGCGAAGCGAGTTTTGCTCGACCCCGAGGAGTATTTACAGGCTCTAGACTGCGAAACTTTAGTTTCTGGAATATTTTTCTTCACATCTATTACATGCACCCTAGAAATACAAAAACTCATAGTTAAAATGCATTTTTGATAAGGTTAATGTTTTGAACAGTCATTAACCCCTTTTCTTTCTTTACATACACCTCCACAACATCAAAGCGGATATTTGCATTGTGAAGGTTGTTTTTGCCGATAAATATACTGGCCAGCTTTCTTATGTTTTCCTGCTTTTTGTAATTGACAGCCTCTCTTGGTAAACCGTACTCAAGAGTGCTCCGCATCTTGACTTCGATGAAGCAGATATAATTGTTTTCCCGGGCAATTATGTCAATTTCTCCGAGCCTTTTATATCTGAAATTCATAGCAATTATGAAATAATGATTCTCTTTTAAGTATTCCTCGGCTATTTTTTCACCTGCTGTTCCAGCAGTTCTTTTGTTAGTAAGTTCTTTTTCCATTTTTTATCTCCGAATTTTTTATCCATGTTGCTTACAAATACTAGTATTTCTGCCACTATCTCATAGAGCTCCGCTGGAATTTCATCACCGATTTTAAAAGCATTCAGCGTATTTGCAAGTTCATCGTTTTTATATATGGGCACATCATTTTCTTTAGCTTTTTCAATGATTTTTTCCGCAATTTCACCGCTTCCAAGCCCAATTATTTCAGGTGCGCGGTTATTCCCCGGGGTATATTTTAAGGCAGCGGCCTGTTTAACCTTTTCTTTCTTTTCCGGCATTTACATCACCCAATTTATAATTTATATTTTAAAGTCTATTGTTTGTCTGTCCATATCAAGCTCTTTTTTTATTATCCTGTCGGCATTAATTGCATTGATTTCCTCTTCAATCAGCCTGTATTTAACATCTACGAGCTTATACCCTTTGCTTTTAAGACTATTGTACAATTGTACATAATTCTCTTTCAAAAATTCAATAATTGTCTTGTCTTCAACCCGTAAATTGAGACTTATATTCTTTTTATTTACACTTACCAGAGAGTCAATCTGACCTAAGTTCTGAGTATTTAAGGATACAAGTACCGAGGCATTCTGAGGATCGATCTTTTTCCTGTTTGAGCCTTTCCTGAGGACATACAGCTCTCCGGTAGAATTCTTGTCAAACATGTTCATGGGAATTTGTATATAAGTGCTGTGGTTGTTAATCTCATTGATGAACTTTAAACTGCTTTGAAGGTTATCGATTTTTTGAAGTATGGCTTCCTTATTTTCAGGATTTTTATGCTCAATTACGCTTTTTATTATTTCAAGGCTTTCATACATTTCCTTATATGCCTTTTTTATCTGAAGGTCTTTGCCTGAAGTATTCTCATCGATTTTTAAATGAATTCTTTCAAATACATCTTTTATAGCCTTTTCATATTTAGTTCTTTCTACAGGCTGTTCTTCAGAAAGAGTTTCATCTTTGGCAGGGATATCGAATGATTTTAGTTTTTCTCCTATTTTTTTGTTGGTATTCTTTAAGATGCTCTCGACAAATTCAACCTGATTAAATTTCGTTTTTTCAACACCCTTCAAATTTTCTTTTAAAAATATTATTGCTTTTTCTGCCTGAAATTTATCACTACTTATATGTTTGGGAACAGCACCATGATCTTCTTTTAAACTTGCAGTAATAAACTCTGTCAGTTTCTCCTTAATTGCATTTGTCGTAGGCCCCTTATCCAAGCCAGGATCAGCAAACGCTTTTTCTATAGTGCTCCTTACAAGCTCCTTCCTTGTACTGTCATTTATAACAAATTGCTCAGGATCATGTTCAGTATCAGTTCCTTGAATTATGGAGTGCTTCAAGGCATGTCTTATTGACGATATTACATCATTATCTGTTATCTCGTATAATGAATCCAATGTACTTTGAACCATGGAACTGATTTTCTGTTTTTCATCAACGATTTTATTCAATATTGATATATTTTTCTCTTCAGGAATAATATTATTTGCAACGAGATACGCTGCTTTTTGAGGTGTAAAATTCTTAAAACCGATAATTGCATCGGCAATCTTTCCAAATACTTCTTTATTTAAAGGAAGATCGGTTTGTTTAATTTCTTTTGCAATTTCCATATTTTTTTTGTCAGGTTTTATATCAAGCTCTATGAGCTGCTTTTTAATACTTAACTCCGAATCTTTTAAAGATTTCTGGTTATTGTCTTTTTCCTTAACTGTTTCTAAAACCAACTGATTATTGATGTTGCTTTTTACAACAAAATCCACAACATCACCTTGCACGATATCTAATGAAGTCAGGGAATTTGCATTAAGAGTAGTACCATCAAACAGCTTTAGTATAAGATCATTAGCTGAAATATTAAGTACTTTTGCCCTAATGATATCACCAACTGCAAGTTTACTCAGGATGTCAGGCATGCTGGACATATTTATATCCAAATTGCCAACAAATCCTTCTATTTTCATCCCTGTCCCCCTTTGGGCTCACTAAAATCCGAAATTTGTAAAGCTTATTCTATTTATCGGACAAATACTGAATTTATTTATATAATCAGTCCATAAAATTTTTTGTAAAGGTGGTTCTATGTATTGGGCAAATACCAAACTTCTTTATTGCATCTATGTGTTCTTTTGTTCCATAACCTTTGTGCTTTTTAAAACCGTAATCGGGATAAACAGAATCCAATTCATTTATCAGCCTGTCCCTGGTCACTTTTGCAATTATAGAAGCGGCTGCAATAGATATGCTTAGAGCGTCACCCTTAATTATAGATTTCTGCGGTATTTTTAAATTATCCAACTTTACGGCATCGGTAAGCAGGACATCCGGCTTTACACTGAGGCTTTCTACTGCAATCTCCATTGCCATTTTTGTGGCATTCAGAATATTGATTTCGTCAATAATCTTTTCGTCAACAATACCTATATCATAGGCAATTGCTTTTTCCGTAATAATGTCATATAACTCTTCTCTCTGTTTTTCGCTCAGCTTTTTTGAATCATTAAGCCCGCTAATGAAAACACCTTCCGGGAGTATTACCGCGGCTGCTACCACCGGTCCTGCAAGAGGACCACGGCCTGCTTCATCTGTACCTGCGATAAATTTGGCTCCCTTTGCATATGCAGCTTTTTCAAAGGAACACATATTTTCAAATCTTTTCTGCTCTTTTTCCAGCAGCAATTTCTTCTTTTCGTACTTTAAAACAAGCTTGTCAATTTTAGCGCCATACTCTTCCTTTAATTCATGCAACTTCTCTAAGGCCATTTCAACAGTCAATGGAGCTATCATTGCTTCAATTTGTTTTATAGTAAGCTTTTTAGCCGATTGTGTCATTTGCCATATCCTCCGGTTTTTCCAGTGTGATCTTGCCTATCTTACCTCCGCGAAGCTCATCTAAGACAATTGCAGAAATTCTGCCCATGTCGATCTGGCCTCCGGATATTATACACCCTCGGTTCTTTCCTGCAGCTTCAAGCAGTTCAAGGCCGGTCTTTCCTTCAATTGAACTCAGTTTATATCTCTCCATAAGGTTTTTAGGATAGAGTTTTATTAGTTTTTCAAAAAGCGTTGAGGCAAGTTCAACAGTATCAAGTATATCATCTTTAATTGCACCGGTTATTGCAAGGTTTAACCCCACTTCAACGTCTTCAAATTTGGGCCATAATATACCCGGAGTGTCTAAAAGCTGTATACGATCATTGACGTTAATCCATTGCTTACCTCTTGTGACACCTGGTTTATCTCCTGTTACAGCACTTGCCTTACCTGCAATCTTGTTGATCAAAGAAGATTTACCAACATTTGGTATACCAACAATCATTGTCTTAATGGGCCTTGAAATCCTCCCCTTAAGCTTGTCCCTTTCGATTTTATCTTTCATCAGGTTCTGCATTTGGTTCTTAAGCTGGTTAATATTCTTACCTTTAATGGAGTCAATAAAAATATTGGCATAACCCTGTGAGTTATACCATTTACTCCAACTGCTGCAAACTTTTTCATCTGCCAGATCAGATTTGTTTAAAACAATTATTTTGGGCTTATTTTTAAATATATCATCAAAGTCAGGATTTTTACTGCTTATTGGAATTCTGGCATCTAACAACTCAATTACTACATCTACCAACTTCATATTGTCATTAAGAATTTTTCTGGTCTTTGCCATATGACCAGGATACCACTGTATATTCATTTTTTCCTCCTAAAGTCAAGCATTATGTCGCTTTACGTTGAAATATCCGTGCGTCTGTATTACCTTCAGCCAAGTTTACAAAACATTGAAAATCAATCATAAATGCTGCCAAATTCTTTAATGGGTCTTATTCTGAAGGCTGCTTTCCCTTTTATTTTATCAACATCAACAAAACCAATCTGCCTGCTATCTTTACTGTTTTCTCTATTATCACCCATAACAAAAACTTTATTCTCAGGAACATGGCATGGAAGTTCAATATTCTGCTCCTTTGTAGTCCCTTTTACATAGGTTTCTTCCTGAGGGATATCGTTAACATATACTTTGCCATCAATTATGTCTATCTTATCACCAGCTACTGCTATAACTCTTTTAATATAATCAACTTCGTTTTTAGGTGGAAGCAATGATGCCAAAGCAGGTACATTATTTATTACGGGAAAATAGTCTAAATTTCCTTTAACTACTTCAAACACTACAATATCACCTTTTTTGGGTGAATCGAAAACATATCCGATTTTATTAACAAATAAAACCTGACGGTTGTACAAAGTATTTTCCATAGACTGTCCCTGCACTATAACCCATTCAAAAACATATGCTCTGAGCACAAGAGCAATAAATACCGAAACTATAATTACCAGAATCCACTTGAATATCTCTTTGAAATAATTGGGTTTTTCATTTTCATAGTTAACACCAAACTTTTTTTCAAGTTCATTATCCTTTATGATATCCTGGTTATCAGGTTTTTTATTAAACACCATAAGTTACAACCCTATTCTCTACATAGTATTATTAATAATTCCGATGCAATAGCCAAAGAGTATTACTACGAACTTATTATAACATTTTATCACTTAATATTAAAGAACCTATTTTAGCTAAGCATAAAATAAAAGCTTTTTAGTGAATATCTCAAAAAAATTTCAATCTTATTGGTATAATAAAAGGGACCTGAGGTCCCCTTTATTTGTATTAGTATTAACCTAATCTTGTCTTTACTTTTGCAGCTTTTCCTACTCTGTCTCTCAAGTAGTAAAGTTTTGCTCTTCTAACTTTACCTTTTCTCACTGTTTCAACGTGATCCACGTTTGGTGAGTGAACCGGGAAGATTCTTTCAACTCCAACTCCGTAAGAAACTCTTCTTACTGTAAAAGTCTCCTTAAGTCCTGCACCTTTCAATCTGATAACAGTTCCTTCGAAAACCTGAATTCTTTCCCTGTTGCCTTCTTTAATCTTAACATGTACTTTTACATAGTCACCGATTTCAAGTTTAGGCTTATTATCTGTTTTCAATTGTTCCTGCTCAATAGCCTTAATTATATCCATAATTGTCATCCTCCCTCCTGCCTAGACGTTCTTGTTTTCAACAGAGGACCGTCCGTATTTCCACAAGTTAGAATTATACCACAGATATCTGGTGTTGTAAATGATTTTTTTGTTTTTTCCTTACGTCTCACTTTATTTAGTCAGTTATCTGCTTTGATAAAATTATCATATCTTCTTTTTTAATCTCTCTATCACTATTAATCTTAAGTTCCTCCGATGTAAATTTACCTGCTGCATACCCTTCAAGAGTTTGTTTTTTATCATACCCACAGAATTTATTACATCATAAACAACTCCAATTTATCTGATAGGAGGCTAAGCATTATTTGATTAGCCGACCTCCCACACCGCACATACGTACCGTTCGGTATACGGCAGTTCTTCAATTTTCACAGATTTTCAGATAATAGTCAGGCTAAGCATTACAACCTCAAAATGACTGTTTACGTGCTTTATTTAATAAATCCAAAACCCTATAGTTCTTGTACCCTCCAGATAAGTTATAGACTCGCTTGAATCCATTGTTAATTAATATGTTTTGTGCTGCATTACCTGTAACACCTTTATTACAGTAGGTTACAATCATATTATCCTTATCTATTGTATTTTTATTGTCTCTTAAACTTTCATGGGATAAATTGATTGCTCCTTCAACATGAGATTGCTGATATTGCTTAGCTACTCTGGCATCAATAATAGTAATGCTTTCATTATCTTGTATTCTTTCATCCAGTTCCTGCGCCGTGATAAGCTTTCTTCCTCTTTCCAGTTCATTTGTCAATATCATTCCAGTATACATCACGGGATCCTTAGTAGTTGAGAACGGTGGTGCATAAGCAAGGTCTAAATGAAACAGATCCTGAACTTTGGCACCGAATGTGATGGCAGTGACGAAAACATCAATCCGCTTGTCTACACCGGATTTTCCGATAATTTGCACACCCAGCAACCTACCGTTATCTTTATTTGCAACTGCTTTTATCAGCATTTCTTCTCCATGAAAGTATTCAGGTTTATCAGGCTTAATATTGTGGCAAACTGATACCACATAACCTTCCTGTATGGCATCTCGTTCTGAAAGCCCAGTCTGTGCAACTGTATTATCAAATACTTTAAAAATACCAGTACCCAAAACCCCTCTAAATTCAAGGTTTCCACCTGTCACCTGATCTCCAGCAATCCTTCCCATCTTATTGGCTGTAGATCCTAATGGTCGATAACATGGGTTCCCGGTAACTATGGAAAAGCTTTCAGCACAATCCCCACATGCATAAATATCTTTAATACTTGTCTCCATTCTGTTGTTAACCTTAATTGCACCTGTTGCTCCAAGCTCAATACCTGCTCTTTTTGCAAGATCTACATTCGGTCGAATCCCTGCTGCCACAATAACCATATCAGTATCTAGTATAGTTCCGCTATTGAGTACTGCTTTATTTGCATACTCATCTCCTACCAACTCCTTGACGCTATTATTGATATATACGTTTACACCATTCTTGATTAAGACATCCTTCAAGTATATTGATACGTCATTATCCAAGGGCTTCATCAGATGATCTTCCATCTCAATAACAGAAACCTCTATTCCGAGAGCTTTTAAATTTTCTACCATCTCAAGCCCAATAAACCCGGAACCAATTACAATTGCTCTTTGAGGATTTTCCTTATTTATAAAGGTTTTTATCAAATCAGCACTTTTTACATTCCTGAGCATAAAAACATTCTTCTTATCTATTCCTTGTATCGGTGGAACTATTGGCTTGGCACCTGTTGAAATTATTAATTTGTCATATGATTCAGTAAAGATTTCAGAAGTAGACAGATTCTTAACTTCAATATTCTTGTTATATGGTTCTATTTTCAATACCTGGTGACTCGTCAGAATATCAACATTATATTTGCTTTTGAAAAATGCTGAGTTTCTTGGAACCAGTTGCTGCAGATTTTCAATCTTGCCACCGATAAAATAAGGAAGCCCACAGGCTGAGTAAGAAATATCACTATCCATCTCATATATTTTTATTTCTGCATCCTCATTGTTTCTTCTTGCTTTAGTGGCTGCAGATGTACCTGCTGCTACTGCACCAATTATAAGTATCTTCATACTTTACCCCCTCCAGCCAGTCTATCTCATATTCATTGGGAAGCCTTTTATCAATAACCTCCATAATGATCCTTCATAAAATAATTACTTGTTAGCAGATGCCTGCTGCGGAAACCAATGCCTGGTCTTATTAACAAACTTGACAAGTGTAAGCATAACGGGAACCTCTGTAAGCACTCCAACAGTGGTAACAAGTACCACCGGTGAATCTGCACCGAAAAGTGTAATTGCAACAGCCACAGATAACTCAAAAAAATCCGATGCTCCAATAAGTGCTGCAGGGGCGGCTATATTATGAGGCTGTTTACACTTTTTACATGCCCAATAAGCAAAAGCAGAGGTTAATACATTTTGGAGAACAAGTGGCACAGCAATCATCAAAACGTTTAACGGACTATTAAGTATTGCATTTCCCTGGAATGAAAAGATGATAACAAGTGTTAACAGCAGACCCACTGTAGTTATACTGTCGAACTTAGATACAAATTTTTGTGTGAAATATTCCTCACCCTTTTTCTTTATCATTAATGTACGTGTAAGTATACCGGCAACCAACGGGATCACAACAAACATTACGATCGACAGGAACAGTGTATCCCACGGCACCTGTATATTTGTAACACCCAGCAGGAATGATACAATCGGCACAAAAAGAACAAGGATAATCAGGTCATTGACCGAAACCTGAACAAGGGTATGGGCTGGATCGCCCTTTGTCAGGTTACTCCAAACAAAAACCATAGCAGTACAAGGAGCTGCTCCTAAAAGTACAGCACCTGCGACATAATCCCTCGCTAATTCAACTTGAATGAATGCTTTAAAAACCACATAAAAGAAAAACGCTGCAAGGCCAAACATAAGGAATGGCTTGATCAACCAACTTGTTCCACTTGATATAATCAGACCCAAAGGATTCTTGCGTACATTTTTGATAGATTGAAAATCCACCTTCATCATCATAGGATAAATCATAATCCATATTAGTATTGCAATAGGAAGAGATATTTCTGCATATTCAAACTGTTCTAGAAACGCAGGGATGCCTGGCAAAAACTTACCGATAAGAATTCCTGCTGCCATGCAGAGAAGCACCCATATTGTCAGATACTTTTCGAAAAAACCAATGCCTGATGCTGTTTTTGCCTTTTCCATATCGCCACAACCTTTCAAATCAACTCATTAAGTATTTTTAATTCAAAACGTTAAAACACAAGAGCTTTCTTAGATTTTCACTTTTACTTCTTCCGGCACACTAAAAATGATAATCAGTTTTTTTACATTATCCATTTCAATCCTTAATATTATGAATTTGCTATGCTTTGAATTGATGCATCCTGGAGCCAGGGTATGGCAACAAAATTATCCGCACTTATTTCTTTCACTTTATTAAGCCATTGCTTTTCTGCTTCGGCGCGTGCAATAAGCATTGGATTGCTGGTATCTGTCATGGATAGGCACTGATTAACGACCCACCATTTGTTATTGATTCCTGCTCTTCTTAGGTCATCACGAAGTCTGAGTGCTTCATAGACTGGAGTAGCTTCAGGCAATGTAACAATAACAACTTCTGTTTGTTTGTTATCCCTAAGTCTAGGCAAAAGTCTTTGAACAGAAATTGGAATTTCACCCTTTGTCCTTTGAACTTCCTTATGATAGCTTTGTGTAGAGTCGAGCAGCAAAAGAGTATGCCCGGTCGGAGCCGTGTCTATGACTACAACCTCATTTTCTGCCTTATCAACTATTTCTGCAAAGGCTCTAAATACTGCTATTTCTTGTGTACAAGGGGAACGTAAATCCTCCTCAATATACGCAATATCATCTTCACTCATAGTCTCACGAGCTTTGCTCAACACTTCATTCCGGTAGTTTAGCAGTTCTTGCTTTTCATCAACTTTACTAAGTGTTATATTCTCAGCACCTTCAATGACATACTTGAGATGGTTGGCTGGATCGGTGGAAGTCAAGTGTACTTTAACACCTTTCTTAGCAAGATTTAGTGCGATAGTTGCAGCAATAGTTGTCTTTCCTACTCCACCCTTGCCCATTGTAAAAATAACTTTTTTACCTGTTGCATAAATATCATCAATTAATACATCAACCTGCTTAAAACCAAGCGTTTTAGGTGCTACATCAGCACTTTTATAATTATCGTTATTGAAGAACGCTCTGATATTATCAAGTCCTAAGATATTGTAAGAACGAAGTGGAATGGTAAAAGTTTTAAACTTCTTCAAACCATGAGGCATGTTTTTCATAGCGTTTTGCTGCTTATCTAACATTTTCTGAGACAGCTTATCAGATACGTCATTCAGCACACCATTAATTATTAATAGCTGGTTGTTAATGCCCAAATCACTAAGCTCCAAACTTGAGCGTTCTGCTTCAAGTAACGGGGTTTCTTCAGGTCTTGAAACCAGAACTAAAGTTGTTTTATTAGCGTCGGAGAGGTTTAAAACGGCATCCTTATATATGCCTTTTTTTGCTTCAAGTCCTGAAAGCTGACCTAAACAAGACACACCATGTGTACTTTCACTTATAAAATTGCTCCAGGCAGATGGCAATTGCAACATGCGGAGTGTATGTCCGGTTGGTGCAGTATCAAAAATAATATAGTCATATTTATTTTCTGTTGTTTTGTCGGTTATAAAACTTGAGAATTGGTCAAATGCTGCAATTTCAACAGTACAAGAACCGGAAAGCTGCTCCTCCATGTTGGTAATGACACTGTCAGGCAGCAATCCTCTATAGGGAGCAATAACTGATTCTCTGTATTCCCGAGCGGCTTCTTCCGGGTTGAGGTTTGCAACTACAAGACCAGGTACGCCATCTATTGGAACACCCTTTCCATCAAGCACTGTATCAAAAACATCCTGTAAATTTGATGCGGGGTCGGTGCTTATTAACAGAACCTTTTTACCGTCATCAGCCAGATTGACTGCAACAGCGCAAGCGGTGGAGGTCTTACCCACACCGCCCTTGCCGGTAAAAAATAAGTATTTCGTCAAATTGATTTTTGTCAAATCAAAAGTTTCATAGTTAGTTGCCATCCTAGCAACACCCCATTGGTCCACAACAGCAACCGCCACTCTTCTTAGATGGCGTTGTATTTATTTTAACTCCCAACCAATTTTCAAGTTCTTCGTTTGTAGGATATTTCTTTGTTTTGGCAACTTCACCATTTACAAGTGTAACAGGCAGAATATCTGCTCCTTCTTCTTTTAGGATATCACTTATAACCTTATTTGAAATAAAGTCCTGAGGTTCGCTGGATAATCCATGTCTTTTGATAATAATTCCCTTTTCTTTAAGTGTATTAATAACAGTTGCTATTCTCATAAGCTCAGGGTCGATAGATGGTCCACAAACTCCTGTGGAACAGCACATTGCGGGATCAAAAATTTCAATTGTCTTCATGATAAAACTCCTCCTTAATTTAACGTTATGATTCCTGTTTACAATCCTTTTTTTCAATGCTGTTGCAAATACAATCTTCCTTTTCATTTGTTATCTCAGTTAAAAACGAAAGGACTGAATTTGTTTTTTCCTTGTTAAGCGTATACCTCATCCATGCTCCATCACGAACACCATTTACAATTCCGCTATCTACAAGTGTTTTCATGTGATAACTTAAAGTTGACTGTGAAATATTGAATTTTTCCAATATTTTGCACGCACACATCTCCCCACATGACAGCATATCAACAATCTTTAACCGTGTCTCATCTGATAATGCCTTAAATGCGGTAACATATTCTGCATGAGAGTACTTCATAAATTACCCCCTTTAATATTTATACGCTTCGATGTTATCGATGGTTATCGATATCTTAAAATAAGATTATCAATCATATTGAAGGTTGTCAATAAACAACCAAGAAAAACTCCCAAATCTTTATCTTTTTAAGGACTTAAAGTTCCAGTAAATCAAGAACTTTTCCTTCAACATGCCTATTATTACCTTTATAAGGAAAGTCATGAATATGTAGAGCTGGGTTAAAGTTAAGTTCAATAATACTGTAGTTACTCTTGTGTGGATTTACCTTGATATCCTGAATTATTATGTCCGCACCGCAGATTTTTGCACCAACCGACTTGGCTGCTTTTATTGCGATGCTCTTATATTCATCATGAATTTCATCTGTGAAATCAATACTATCCCCACCAGTACTGATATTTGAATTTTCACGAAGATAAACAATTTCATTCTTATTAGGTATTGTACTAAAATTCTTTCCGAAAAAAGCCAGATACTCTTTTTCAACCTGACCCAAAGTGATTTTTTCTAGAGGTGTGACATATCCCTTACCCCTTAGAGGATCTTTGTTCTTTTCCGCTACCAATTCCTCTATTGTATTAATGCCATTTCCTATTATATTGGCAGGGACTCTGTGTAAAACAGCTGCCACTTCATCACCTATTACAAGAAACCTATATTCCTTTCCTTGAACAAATTCTTCAATCATTATTGAGCTGTCATAATTGAATGCCTGCTCTATTGCATTTTTAAAATCTTCTTCTGAATAGGGATGCTTTAATATTACTACTCCTTTACCAAAGTTGGTTGACTTTGGCTTGACTACAACATCACTGCCTGAAAACTTATAAAAATTCTTTACACCCTCTTCTATTTCCAGAATTGTAATACCATCAGGCACACTTAATTTATTTTCTCTTAATACAATTTTGGTTACGTCCTTATTTTCCATGATAAGCGGAGCTATATATGTATCTTTCGATGTTCTGGTAGCCTGCTTCACATACTCGGTTTTATCACCTTTCCTTAAACGTATAAAATTATCATTCCAATCCAACACCTCAACTTCTATGCCTCTTTTCAGTGCTTCCTCGATAACAAGCTGTGTTGATAGTTCTAATCTTTCATAACCTTTCAACATTATAATAGCCCTCCTCTAATATTTAATAATAATTAATAGACCATTGACTGCACTTTTGGATTTGAATGTTCTATAGCTTTTCTGATGCCAAATTCAAAATACTTTTCTCCTCTTTTCCCCATTTCATCAAGTATCTTTGATGACGGAAGCAATGATACATCTTTTATTTTTCCAAGCTCAAAAGCAATGCATTCCTGATACTTAGTCCCGCTATTCCCCTTATCCATAACCGCTGCAATAAAAGCAAGCTTTTCAAGTATCTCTTCCCCCCATTTTTTCAATGTAATATTACCACCGCAGTATTTATACAGCATAAGATTTTGTTTCCTACCGTTAAGAGCTACCAGATGATGATTTTTGTTAATTTTTATCAATTCTTTTTCGTCTATAGGATCACTTTCTTCAAATAGGCACAACAACATAAAAGCCTGAAGAAAAAGCATTTGATTCAGACTCATTCCTGTTTTTTCAAAAGGATCCAAATCAAAAATTCTTACTTCTGCATATTTTACTCCTCGTTTTTCAAGAGCATCCAATTGTCTCTCCCCCTTTGTTGTAATCTGCTTTAGCCTAATTGAAGAATAAAATTCGCTTTCTTTTTGCAGAATGTTACCATTTAATTGGATTTGCTTTCCATTCTTATACAATCCCAATTTTTCAAACATGGCACATTTTGTAGACAATAATTTTTTTAACCCTTGGATGTAATCATTCAGACTGTTAAAGGATACACTATACTTTCCCTGCACAGAATTTGAGTATCCAAACCGGCTTACCCTTAATGATGTTGCATATTTCTCATAACTATTGATTGGATTACAGCACTCAGGACAGCACTTCACAATAAATTTCAATTCTTGATGTATTGTAGGAAGAAATGTAGAATCAATAGAAGGAGATGCACCAAAAAGATAAATCAACAACCACCGATATCTAAGAAAGTTTCTTGCGGTAGCAAAATATGCTTTATCAATAAATTCCCGCTTACTTATTTTATTGCCAAATCGTTTGTACAATATATCAAGTAATTCACTGCCAAAAGAAAAATTAAAATGAATTCCTGAAATCATTTGCATCTTCTTACCATAACGAGTAGCCAATCCTAATCTGTATATTTCATTTTCTCTTCCAGTTATTGAGTTTTCAAACTTTGCAATAGGAATTTCCTCTTCAGCAGGTAATATTGGAGGCATACTAAGAGGCCATAAAAGCTCCTCCCCAAGTTCCTTTTCAACCTTTAACTGCAGATTTAGCAAATACTCATAGGTTTCTTCTACTGAAGTAAAAGGTGGTGTGATAAGTTCAAGCTGACTTTCAGAAAAATCAGTTGTTATTTCAGTGTTTTCAAGCTTGTTGCCAAAAGATGCAGGATGCTCCGTCAATGCCAGTTTACCTTGAGGTGTAACTCTTAGGGATTCTCTTTCTATACCCCATTTTCCATCAATAAGAATGCTACTTTTAACACTTGAAAATACATTTGATACTTGTTCAAAATTCCAAAGCATAGAAACCTCCTTAAATTTTATTGAGTTATGTACTATTGTTTTATAACCATCGAACATTATGAGTAAAAAAATAGTTTGATATATAGATGTTTTAATATTCTAAAACTATCGAACTTTATTACAAAATAATTTCATTTCAGGAAATTCTGAATAGCCTCTACCGCTTCAAGATTTATTTTACACATAAAGCTTTGACCATTTCGGGTATAAGTAATAAGACCTGCATTTTGTAGTTCCTTAAAATGATGTGAAATCGTGGAACGTGATAATTTCATACAACAGCAGGCTTTTGTAAAGCTTTTCTCAATCCCTTCAGTGCAGGTATATTCACCATCTTTTCCATTGCTGGCTTCATACCACTCAAAAAGGGTTTTGAATAAATATAATCTTTGTTCGCATGATAATGCTTTAAATATTTTTACCAAATCTAATGTTTTCATAGTTCTATAATAATCGAACATTTAAAATCTGTCAATATAGAATTTGGCATTTATATAATAGTTTCTTCAGACAATGCTTTTAGCAGCTCAGGAGAAAATTTACCTGATGAATACCTTTCAAGAGTTTGTTTCATATCATACCCACAGAGTTTTTTATATCATAAACAGGAAGTAGGGACATGGTACCTGTCCCTACGGATCGTCCGTTATAATTGCTCATAACCCAAGTTCTTTGGTTAATTTCAGAAGTGTTTGGTTAGACAATCCCGTTGTCTTTTCGATCATTTGTATTGGCAAATTTTCGAGCAATAAATTCTTTGCAATCTCCACAGCTTTTTCTTCCTTGGCTGAATCCAAAATATCTAATTCCTGCCCTAAATAAGCCAAATACCCATCATAAGCCCGTCTTTCATCCTCCGTCATCATCAGATAATCCAGCTTCTTAGCTGCCAGCAGTATCCCCGGCGATTTAAAATCATCCCTGATTTCACCATGCTTGAAGAAATAGACCCACTCATCAATATCCTCATTGATTACATCTTGAAATTTCTCTGCATAAATCATGTAGTATTCAGGGAACACATCCTTGCTGGTCACAACCGATACCTTATCACTTTTCGATACTGCTTCATGCAGTACAAGCGGCTTCTTTGTGTGCAAGCCTACAAGCTCGGTAGTTCCATAATATATAAAATCAGTATTTTCCTTTTCATCCACCCGCATTGTATGGTACAGGATGCTGACAGAAATGACCTTAACCACTTCTCTGTATCTGCTGCCAAGCTGCAGACCCTCCACCACTGCCTTCGATGTTCCCCACAAGAGCCTTTGCAAATAATCAGCTTCCCGCTGATTCTGTATTTCAATTATAATCTGCCTTCCCTGAGAGTCTTTGCACTTTAAATCCACACGGTTGAATTTTCTATTCTCTGCCTCCATGTTGCTTTCACTCTCAAGGATATCCAGCACCTTGATTTCTTCCTTCAAAAGGTTTGACAGGAAGGCTTCAAGCACGTCAAAATTAGCTTTATTGCGTAATATATATTTCATTGCCCAATCAAAACGAACCAGCTTTTTGTTTGGCATTTAAAATCACTCCTTCAATTTCATCAGTTTTATTTTAGCATAGAATTGCTCAAGTATGCTATCATTTATGTGAAACATGTATTTATCTTTTTCCATCTCTATAAAAGCCACCTAAATCAAATAATCCAGGAAAATCTCCATATTGTGTTTTTTTCGAGGAACCATTTGTACATTGGAGTGCCTTTAATAGCAGACATTGCTTTATCATCCCATCCAGGTTGTTCAGTTTTACCCGTCCCCTGATTTGAAACACTTTTCCCATAATCATGTGTATTACCCGAGGTACTGCTTGATGATTTAGGTTTGGATATCAGCTTATCATAATCAGTATAAAACTCATCCCAGATTTCCGCTTTTCTTTTAACCAAATACTCTGGGTTTGTTGGACCTTCCAGATTCTTTAGATTAACTTCCCGCTTTATATACAGCCATATTGTGTCTCCTACTTTTCCTTCATTACTCCCCTTATTTCCACCAGGTAAATAAATATTTTTAAATTCATTTACTGCGCTTACAGTACTTGGATCATAACAAGTTCTTAGTATGTAGGTTTCCAAACATAGAATCCACTTTTATTTATATACCCTAATTGACCTTGATACCAAACTTTTGCCAAACCGTTTTTGAAATCTTCCACAGAATCAAACATTGGCATTACAGTCAATTCTCCTTTAACATTAACAAAACTCCAATTATCAATTCCATCTCTATTATAATTGACAGCAGCAAGCCCCTCTTTAAAAGCCCTGCCTTCAGAAAAACTATTTTGTATTACTAAATAACCCAATGTATTAATATAACCATATTTTTCTCCAATACGAACCTTTGCAAGTCCCTCACTGAATTGATCAGCTCCATCAAATTTCGCATCAATTGTAACTTCGCCGTTTTTATCAATATATCCATACTTGTCATTAATTCTAAACGAAGCCAAATTATTCTTAAAACTTCCAGCCCCAAATATTTTGGCGGTATTACAATCTTACCATACGTATCAATATATCCACATTTATCATTAATTTTAACTGATTCCAGCCCTAGTGAAAAGTATAGTGGGTCAATAAATTGATGCTCAATTACTTTTTTCCCATTTTCATCAATACACCCCCATTTGCCGAATTTTAATACACTCGCTCGATTCTCTTTAAATATAGTTGCATCATCATATTCAATCTTTGTTACAAGATTACCTCTTTCATCAATAAATCCCCATTTACCTTTCAACTTTACCATAGCTCTTTTATCAAAAAAGATATCTGCTTCTTCATATTTAGGCTCAACTATGAAATTCCCCCGTTTATTGATATAGCCCCATTTTCCTGCCATTTTTACTGGTGCCAACCCGTCTTTAAATTTCTTCCCTTCCTCATATTTGGGCTTAATTACCACTTCTCCACTTGTGTCAATATATCCAATTTTGCCATTATGTACAATTAGTGCAAGACCATCTGAAAAATCCTCAGCGTACTTATATATTGGCTTTATAATTATATTACCTGACTTATCGATAAAACCATATTTCTTATTTTTTATAATTAAGTATGCATCACCTGAATATTTACTGTCAGGCTGAGGACTTGTTATATTTTTTGAAAAGAAATTCTGTTGTACAAAATATCCCGTAACCAGTATTAATATAAGGAATATACAAATAGTTAAAATACCAGCTTTCTTTTTCATATTATCAACTCCAATTTAAATATTTAAATACCCAGATAAACACACTATAAAGTGTGTTTATCTGAATTTTTACTAAGAAACCAAATGGATGCTCTCTATGGTATGCATCTATTCCTATTTGGATTGTTTCTGCATCACCGGGATTCTCTCCCCAGCCGCCATTTAGTATAGGTCTCCTGGTGTTTTAAACTCAGAAAATGGATTAAAAGGAGGTAAATTTTTTGAATCAGAAAGATACTGAGCACCACCTGCCCCTATATTCAAAAAAGCATTAGTTTTCAGAAAAAAGTGACTTTATCAGCAGTCTTGTACATGTTACCTGTCCCTTCATCCCGTCCCAGCGGCAAGTGTTTTTTCATACTCCTAATTGAATTCTGCTTATAAGCAAAAATGCTAATATGTATATAATCAAATATATTATATTAAGAATATAGTTAATTGCCGGCATTTTTGGAGTTGATGCTTTAGTTAAAACTATGCTTATTAGCGCAGGTATGAATGAATATTTTAAGTACTCTACAAGTAGTTTGTATATAGTTTGCAATTCCAATTAATAATGGAATATTTAAATTTGTAATCTTTTTCATATAAGTTCATCCTTATATTCCCAATACTATTTCTTGTATAGCTAAATATGTTATTATATATAAAACAATATACATAATATTTGCTAAATTAAGCATAGTTATTTTTTTATTTGCCATTAGTGTTAATATGAAACTTATAACTGCAACTACAAATGAGTACTTAACATACCCTTCTAACAAGCCTAATAATACTGATGGTATTTTCTTGTAGTTAATAAAAAGTGTACATGTAAAAATAATTACTACAAGTATTATGTTTATTAATCCAATTAAAATGGGTAAGTTATTTACACTAGATCTTTTCAACACAATACCTCCATGTAAAAAATCATCTATATATTTTGTACATTAATTTCCGTTATTTAGCTTCCGTTTAACAATATAGTACTGCCATCTCGATACAGGTTATCCAGGTATTTCCTGTAGTTATTAAAATAACAATACATTTTTGAAGTCCAAATTACTGATTGTCTTGTATAAGCAGTTTTCCTTTTGAAGGAATCAAATTTATAACAACTATTTCCGGGTTATTAAATAGTCTCAATGGAAACGAACTGTTTCCGAGACCTCTGCTTACAATTAAATTGACACCATTTTCTGTGTGTATACCTTTATAATACTTTGGGAAAAAACCCTGCCCGGGTGCATATAATCCCCCTATAAAGGGCAAATTAAACTGGCCTCCGTGGGCATGCCCCGATAGCATCAAGTCTATACTATACTTATTGTAGTACCTTGAAAAGTTTTCAGGATAATGAGAAAGCAAAACTTTATAATTACTGCTCTTTTCAAATTCAATCAGATTTTTGTTAATATTCTCAATACTGCTAACTGCTTCATCTATTCCAATAATATCAAGCATCTCGCCATTAGCTAAAATGCTTCTGGTATCACTTTTTAAAACTTCTATATTCTCCTTCTCCAGCATTTCAAATAATAAATCAGACTTTCCGGATCTATATTCATGATTTCCGGGAATATAATATATCTGTGCCAACTTATTCATTTTACTTAGTGTATTAACGCTCCCAGTAATATCTTTAGACCTACTGTCGATCAAATCTCCTGTAAATACTATAATGTCAGGTTCTTGCTGCTTTATTTTCTCTATTAAGGCTTTGTTGTCTTCTCCAAATTGTTTATCATGTAAATCGGATAAATGTACTATCCTGACAGGGTTCAGAATATTCGATGTCTTTATATCAAAAGTTGAGATTTCTATCAAATTATTCTGTATAATGCAATTAACAAGAAAACAGATAAACAAAGCACTTATGATAACTTTTACTTTTCTTTTTTTTCTCATTCGACCGTTCCCAACTCTTCAGAAATCTATTTTTCAATTTGCTTAAGATTTTTAATTTATTTCCAATATTATTGTACATGAAACTCTATCCAAAAGCAATTCTTATTGAAATTCCAAGGTCAACTCTGCATATTGGAACACAAACGTCAGATTTTTTCTATAAAACTAGTTTGTCCAACTGTATCAGGTAACCTTACAAACAAATCAAAAAGCTTTATACTTATAATGGAAATGTGGTATAATTCAATATAAATGGACTTTAGCAGTATTCTCCATACTTTACGAGAAAGGATTGTGTTTCTATGAATGAAAAGGTAAGGGATATTGCCGCTAGAATTAAAGGGTTAAGGTTGCTTTCAGGGATATCGGAGAAGGAAGTATCGCAAAAATTGGGACTATCATGTGAGGATTATCAAAAATATGAAAACGGTGAAGATGATATCCCCGTCAGCATATTATATGAAATTGCGGACTTCTACAAGGTAGATCTTACTGAGGTTCTCACCGGAGTCTCTCCAAAGCTTCACGATGTATGTTATATCAAAAAAGGGGAAGGACTTAAAGTTGAAAGGTACGACCAGTATGATTTTCAGAGTTTGGCATATAAGTATGCCAATAGAAAAATCGAACCGCTGCTTGTTACCTTAGAAGCCGATAAGAATCCTGAGTTAGTTTCCCATAAAGGACAAGAGTTTAATTACTGCCTTGAAGGAAAGATGAAAGTGATTATTGGAACTGAAGAGTACATTTTAATGCCGGGAGATACCCTCTACTTCAATTCTATGATACCTCACAAAATGCTTTCAACGGAAAACAAACCGGCAAAATTTATTACAGTTATACTTTTGTAAAGGGTGTGAAAAAATGGATCTGTCTTATAAGTATATTACTAAATCAGATTTTGAGTCCTATGAGGACTTCTGTGATAATTATAAAATCATTGTACCGGAGAATTTCAATTTTGCTTACGATATAGTAGACGAATATGCATGTCAAGAGCCCTCCCGTCTGGCACTTGTATGGTGTGACGATAATGGTAATGAACGAAAGTTTACATTTTCTGAAATGAAAAAATGGTCCGATAAAACTGCCAACATGTTATTTAATGCCGGTATCCGTAAAGGTGACCGGGTGATGCTTATTCTTAGAAGACGATATGAAATCTATTTCGTGATGCTTGCTCTGGCAAAAATCGGCGCAACATATATACCTTCTACTCATCAACTGACTGAAAAAGACATTGCTTACAGGTGTAATGCTGCTTCAATTAAGGCCATTATTGCATTTAACCTGCCGGAGGTAATTCACCAGGTAGAAGCAGCAAGAGAAAAATCTCCTTCTGTTGAAAGGCTGTTCCTTGTTGGAGGTCAACATGAAGGCTGGACGGATTTTGACAAGAGCGTAGAACTTTCGTCTGAAGTATGGACAAAGCCCTCAGGTAGTGAAGCTAGTGCCAATGATGATCCTATGATTATTTACTTTACTTCAGGAACTACCAGCATGCCAAAGATGGCAGTCCATAGTTTTACATATCCTCTTGGTCATATTGTAACCGCAAAGTATTGGCAGCGCGTAGTTGATGGAGGTCTTCATCTGACAGTTTCCGACTCGGGCTGGGCTAAATTCGGTTGGGGAAAAATTTACGGACAATGGATATGCGGAGCTGTACATTTTGTGTATGACATGGACAAGTTTGAACCTATAAAACTTCTTGAAAAAATTGAGAAGTACAGAATTTCCACTTTTTGCGCACCGCCTACCATATATAGATTTATGCTTCAGCATGATTTTGATAAATACGATCTGTCCTCCCTGGTACATTGCTCTACTGCGGGTGAACCGCTAAACCCGGAAGTCTTTAAAAAATTCAAAAACAGGACCGGGCTTAGCATCTTAAATGGATTTGGCCAGACAGAAACTACAGTGTTGGTTGCAAACTTTGAATGGCTGGATGTTTATCCCGGGGCTATGGGTAAACCAAATCCCTCATTTAAGATAGATGTAGTGGACGAAAATGACTGTCCATGTTCCGCCGGCGTAGAAGGTGAACTTGTTATAAGAGAGGCTGATTCAAACAAACCAGCCGGACTTTTTTGCGGATACTACAAAGATCCTGAAGCAACAAGCAGGGTTTGGTATAATGATATTTATCATACCGGTGATATGGTATACAGGGATGAGCATGGGTTTCTATGGTTTGTCGGTCGAAATGATGATGTTATCAAAGCTTCCGGATACAGAATCAGTCCTTTTGAGGTAGAAAGCGCACTTATTGAGCATCCGGCAGTTGTAGAATGTGCTGTAACAGGAGCTCCCGATGAGGTTCGAGGAACTGTTATCAAAGCCACCGTTGTACTTGCAAAAGGCTATACGCCATCTGACACACTTAAGAAAGAAATACAGGACTATGTTAAACATGTAACTGCTCCCTATAAGTATCCTAGGATTCTTGAATTTGTAGACGAGCTTCCTAAGACCATAAGCGGAAAAATCAAGCGAGCACAGATTAGAAGCGAGGATGCGGATAAGCTTAACAGAACAGAGTAGTGCAAATATACAACAATTCTTGTAACAGGAATTTATTCTTCATAAAATACAAGCTAAATTAAGCTACGGATTATTCTATTTTTGGGATTGTTCGCAGCTTTTTCTTTTATTCCGTGAATTTATCCTGCAGCAAAATTATGATTCTGGACATTGTGAAACAAGTTGTAGAGCCTGTTAATACGACGAGGAAAGGGAGAGCATTCTCCTTCGCGAAGCAAGTTTTGCTCGACCCCGGGGAGTATTTACAGGCTCTAGACCAGGCTGCGGAACTTAAGTTGCTGGAATATTTTTCTTCACATTTATTGCTTGTACCTGCTATTCCTTATTTCTTTGACAAATATTTGCGTATATCAAATGCAACTGCGGCAATAATTATCAGCCCCTTAATAATCAATTGCCAGTTTGGGTTTACCCCAATAAAAGTCAGACCGTAATTTATGACACTGAATATCAACACCCCCGACAAAATTCCGGGTACAGTACCAATACCTCCTGACGTTGATACCCCGCCTACTACACATGCAGCTATAGCATCCAGCTCGTACATATTCCCATAATTGTTTGTTGCCCCGCCTGTTCTTGACGCCTCCAATACTCCTGCCAAGCCATACAACGCACCTGCAATGCTATATATTATTATCAGAGTTTTAGATACGTTAATCCCCGATACCAATGCAGCCTCCTTGTTTCCGCCAATTGCATACATATATTTGCCAAGAATTGTTTTATTGAATACAATCCAGACAACGACTGCAACAACTGCCGCAATAAGAACAATTACAGGCATTATGCCTATGTAACCGGAGCCAAGGTTGGTAAAGCTTTCTCTTAGTCCGGCGATAGGTTGGGAATCATTTGGATGTGTATCAAAATATATGGAGTTCAGTCCGTACACTCCCACCATTGTACCTAATGTAGCAATAAACGGTGGTACATTAAGCTTGCTAACAATTACTCCATTTATCAGCCCAATAATTAAACCTGCAATTACAGCAATTAATATTGGAATTATAATTGGTATTTGCGCAAGGTCCGGATAAAATCTTCTTGCATAATCAGCTGTTTGAAGCATTGATGCTGATATTACTGCGCTTAGTCCTACTACACGTCCGGCAGACAAATCGGTGCCACCGGTTATCAATATGAATCCTGCGCCTAACGCAATAATTGTTCTGGTGGAGGATTGGAGCAATATATCACGAAGGCAGTTAAAGGATAAAAAACTGGGATCTATGATTGCAATCCCGGCCACTAACGCCACCAATACGGCATATATGGCATTTTGTGTTAAAAAACTTCTTGAATTGGCCAAGGTTATTTGAGTCTTGCCGATTTTCAACATGTTCTTCTCCCCACTTTCTATTTATATAAATGACGAAAATGATTATACATTGGAAAATTTGATTTTCGTGATATTGTATTAAGGAAATTGAAGCGCGATGTAAAATCTTTATTACATTAAATATTTACGAAAATTGAGTTGCCAAGGTCATAATTTCTTTTTCAGTGGCATTTTCTCTGTCTACCATACCGGACAGCCTTCCTTCGCACATAACCATAATCCTATGGGACATACCGATTAATTCAGGCATTTCCGATGAAATCATTATTATGCTTTTGCCTTGCGAGGCCAACTCTGCGATAATTGTATAAATTTCATATTTTGCACCCACATCTATTCCTCTTGTAGGTTCGTCAAGTATTAGAATTTCCGGTTCGGTAAGTATCCATCTTGCCAATAGTACTTTTTGCTGGTTTCCACCCGATAAATCTTTTATCAAGGTCTTATATGTGGGTGTTTTTACTTTAAATTTCTTTATGCTTTTGGTCGCATCGGATTTTCTCTTCTTTTCATCTAACAGCTGATATGCTTTCTTGTATTTTCGCATATTTGCTATCAATGTGTTTTCCATTACGGACAGTACCGGAAATATACCTGTTACACGCCGTTCTTCAGTTAATAAAGCCATTTTATGGAGTTTGGCACAAACGGGAGATTTCACATTGACTTGTTTTCCATTTATGTAAATTTGACCGGCGGAAATGCTTCTGATTCCAAAAATAGCTTCAACCAACTCAGTACGTTGAGCACCAACCAACCCACCAATTCCTAGAATTTCTCCTTTTCTCAATTCAAAAGTTATGTTTTTGAAGGATTTTGGGTGGGTTGAGGTCAGGGAATTAACCTTTAGCACAACATTTCCCGGAGTATTTTTTATTGGTGGGAATCTGTCAGTCAGATCTCTTCCTACCATTTTCGAAATTATCATATTTGTGGTTAATTCGGATGAATTCCAGGTACCCATGTATTTGCCGTCCCTCATTATGGTTACTTCATCAGAAATTTTTAGGATTTCCTCTATTTTGTGTGATATATATATAATTGCCACGCCTCTTGATTTAAGCTCCCTTATAATTTTAAACAGTTGGTTTACTTCGGTCTCCGTAAGGGATGATGTAGGTTCATCCATAATAATTATTTTTGCATTCTGAGAAGTTGCCTTAGCAATTTCCATTGATTGAATTTTAGATACTGACAGATTTCTTACAATGGTATTCGGATCAATATCCATATCAAGCTCGTCAAAAATTGTTTTAGTTTCCTTGTACATTTTTTTGTCATCAACGAATTTTAAAAAAACAAATTTTTTAACCGGAAATCTTCCTAACCATATATTTTCCTTAACACTTCTGTTTAGGATGGGATGGAGTTCCTGGTGAATCATTGAAATACCGTTGTTGATTGCGTTTTTTGAATTTCTTATCATTTGCGGTTGACCGTCTATTATTATATCTCCGTTATCCGGTTTGTAAATCCCAAACAGGCATTTCATCAATGTGGATTTCCCGGCACCATTCTCACCCATTAGAGCATGTACAGTCCCGGGTTTTACTTTAAAGGTCACATTATCTAATGCCTTAACCCCCGGGAACTCTTTTGTGATCTGATTCATTTCAAGGATAAATTTACTTTGTGACATATAAGTCCTCCTTTACTCAAGGTAAAGATGTCCTTTTATAATGGATAGTTTATGCAGAATTTAAGGGGAGCAGACATACTCCCCTTATACAATTCTTCTCAAAAAAGGTTTGTTTCTTAATAAACCTTTTGAAGATATTGTTCCGCTGTTTGCCGCAGCGGAATTTACTACTTTGATTCCGACTTTAAGCTGCGATATGCTTAAGAAAAAAACACATTAGATATTTACATGGCATCCGCCATATTGTCCTTTGTTATTTTCTTATATTTTATCCATATGTATTTGCCGTCTGTGATTTCATAAGAAGTGTTTTCTTTGGTTGGAGTTTCACCTTTTCCAAGGATGTAAGACAAGTTAAAAGTTGCAATCCCCTGATTTTTTGCATCATTCAAAACGGTACCCAGAAGAGTTCCATCTTCAAGTGCTTTTAGTGCAGGAGCTGTAGCATCCACACCTACAACCGGCATATATTTGTCTCCCTTGAAATATCCGGAAGCCTTCAACGCCTCAATAGCACCTAATGCCATATCGTCATTATTTGCAAATACTGCTTCAATTTTATCACCATGAGCAGCTAAAAATGCGGCCATCTTTTCCTGTCCCTTTACACGATCCCACATTGCTGTATCTTCAGCAAGTTTTTCGTATTTTATGCCTGCATCTTCAAGAGCTTTAATTGAATATTTTGTACGGAGCTCTGCATCCTGATGGCCTGGTTCACCTTTAAGCATGACATATTGAAGTATACCATCCTTGTTTTTGTCAGCTTCTGGATGTGCTTTCCAATAATCAACTATCAACTGACCGGAAATTGTACCCGATTCTTCGGCTTTTGCCCCGACATAGTAGACTTTATCCCATTTTTGCATATCTTCTGCAAGAGGTTCTCTGTTTAAGAATACTACCGGTATATCAGCTTTTTTTGCTTTGTCAATTATGACACCTGCTGCAGTACGGTCAACCGGATTGATAGCAAGGCTGTTTACTTTTTTTGTAATGAACAGATCGATTTTATCATTCTGAGCAGGCTGGGCATTCTGACTGTCAACAATATCGACTTGTGCCTTTCCGTCAGCAGCTTCCGTAATCGCATTTCTTACACCTGTCATGAATGTGTCATCAAACTTGTAAATGGCACATCCAATTGTAATCTGGTCACTGCTGTTTTTGTTACACCCAATGAACGATAAAACAATGAGGATTGTAATAATTAATAATATTGCTATCTTTTTCATAATAACCTCCAAAAAGAGTCGTTTATATTATAATTATTAAATCCTCTCTCATTTCATTCTTGATTATGATATTTTATCTTTTCGACAGGTGCTTCTTAAAATAACAAGTTTCTACTCATAGTTCTATCATTGATCCTGCTTCTATTTCAATAATATCACCTGCGTGCTCAAACCATACCTTTATTGGCGACGGATTTTTAACCCTTTTACCGTCTACACTAAATATTAAGCGCTTATATGCTTCAATATAATCATAAATTTCAATATTTGTAGCATACCAAACGTCTTCTCTATTGCCTGCATATTTTGCAAACTCCTCAATTACATTCCAATTGTTATCAGTATCAAATTCATAGCTATGTCCCCATAAGTAAAATAAATAAGGTGCCCGGGTTACTTTGTCCTCTACAAACTTCATTGTCAGACTTTGAAGTTCGGGTGAGTTATGATGGCAAGTTGCAGTTAATTTCATCCAATCGGTAGGAATTCTAAAGTCATTTGTTGAGATTACTGTTCTCGCATAAACAATACCACAGAACCGAGCAACAGAAATAACGTTGTCATTCATTGTCCCATAGGGATATGCCATCCCACGAACAATTGTACCAAACTGTTTTTCAAGATTTTCTCTATCTTTTATTATTTCACCAACAACCATGCTATCAGGCAGCTGTTCAAGAAATGGATGAGTTAATGAGTGTACCGCAACCTCATGTCCTGAATTCATAAAAGTTTGTGTTACTTGTTTTTCGGTCATTCTGCGGTGAACATCACCTTTTTGATAAACCGTACCTTCCTTAGCGTACAATCCGCTGTTCAGATTAAATGTTCCTTTTAATCCGTACTTGTTCAAGATTTCAACGAGCCTGATATCCTGCTCTACCCCGTCATCATAACTCATGGTAAGGGACTTGGTTCTGCCGCCTGGAAATCTCAGAAAAATTTTGGACATTATTCTTTAACTCCTTAAAAATTTCATGATACCTTGTTGTATGCTTTACCATTTTTCAAAATGCAGCTTTTCTTCATTAAACCTCTCTTTAGTTGTTCTCTCTTCCGCTTTATATCCAATAGCAATCATACCTAGCGGAATAATGTTTGCTATTGCTCCCTCGGAAAATTTTTAATCATACCTAAAATATATTTTTTCATATATGCCAGGTCGATGACATTAACAGTACCATTGCCATCAACATCTGCAATAATCAGCTTTTCTCCAGTAAGCTTGCTCCCAGCCATACCAAGCAAATGTTTCATTAGCAGTGCACAGTCAATTGAATTTACTTCACCGCTTTCATTTATATCCCCGAGTTTTATTGGTGAACTTTTCTCAATCACCCCAAAAGGCTGTGTCAGTGTCATACCTCCAGCACCTTTTATTTGTGCTCTTATATATGTATTAATTTTATCTTCATAGTCATTGAGGTCTATACTTTCACCGGAAGCTATAACCTTGCTGTCTGCAATCCATTCTATGGTATCGTAGTTTTCACCGGCTATTGTTATTGAATTTTCATTCTGATCAACAATGATATTTTTAATTACAGGAAAAGTCACATTATCTGTGCCGGTTAAATAATCTTCAACAGGCTTATTGGTCGTTGAAGCTACCAAATAGAAGGTTCCGTTTTCCATTGCATAACGAATATTTTCTTCCGAGTTTTCAGGCAAAAGCATAACATTAAAATTAAACCCAATTCCCGTAGTATAATGAGCGTCATCATTTGAAAATCCCCAAACCTGACGACTTGGCATTGTGTTCATAAGGATATGGTCCCAGAGTAGTCTGAAACTTTCTCTATTACCATAACCTGCGTTAAAGACTTCAAGACCTACACAGGATGGATATTTTAAGAATAAGCCAACATATTGCTTGACATAGCGTGTCCCATATTCAGTAATCTGATCCCCATCAAAGCAATTACTACTGGACGCGTCTCCACCAGGATGATTTATGTGCGAAATGCCTCCTAATTCTTCACATTCTGCAATTTTACTTTCTATTGTGGCGTTGCTTCCATTTAGAAAATCAGCCCAGTATGTATTAACATGATCAAATACCGACTGTTCGGTTGAAAACGGTATCCCTATCATTCCTCTACCGTTTCTGTCAGTACCGGAATTGATTTCGTTTAGACGTTCACTGGTAAGATATGCAGTTGAGCTTCTGTCTGTTCGATCCCATGTGGTATTTGTAACATCATGATCCGTAATTGCAGCAATGTCATAGCCTTTCCTATAGCAATCCTCAATCATGTCTTTAGCAGACTGGCAACCATCAAATTCGTTAGTATGCATATGCAGAGCTGCTTTGTATTGTCCAAAGGAATTCCAGTCAACTGTCTTATATGGATTTATTATTTCGAAATTTTTAACTCCTTCAACAGATTCTGCGGCATTTATACTATAGGTATTCCCTAAATTAAATACTGTAACGGAAAAAAGAAGTGTAGAAATCAGGCCATTTATAACTTTTCTTTTAACATTATTAGTCATAAAACTCCCCCCAACTTAATTAATCAACTCCATTATATCAAAAAAGTTACAAACGGAACATATTATTCATAAGTCAATTCGACTTTGTAAAATCATTTTCACACTTTATATAGATTCAATATAACTGTAGTTTTAATACATCAAGAAATTTGGGGAAAACTAAAGACCAAGTGTTTTCATTAAATTATAGGTCTGTTCCGCTTCTTCCGTACACTCAAAAAACCCTCTAAAGGTATTTGCTGTCCTTATGCGTTTTTTGGTAACAGCCTTAAACCATCTGTGTATCCATGCAAAAGGCAGTATGTAAGGAGCCTTTACAAGTACAGGATATTTAGTTTTCATCTCTTCATAATTTAAGAATACTTTGCCCCAAAAAGCTTTGAATTGTATAAGCTTTCGGTTGTCGGTCCTCGAATATTGTTTTCTCATTTCTCGGATGGCTGCATTCAAGCCAAATCCAAACGTTCCTCCCTTTAAAACATACTTGGACATAAGCTCATAAGTAGTTTCATCCATTTTATATTTCGTATCGTAAGTTCCCACTTGAAACCATCTGTCACACAAGCCAAAAATACATTTCGCAAAATTATCCAGATTAATTTTCTTAAGTTCTTCCCATATAAATGAAAATTTCAGTGTATTTCCAAATCTCTTAAGAATTACAGCAATATCTAAAACCATTCTCACTCCGGCACCGTTTTGATAAAAATGTTTTGCAATATGTGCAATCAAATATACAAGATGATATTCCATATTAAGGACATAAGTATACCCGTTTTCTTTGGCAGTTGCATGAGCCCAGCTATTCTTGAAGCAATCGAGATAGTCAGCCTTGGAACTGAATTTATTATTAATAATTTTATCATGGGCTTCAATAACCAGCTTTCCCTTTTGGTATTTCTCATGGGCTAGAGAGGAGTTGTTTTTATATCCCATTCCCATAAAAATTTCCTTAACTTCATTCTGATCCTTTTCATGTAAAAGAAAGTCAATATCACCAAGGGTACGAACCTGTTTAACAGGATAGTATTCCCTAATAATAATCCCTTTGAAGAAGAGATGCTCAATCTTATGTTCATTAAGTTTTTGTATAATCTCATGATAAGTCTTTTCCTGCTCCTCATATCTTATTGTTGCATAAAAAAAATCCGATTTAAACTTGTTCAATATAGACTGTTCGGGCTTGTCACTATTATCAAGCTTTTGAACAGGCAAATAAACCGCACCACTCAAAGAGTGAAAGCTTGACAGATTATATATCCTGTCCCAGTCTATATCAACCGGTTTTGGAGGTAATGTATCCTTTATAAAAGCATTTAATAATTCTATGAAATATTGGCTGTTACCGTCCATATTTTATCCTCCTGACCTCTTGTTGCCTTCAATTTCAATTACCCTGTCACAATCTGTAATTGTCGCTTCTCTGTGAGATATAAAAATACAAGTTTTATTTTTAATGCTTTTCAAGTTCTTTAGCAATTCCCTTTCGGTTACGCTGTCTAGAGCTGATGTTGCCTCATCAAGCAATAATATTGGTGCTTTTGAAGTAAGTGCCCTTGCAATTGCAATACGTTGTATCTGACCTTCCGAGAGACCAACGCCTCGTTCACCGATTAGCGTGTCCAGGCCATTTTGAAGTTCGGAAACGAAATCCATAATGCAAGCTGTTTTTGCAGAGTTGATAACCTCCTGCTCACTAATCTCATCATTGAAAAAAGTAATGTTTTCCCTGATGGTTCCTGATAAAATCATATTTCCCTGGGGTACATAGGAAAATAATTTTCTCATTCCGGCATCAATTTTATAGCATTTGTCCTTTGCCTTTAGACAAATTTCTCCCTCATTGACCGCAATTAAACCCAAAAGCAGCTTTATAAGTGTGCTTTTTCCTGCACCGGAACTTCCTACAACTGCAACCAATTCACCTTTATTTACAACAGCACTTACATTTTTTAAAACAGGCTCATCATCATATGTGAAACTAATATTTTCGAATTTAATATATTCCATTTTATTATAGATATCTGTAATATCATCAGCATTTTTGGTACTGACTTCGTCCTTCAGTTTCTCTATTTCCCTCAGGCGCTCTATTGAAGCTATCATTGAAAAATATTGCGGAATAACTCCTGAAATATTTTTAAAAGGCGCCTTTACCTGTTCGAATACCTGCAAAAAAGCAGTCAAAGAACCAAAGCTCATTGTACCTGCACCAACCTGCATTACACCCCATATGAGCGTAAAATAATAACTGCTTGTAAAGAGTACATACACACCTGTACTTGCCAGATTACTAACTGTATTACGTTTGATTTTTGCCCTGTAATTATCGTTCTGTAAAGCTTTAAGCCTGTTTATAATCGGCTTCTCTGATGTGAAGGACTTAATAACTATAAGATTTTCAACACATTCCTGCATAAACGAGCGAGTTTTTCCATCGGTCTGCTGCACTTCCTTATGCAAAGCCTTAAATTTTTTCCGGTAGAACCAACTGATTAAAAACACAAAAATACCGCAGGCTATTAATATTAATGTGTAAACCGGATCAATCAAAACAAGTACTGCCAATCCCGCAACAAGCTTTACCGCCATGGAAACAGCCTGCGGCAAGATTGATACTATACCCTCCACGACAATTCCAATGTCGCTGGTCAATCTGTTTATGTATTCCCCTGAGTGGTATTTACCCAGTTCCACCAATTCTTTATCTAACAGCGAACTGAAAATCCCTTTCTTTATGTTCATTTCAATTTTGCCGCTTGCTCTTACACGAATATTGCTGTTTATAATATTTAAGACTGCCTGAAATGCAATTAACACCATAAACAAAACAAAATACAGCTTAATATCCCCTGTTTGCTTACCTGTGGCAATATCAATAACCTGTTTAGATAATAGTGCCAATATTATAAAAATCAGTGAAATCAGAGCACTTATGAATGTTAATGAAACCACCTTGAAGATATGTCTTTTTGAGTACCCATATATCCACAGTAAAGATTCCGGTTTTTTAATCATTTCAGTCTCCTTAGTCTGCCCTTGCTTCTGTGCCACAAGGAGCGAAAAGGAATTGAAAGCACTCTTAAGCGCCAATATAATTTATAGGCAAATCCATCGCAACTATACAGCTTTCCATTGCGTTCAAAGGCCTTTACCACCGCAATTACATTTTCTTTAGGCAAATTTCTCTCAATTATATATTGATTATCTCCACATAGATCGTAGCTTTTTTCATTGACTTTTACAATTCTATGAAGGACATACTTGCCGCTATTGCGTTTATATAATGGAATATCACCTTTTCTTAAGCTCGTTTTATCACACTTTGCCAGAATTACACTATCTCGCTTATGAACCAGCATCGGATACATACTGTTTCCTGTGACAGCAAAGGTTACGTCAATATTTCTATCCAATATTTCATTAATGATAGGTGATAATCCTTCAAGCGTCGTATTAACTTTTCTGATATTCATGGTTCTAAAATTCCTGCTGTTTTTAGTTTTTCGATAAATTTTTCAATATCTGTATTTGCTGTCCCCTTGTCTACATCATATTCCTCAAGCATTGCATCTAAAAGCTCCCGGTGAGTTTTTTCCTCTTGAAGCTGCTTCCAGAGAAAAGCACCCGTCTCATTTAATGTAATCATGGCTTTAAAATCAACTGCATTTTCACCTACCGGTATAACTATATAATTTCCGGCAATTTCTCTTAGTGCAAATTCCTTTGATATTTTCATAAGATCTTCTCCTCACATATTTCATTCATTTCTTAGCCTATTACTTTATATGCCAGCTCTACAGCATCTTCGCTTATATTGCAGCACAATTTATATATAGGAACAGTTGCCAGTAATTTGTCAAGCAAATCAAACAGTTTGTCCATTTTTTCTATTTGTTTGGGACGGAGCGTCTGATTCATTATCAGGCCAATTGCCTGTTTGTTGTCAATCCTGTCAATTCTGTTTGTCTCTGATCTTTCAATAAAAACAATGCTCCTTAGCGGTACTTTTATGTTAAGATTTTTATCAGATTTGCCACTCCACGGGGTACCATAGACAAAAAAACTATTATCCATTAAACGAATTGCAGGCTTATCATCATTGATAATAACTGCTTTATCTGCTCCGAAATACTTTTTCCAAAGTTCCGCATGTGTGGATTTACCAGTCCCGCTTCTGGCTGAAAACAGATAGGCTTTATTCTCATATGCAACAGCAGATGCATGAAGCATAAAACCGTCAAAATCCAGAAGTTTATTATAAAAGTCACCGCCAGTCCAAATATATTCACACTCGTCTAAGGTCAGATGGGGCATTTCCTTTTGCTTTTGTTTTAAAAAATCCTCACTTATATCTATTGTAATATCAGCAATTGTACTTTTTTCTGAAAGGTATGCTTTAGATTGTCTTTTTAGTATTTTACCCTTTGCTGTCATATTTAGGTTAATTTCTGCAATTCTAAATGTATTCATAATGACCTCATATCAAAAAATAAACTACCCTTGTATGTGCTAAGTATCTATATTTATAACACACTAAAATCAAGAGAGTTTTATACCCTAGGTGCATTTATTAAGTATGCAGAAAAATATTCCAGAAACTAAAGTTTCGCAGTTTAGAGCCTGTAAATACTCCTCGGGGTCGAGCAAAACTCGCTTCGCTCAGACAATGCTCTCCCTTTCCTCGTCGTATTAACAGGCTCTATAACTTGCTTCACAATCTTTCTTCCATATTTTTCTTCACTTAAATTATATACACCCTTATACCCTCTTGATTTTAGGCTTACCATTCTTAAAGATTACAAAAGCAATAGGGGCATAAATGCCCCATGCTTTTTAGAAACCATCCACACCCATCAAATCAATTCCGTCAAAATCACCACTTGCGGCGATAATGTCTTCAACCTCAAATTGTTGGATATCAATCTCTGGTGCTTCATAAATCTTTTTAGTTTTCATTTTTCTCTCCTCCTTTAGTTTAAAGTCTCTTGTACTATAGTGCTGTATATTATAAACACATTTCCTTCACTATCCTTGTAAATTACATATCCTCTGGCATACCAGGTTTCATTTAAAGCTGAACCTTTATACAAAACAAACGTTCCGATTAATCCCTTGGTTTTTGCTGTAGCCTTTAAAACGTCAGTGCCATCCAATATAAAATCTTCTTCCGAAGTTCCAATAGTGGAATTATTGGTAGCAATTATTCCGTGTGAAATTACTGTATTACCTTCAGGAATAATTCTTTCTGCTAGAAAGTATATTTTATCTTCTGTTTTTGTGATATTGGTTATAGCAATGCTTGCTTCCTGTTCTATAGTCTCTGAATCAGATACATAAACAGCTGTAAGCACAACTGATCTTGTTGCATAAAATTTATATACATCATCATAACACAATTTATTATCCTTTTCATCCACCCAATATGCGAATTTCTGTCCTGATTCAGGTTCATCAGCTATAACAGTTACATAATCCATCAGATCATATTCCCCGGAACCTGTTCCTCCATAAACTGATATGCTTACAGTTTCTTCAAGTTTTTCAAACTTTGCAGTTACTACCACATTTCCTGGGGCAGCAATTATTTCATCAGCAGTCTTATCCCAGCCTATAAATCTATAACCGAAGATTGAAGGAGAATAAGGGAACGCAACATCTTTTCCCTCAACTACATAATCGGTCCTTATAATTTCACCATTGCCATTTCTGAAGGTCACCAGCTTTTGATCCTTATCAAAGAATATAGCAGTCAAAGTTTCATTACAGCCTACTTCAAAAGTATATTCAGCGTCAGTTGACAATATACGTCCGCTTTTATCCATCCAATAAAAGAATTCTGAATCTTCATCGGCAATGGCATTTAAAGTAACAGACGTTCCCAACTCAAAACTCTTTGTGCTACCATAAGCCCAGTCATCAACACTTCCATTACCTTGAATCTTTACTGTCAAATCAGCTGTTGGAAATGCTGCCGTATACTTTGCATAAAGGGTTAAATCTCCTGTTACAGGTGTATTGAAATCAAAAACTTCTGTTAAATCCTTATCTTGATACCAGTTTTCAAATATATAGCCATCCTTTTCAGGTTCGTCAGGTATTTGCACTTTACCATTATAAATAACCTTTTGATTCTCTATTTCAGTTCCGCCATTTGAATCAAAGGTAATTACAAATTCCTTTGCATACATACTTACTGTAGCCTTGTCACACTTTGTACCATCCTGATATGCAACATAGGGAATACCATCATTATTAATTGCAATTGATGTATATTTCGACTTTCCTTTTGAAACCCCTTCATTTCCCAAACAAGACCATTTGCCATCTTCATATTTACTAACAACTGCCTTGCATCCATTCTTATAATCCATATATACTATATAAGGGTTATCATAAGAGTCTAAAGCTATTGATGTATAACCAGCCTTTCCTTTTGACACCTTCCAACTGTCACTTAAATTTAACCCTTTATCGTTTGTGTATTTCCTGACTACAGCCTTTTCGCTGCTACCTTCCTGGTATGCAACGTACACATTGCTCTTACTGTCTATTGCCATTGATATATACTTGTCATCATTTTTTATGCAATAATTATCTATGGGCTTTTTATCATCTGCATTTGAAGAGAGGGACACCTTGGCTACATTTATTCCATTATGGTTAAATGCAACATAAGGAGTATCGTTACTATCTATAGCAACTTCAGGATAGGTATAATAATCGAAAAGGCCCGAAGAACCCACGTTATATACAACTTCCCACTTGTTATTTTGAAACTTGCTTACTACTACACCATATAGCTTTTTCATTCCTAAATCTTTGTTTTTTATAGAGTATGTATATACAACATAAGGTGTACCATTGCTATCAAGAGCAATTGATGCCTCATCACCAAATCCGGCATTGCCCCCTACCTTTGTCCACTTACCATTAACAAACTTACTAACAACTATTTTGCCATTAACTTCCTCAACATAAACAACATAAGGAATATTATTCTTATCTATAGCTATAGATGCATCTATTACCCCTTTTGTTGAAAATCCTTCAGTTCCGACAGAATTCCATTTGTTATTCGTATACTTCTTAACTGTAACTTCTCCAGAGTTTTTAGCATCTGAGTACACGACATAAGGTACAGAGTTGTTGTCCAGTGCAATTGTTGTATTCTCAACTGCACCTTTTGAAAAGCCTTCATCTCCTAAAGTCCTCCAATCTTCAGATGCTTTTTCCCCGAAATCTATAACTGACGTGTACAGACAATTAAACCCAGTGACTACCGAAGTATTCCCTCCTGATACTGCCGCAAAAACACTCTGAGATAAAATTCCCACCAGCATAACCGCTAAGACTACACATACTGTCAGTTTTCTTACCTTTTTTCTCATAAGTCCAATCCTCCCCTATTTTTTCTATATATATATTGGAATTTCTACTACAACATTATATATTATATTTACATATATTTGTATATTTTATTAACTTTTTTATTTGTAAATATTTTATTAACAAATTACTCCCTGTAATAAGATATATTATTTTACCATATCTTAATACAGGGAGCAGATGGAATTCTCGCATAAAATAAACTATTTAATAACTCAAGTTTCCCACTTCAGAAAGTGAACTGAACCTTGAAAAACAATATTTTGATCTACAAAATAATACAAGAATCGTCCTTTCTGTGGTAAAATAGGAATTGACTAAAAACCAATTTCAACATA
>Ga0208826_1000261_pt1 | contig 60085 bp, 49 predicted proteins | sample AD_UKC115_MetaG_FD_184451 | JGI IMG/M metagenome (GOLD analysis project Ga0208826, IMG submission 184451) | Active sludge microbial communities of municipal wastewater-treating anaerobic digesters from Hong Kong - AD_UKC115_MetaG (SPAdes)... | ecosystem: Engineered > Bioreactor > Anaerobic >... | reverse complement strand
GCCGGGACCTTCCCAACTCATAAGGGCTGTTGCACCACCTCCATTTTCATAATACTTCATTTCAATATTGTGCCAGCCTGCTGATAAATTTATATCTCCACTACCCTTTTCGGTTGGACCCTGGTCTACCCATTGAGAAATTCGCTGTGTCCCATCCAACCACAATTCTGAACCATCATCACTGGTGATGTAGAATTTCCAGTTGCCAGCAGTAGGAATGTAAATATTTGAATGCCACCATGTAGCAAAATAATCTGCACCTATAAGATTAGCCAATCCTGGGTCACCTGTCCCCCAATTGAAATCCACATTTGGGTCAATACGGTTCATAGACCAGTTCGCATAAGTAAATGGACTTGGAGGTGAACCGCCACTCCAACGGTAATAGCGTCCTTCAATCCCATTCCATTGGGTAACACCTTTGTTAATATCAAATGCCTCAGGAGGAATAGGCTGTTTTCCTACACCTGGACCTGAGTAAAAAAGCAGTGCAGTGGCACCACCTGTATTTTCATAGTAATCCATTTCTATTTTGTGCCAGCCAGCAGATAAATTTATAGCACCACTCCATTCTGTCCCTCCCTGGTCCTGCCATTTATCAATGAGCGTGGTTCCATCAACACGCAGACGAACACCATCATCAGTTTGAGTATAAAATGTCCAGACGCCAGCAGTAGGAATGTAAATCGGTCCACGCCAGCCAACTGCAAAATTATCAGCACCAATGCCCGGTAAACCCGGTCCATCAGTACCCCAATTAAAATTAATTTGACTATCAAGTCGTTTACACTTATAGTAACTTGAACTAAATGGAGAAGGGGGAGAACCTGTCCCGTAGCCTGCGTAATATTCGCCTAAAATATAGGCGGAAGCAACCTCATCAAGAGAAACAAATAAAAGAAACAAAATAGAAACTAATAATCTTGTCTGCCTCATAAAAGAATTCCTTCAATTAATAAGTTATAAATGTAATAAATATAATATCAGAAATAAAATCAAAAGTCAAAGTTTCGTATAGGGTTGTCTAAAAAGTCATGGTTCATAAAACTAAGGAGTTATGGTAACATGCCCATACATTGCAAGAAGTTTGAAATTGTCTATAGCAACAGAATTAATTCCTTCTTCTCCAGCACCAAATTGGAGTAATACTCCATGTGAAAATCCATCCCAATTACCCTTGAAATCAGTCCCCTGGTCTGCTGTATATGGTAGATAAAAATTGTATCGTTTTGTCTCTTTGTTAGTAGGAATGAGCCATTCCCTTTTTGAATTATTGTCACTTAATCGCAATCCATCTTTTTGCCATACATAGCGAAAGGCTAAATCATTGCGGTCGGATTGTGTAGATGGATTTACATCAATTTGAACCCATGCGTAGGTAGAAGGAGAGCCAATCACTATACCTAGACTCTCGATTGCAAGTGTGCCTGAACCTGTTATAGTCGCAACACCACTGGCAACATTCAACACAGTTCCACTAAATGGGTCATGCTTTGCAGCAATCCAGCGTCCAGAATTATTCCCCGAAGGACTATCATTTCCAGCAGTGGAGAAATCCCAGGAATAGGGACCGGAAGCCCAACTTGCTGGATCGTTTATTAATGAAACTAAATCGTAATTAAATGTTGCATTGGTTGGAGTCACAGCAGGGTCAATACGATATTCATAAATAGAACCAACGCTACCCAACCAGGTGCTATTACCAGAAATTCTTGTTCCCATATCTAACAGAATATATTGATAACCCACATTAGGATAAAAATAATTATCTTTGTAAACTAAACTGCCACCTGTTCCTGGAAATGCAAAAAATTGCCAACCGCCCGGATTGTTGTTCTCGAAACCCGTTATACTTTTACGAACAACTACATATTTATAATCGCTCGGATTAAAATATTGAGGATTGACACAAAAATATGGGTCGTTACTTGAAAATATAAAATACCTTTATTTCTAAACAATAAATAATTAAATAGCATACGGTCTTCTTATTTTGTATCGTTTATGGAATGACAAATTATATTTTATTGGTTTATAATAATTAATAAATTTTTTTTACAATTGAGGGTATAATTATGAGATTATATATTGAAGGTTCAAACTTAAGAGGCACTATAAAAGTCCCGGGTTCAAAATCGCATACGATAAGGGCTGTGGCTATTGCTTCTCTTTCTGAGGGCAAAAGCAAAATTGAATTTCCTCTTACTTCATCAGATACCCTTTCAGCGGTAAAGGCATATAGAGGTTTAGGTGTTGATATAAAAATGGAAGAAAATCACTGGGTAGTTGAAGGCAGAGGTGGAGTTTGGGATATTCCTGCTGATGTTATAGATGTTGGAAATTCAGGGACAACAATGTGTATTGCTCTGGGTAGTTCAGCCCTAATTAATGAAGGGATAGTAGTTATAACTGGAGACGCTCAAGTCCGTAAAAGACCTATTGGACCTCTAATAAACTCCTTAAATGATTTGGGAGCAAATGTAATCTCAACAAGGAAAAACAATCTACCCCCTGTCGTAGTGCGAGGAAGATTAAATGGTGGTAAAACAGCATTAGAAGCAGTATCCAGTCAATATTTGAGTTCACTTTTGATTAACACTCCATTAGTAGAAAATGAAACAACGATTGATGTCCTTCTATTAAATGAGAGACCTTATGTTGAAATGACTTTAGCATGGTTAAATGAGCATGGAATACAAGTAGAACATGAGGAAGAGTTCAAAAAGTTTAGAATACCTGGAAACCAGAAATACAAACCTATTAATAAACAAATTCCCGGCGATTTCTCATCTGCGACTTTTTTCTTATGTGCTGGGGCTTTGCCCGATAATGAAGTAATTTGTCAGGGCTTAGATATAAATGATACGCAAGGAGATAAGAAAGTATTAGATTACTTGAAACAAATGGGTGCCGAGGTTGAGATAAGTAAAGATGGTATTCGTGTGACTGCAAAACAATTAAAAGGATGTGATATAGACTTAAATGCCACACCTGATGCTTTGCCGATGATGGCGGTTATGGGTTGCTTTGCTTCAGGGCAAACAAGGCTATACAATGTGCCTCAGGCAAGATTAAAGGAAACAGACCGTATCTCAGTCATGCGAGAGGAACTCAGCAAATTAGGTGCAAAAATTAAAGAATTACCTGATGGTTTGGAAATTGAGGAATCGTCTTTAATTCAGGCTAATGTCAATGGACATGGAGACCATCGGGTCGTTATGGCACTTGCCATTGCCGCAACTATGATAGGTGGAACTACAAGCATTGAAGGGTATGAAGCCGTAGATGTTACTTTTCCAAACTTTGTTGAATGCCTTCAAAAGTTAGGTGCATTTGTTCGCAAATCAGAATAAATCCAAACTTAACACAAATATATTTTATATATACCAAAATAAGAGGATAAAGAATTTGAAATTAGTTATTATTGGTCCAAAAGGTGCAGGAAAATCATCAGTTGGAAAATATGTAGCAGAAATTACAGGACTGACTTATTTCGAAACTGATGAGATGATTGAAAATATATATTTTGAAACCAGTGGTGAAAAGAAAAATTGCAGACAAATATTTATAGAAAGAGGAGAAGATTATTTCAGGGAATTAGAGACAAAAATTGCTCATAAAGTTTCTTATATGGATTGGTGCTTAATTATCACAGGTGGTTCTATTATGCTTTATCCACCTAACCGTAGAAAAATTAGAAATGACTCCTTATTAATCTATTTAACTGCAAATAAAGAAATTCTATGGCAAAGAATCTCCAAATACGGAATTCCACCATGGCTGTCCGATTCAGAAAATCCCAAAGAAAAGTTCTTCAAAGAATTATCGTTGAGAGAAGAAATATTGCAGCCATTTGCAGATGTTTTTGTTGATACTTCCACAGGAGAACCTATGGATATTGCTCAAATGGTTGTCCATCGCATAGGAGAAGAACTTTCCATACATACCCGGTCTGCAAACACATTTGGAGAAATTATAAGAGTGACCACTTTTGGGGAAAGCCATGGACCTGCAATTGGTGCAATAATGGACGGTATTAGTCCGGGATTGGAAATATCTGAAGAAGATATTCAAAAAGAATTGGACCGTCGTAAACCGGGACAAAGTGCCATAACGACAAGAAGGAAAGAATCAGATAAAGTCAATATTCTTTCAGGTATATTTGAAGGAAAAACTACTGGTGCTCCTATCGCCCTTATTATCTATAATGAAGACCAAAAATCTCATCACTACGACGAGTTAAAAGAAGTTTTTAGACCTGGACATTCTGACTTTACCTTTTATGTGAAATATGGGAATCGGGACCATCGTGGAGGTGGAAGGTCTTCAGGCCGTGAAACTGCATGTAGAGTAGCCTGTGGTGCAATTGCAAAAAAACTACTCGAAAAGAAAGGTGTCAAAATTATTGCTCACTCCATTGAAATTGCTGGAAAAGCAATTTTATATAAAGGTTCTTTAGATAGCATTGAGAATAATCCTGTGAGATGTTCTGACCCTGAAACAGCCAAAATTATGGAAGAAGAAATCTTGAAAGCAAGAAAAGATGGCGATTCAGTAGGAGGAATAGTTCAACTTGAAATACACGGTGTTCCTCCTGGTCTGGGTGACCCTGTTTTTGCTAAATTGAATGCGAGATTAGCAAGTGCATTAATGAGTATCGGTGCTATCAAAGGTATCGAGTTTGGAGATGGCTTTGAATTGGCTCGATTAAGAGGAAGTCAATCCAATGACCCTATGGAAAATGGAAAATTTCTGAGCAATCATGCAGGGGGTATCTTGGGAGGAATTAGCACAGGTGAACCCATTGTTATTCGCCTTGTTGTAAAACCAACCTCATCTATTGCAAAACCACAAAAAACTATAGATATACATTTTAATAATAAAGAATTAAGAGTCCATGGACGCCACGACCCATGTATTGTTCCACGAGCTATTCCTGTTATTGAGAGTATGGCTGCTTTAACAATTTTAGATATATGGCAGGTTCAAGCACGCCTAAATCCCAACTGGGTAAAAACATGGGGAGACCCCTGCCAACCTTAAGACTATCTTTTGATACTTGCATCTCCTATTTGTTATGATTATATTAGAAATGAGGAAAATTTATGATTATATGCCCTCATTGTAACCAGCAGAAAATAGGGTCAGGCAAATTGCCCACAGATGTGGTTATGATACTACCGTGTCCTCTATGCCACGAGTTTAGTATTGTATTCAGAAACAAAGCCATACCAATTAATAGAAATATCATTGAAAAAGGTTCAAGAAAAGAACGGATAGAACACCTCGCAAGTATTGTTGAAATGTTTCTTGAACTTGCCATGCCAGAGTTGGAACAAAACAACAACGAGGACAATGAGAGAATCTCTGGCAAAGAAGAAATTTTTGAGGAGGAAAGTGGAAGAATATCTCCATTAAATATAAAAAATCCACAAATTTCACCGGAAAACAAATCATTACCTATATCTGCAGATGAAGTAAAATCCTTTATTGAAAAAGAAATTAACTCTATTAATGACCCAGAATTTTTCAAAAAATATTTCGGCAAAAGTTAGTTCGATATTTACTTCGCACAACGGGTCCTCTCGATAGACACAATCCTTGTATAAATTATATTTAACTATAAGTGTAGAAACTTTTCCTAATTTGTTATCAAATAATAGCGTTTCTATACATCCGTATATATTCCGGATTTTTTTATGTCTGTTGGTCTTTTTAAAACTTCTTCAAGATTAACTTCGGGTAGTTCGGGCGTAGAACTGATTATTTCTTTTCTGCCATCTGGATAAAGGAGGAATGTATCTTCGGACTTTACTCCTCTGGCAGATGGATTCCATGCAAACGCTGAACCAAAAGTCACCTCTTTACCCAGAATGGATTCAACAAGTTTGGGATAATGTGTATCCAATACGGGAAATGTTTCTCCCGGTTTGCCTTTACAAGTTCTGCTTGTATAGCCCGTTGCTCCGCCTTGATGATGATTATGCCATTCATTCTCAGGAAAGCCCATAACCCTATATGCCTCTATATATTTTTCAAACACATCCCCCAATGTCTTACCTGGGACAGTTGCTTCCTGAACCAGTGCGTCAACACCACATATCCTATTATAAGCATCTTTTATCACATCTGAGACTTTACCTACTTGCTTAAACCGTGTTAAGGAAACGACAAGTCCCTCTTTCAAAAAACATCCTACTACCATAACAATATTATTAATTCTCTTGCTTTCTCCGGGAGATAATAGGGGCTTTTCCACAGGTAAAGGATGTCTATACTTTTCAGTTCGTTCATCACTTGCAATTAATGCTACAGGCACAAGACAACCTCTTTTATGTCCTTCATAAACCAACCTTGCAGCAACTTCCGTTTCAGTGTTTCCCTGTCGAATCTCTCGCAAAGTGCTTACCATCGCTTCCGCAGCAATTTTACCTAACTCCTTATACTTTTCAAATTCAATCTCTGTCAACAATGACCGTAATATTGTTAATTCATCATTAACATTTTTACCAAGACTTCCATCATCAGATACCCATTTGCTTTCATCAGTAATGTGAAAATACTTTTTAACTGCTTCGGCAGGTGATAAATCAAACCAGAGAAATGTAATTCGTTCACAGGGGAGTCCTGCGAGTTCTTCATCAAAAATTCTTGGTTCCTCAACATTATTTCCTACATAATATACTTTACCCTCTTTATCAACCAATAAAGAATTTGCTCCTAAATCTGAATATTTATATATATAATTTCTCTTTCCTCCGGTTGCCATTGCAAAATCATCTACGCGTGATAATAAAATTCCCTCATAATTATTTTCATTCAGAAAGGCTTTAATAAGTGCAATACGGATTTGAAATAAATTATTTTCCATTTATAATCTCCTATAAAAAGTATAGATAAAGGGTTTTGAGTTATAATAATAAAAATATTTATTGAAAATATATTATCAAAGAAGAATATGGATAACAACTTGTTAAAAGATAAGAAAATTTTGATTTTAGAAGATGAAGCGGATGTTTTAAATTCGTTAAAAATCCTGTTTGAATCAGAAGGGGCAAAAGTTATTCACTCAGATTATGCTTCAAAAGCCATACCATTAGCAGAAAAGGAATCGCCTGATTTATGTATCTTTGATGTTATGCTACCCGATGAAAGTGGTATTCAAGTGTTTGTGGAATTCAGAAACCATCCGTTTTTATATAGCACACCTATTATCTTTGTTTCAGGTATAAATTCATTTGAATTAGGAAATATATGGACAGCAAGTAGTATTTCGGAAAGGTATCAAGTCCCTCCACCTGAAGGTTTTTTTGATAAGCCCTTTAATCCTAACGATCTTTTTGCAAAGTGCTTGTGAAATCTTAGCCATAAATAAAAAGTAATGTTATTTACCATTATTTTCTGATAGGACTTTTAACATTTCTTCAAAAATACAAAATTGGACTCTTGTTTTACCTGCCCTTTTCCCTCTTGCTAATTCAACTGAATCAATTTTTTTCCAATCTTCATAAGTTATAAAGTTTATACTTTTTGATTTTAAAAAATGTATTAAATCTTCTCTGGATGGATGTTGATATGGCTTTAGTTTAGGAAGGTCTTCTAATAAATTTTTAACAGTTTCTAAACTATCCTTCTTATTATGTCCAATAAGTCCAATAGGTCCCCTTTTAATCCAACCCGTCACATAGAGACCCGGAATAATGCTGCCATGTTCTTCATCTTCTACAACTCTACCATTTTTATTCGGAATAATACCAGTTGTTTCGTCAAAAGGAACACCTGGAAATTTATTTCCTCTATAACCAATACTCGAAATTACATAGTCGCAATTTAATTTCTCTACCTCAGAAGTTCCAACAGAATGTTGCATATATTTAGGACCTTCAAGTTTATTCTTTTCAAATATAATCTGTTCTACTTTTTTATTTCCTACAATTCGTATTGGGGTTTTTAAGAAGGTAAAATAAATTTGCTTTGATTTTTCAGGTTTATTATTTGCAAATTTATTAAATATCTCAAATATTCCTTGTAAATATAGATTACTATCCACTTCTTCCTGACTTGTTTGGTTCAATTTCAACTCATCAGGATTTATAATAATATCTGTATTTTCTATTTTCTCAAGTTCTAAAAGTTCTTCTTTACTAAAATTTGTTTGTGCAGGACTTCTTCTTCCTACAATATATACCTCTTTTAACTTACTATCTTTTAATATTGATATTGTTCTTTTTGATATACATGTATGTCTCAGTTTTTTTACAGGCGTACACAAAATTCTTGCTATATCCAGTGCGACATTGCCCATTCCAACAATTACTGCCCTTTCTCCATTCAGTTTTATATTTAATGAATGATAAATAGGAAAACAATTATACCAACCTACGATTGCACCTGCTGTATAACAGCCCTGCAAATTTTCACCGGGAATACCTAACTGCCGACTGGTTTCCATACCACATGCAAGAATGATTGCGTCATAATACCTCTTTAATTCTTCCAATGAAATATCTACTCCTACATCTACATTCCCAAAATAGGCAAACCGTTTATTTTCTGCTATCAAATCAAAGACCTTAGATATATTCTTCACCTTTATCCTGTCCGGGGCTATTCCTTTACGAATTAAACCAAAGGGGTCGGGATATTTTTCATACATATCAACTTCACAGACTTCATTCAAACGAAAAAGATGGCCTGCTGCAAAAAAGCCACTCGGTCCACTTCCTATAATTGCTATCCTATACTTCCGTTCTGGATATAACACTTTAACTGAACTCCAATTTTTATTGTTACTATCAATAGTCTATAATTATACCATTATATTTTTGGAGGAACTTTATGAATAGTTTTAAGATGAATCGTAGAACATTTCTCGGAACTTCATTAGCAACTTCAACTGCTGCCATTTCTGTTGCGCAACAAAATTCTGAAGAAAACAAAAGTCCAGAAACAAACGGTTCTCTTCCTTGTGGAAATATCCGCGGGTTAAAAGTTAGCCGACTACTTCTGGGAGGAAATTTATTAACCCATTTTACCCATAGTCGTGACCTTAAATATGTATATAATCTTTGTGCCCATTACAATACCCCTGAAAAAATTATGGATACAATGCAGTTGGCAGAAAAGCATGGCATCAATACTCTTACTATCCATACTGTCCCAGAGATATTGAAAGTGCTTGAAGATTATCGGTTCAAAAAGGGTGGTAAAATGCAATGGATAGTCTGCCCTACTGCACCACCAGATAGCGATTTTGAACTTTACAAAGAACAGGTAAAGCAATTAGTAGATATGGGGTTGGATGCTCTCTATTTATGGGGTGTTACTGCCGATAGACTTACTCAGGATAAAAAAATATCTGTTATTAAAAAAGCCGTTGAATTAGGGAAAGAGAATGCTCTACCTTCTGGTGTTGGTGCACATAACCTTGAAGTAATTAAGATATGCGAAAGGGAGAAGATAGAACCTGATTTTTACATTAAAACCTTCCATCACCATAATTATCCTACCGCACCTAAAAAAGAACAACTAACAGAACCTATTAGAGAAATTCCTGGCTATTGGTGTAGAGAGCCAGAAGAGACACTCCAAGTTATGAAAGATGTTTCTGTGCCATGGATAGCCTTTAAGGTTATGGCAGCAGGTGCTATTCCGCCAGACGATGCATTTCCTTATGTATTTAATAGCGGAGCAGACCATATTCTTGCAGGTATGTTTGATTTTGAAATTCAGCAAGACGCTGATATAGCGAGAAAAGCAATTGAGAGTGTAAATCGGGAACGACCCTGGAGAAGTTAAGAATTATCAACTACCAATTTAACTATCGTGCCCACCTTTATCCCTAATCTCTCACAGGCAGAGCTACAGTTTATAGCAATTTCTAAACGATTTGAACTTCCATATAAGCACAGTGGTTTCCCTTCTTTCACTTCACCGTAACTCGCACAAAACGGAATTTTATGAAACTTATTTTTCAATTTAGCATATACAGGAGTTTGGTTCTGTAACTCTTCTTTCTTTATATTTGTAATTGCGTTGCCAAATCGGTCTATGTGAATAACTTCACCATAAACATATTTGCTACTTATTGAGACTGGTGGCATACGAAGAAGTATCACATCATCTACAATTGGTCCGTATTCTTCCCAATTGCCTCTTTTTACCAACTGAATTGCAACTGGTACCATTATATCCCTACCATGAAAAGTATTGCTTATTATTTTCTTAGATAATTCATAGTGCTTTACACAACGAATTTCTGTATGTTTCTGCTTGATGATAAAAGTAGCAAGACCATTATCAGGACATATCAAAATTTTTTGATTATCACGAATTAACAAGATTCTTCGACTCGTTCCTACACCAGGGTCTATTACGACAATATGTATTGAAGGCACCTGCCAATAGTTCCAGATTCTTTCAAGGAATAAAGCACCTTCCATCACATTCTGCGGTTGTATTTCGTGAGACAAATCAACTATTTCAATATTTGGTAGTGCAGAAAATAAAATACCTTTTATTTCTGACACATAAGGGTCCCTATTCCCAAAATCTGTGAGTAATGTTATATATTTAATAGGCTCCATTTTATTGCTTCCACAAAAAGATTTGTTGCTTTTACTTGTTATATTATAAGTAATATTAACTAAATATCAACGGTAAGGAAATATTATATGAAAAATAGAATCTTGATATATGGCGCTTATGGTTATGCAGGTTTGCTCATTGTTGAGGAATGTATTAAGCAGCAGTTGCCTATCATTATTGCAGGTAGAAATGAATCAAAATTAAAAGAAATTTCGGATAAATATAGTTTAGAGTATCGCACCTTTTCATTAGACAATATTAACGATATTTCATCGAATTTAGAAGATATTTTTCTTGTTATTCATTGTGCTGGACCTTTCCAGTATACTGCGTTTAACATGGTATTAGCCTGTCTTGAGAAAGGAGTGCATTACACCGATATTACAGGTGAAATTGATGTGTTCGAGTGGATAGCACAAAAGGATAAAGAAGCAAAAGAGAAAGGGGTTATGTTATTGCCTGGTGCGGGTTTTGATGTTGTCCCGAGCGATTGCCTCGCATCTTACTTAAAGTCATTACTCCCTGACGCAACGGAGTTAGCACTTGCTTTCTATTCTAATGGTAAACCGTCTCATGGAACTATGCTAACAGGAATTGAAAGCATGGGGACGGGAGGAAGAATACGGAGAAACGGAATCCTTGAATCAGTCCCTCCCGCATATAAAACAAGAAAAATAAACTTTGGAGAAGAAACGAAATTATGCGTAACTATCCCGTGGGGAGATGTGAGCACTGCATATTATTCAACACAAATCCCCAACATAGAAGTTTACATGGGAGTATCACGCAGTATGAATATTTTGTTAAAAGGTATCAAGTTAACACAAAATATTGTAGAAACAGAAACATTACAAAGTTTTCTCAAAAATCGCGTGCCAGAAGGTGGTCCATCATTTGAAGAGCGAAGCCGCAACTATTCCTTATTATGGGGTGAAGTAAAAAATGAACAGAATGTCTACAAAAGGGCAGGGATGAAGACACCTGACGGGTATACATTCACAGCAATTTCAAGTGCCCTTATTGCTAAAAAAGTTCTCGAAGGCAACTTCAAAGCCGGTTTTCAGACACCTTCCAATGCTTATGGATACAGCCTTCCATTAGAAATTACCGGTGTCCAACTCTGGGACATTAACGACTAATTTTTTTATTGTATTACACTTTCTTTATCTGAGAAGTGTTCAATAATTGCGGGGATTTTATCAGGGGTTACTTGACCGAAGACCTGGTCATTGATTTTTATTACTGGAGCCAATCCACAACAGCCAAGACACCGAGTTGCTTCGAGAGAGAATAAGCCATCTTTTGTAGTTTCGCCAAATTGAATGCCAAGTTCTTCTTTCAGTTTATCAACAATTCGTTCTGCCCCTTTAACATAACAGGCTGTGCCCAAACATACATTAATAAGATATTTTCCACGCGGAACAATTCGGAAAAAATGATAGAAAGTTGCAACACCGGAGACCTTTGCCATAGGGACTTGCAATAACTGAGCAACTGCATCCATTTGTGTTTTGCCAAGATAGCCAAAATGTTCTTGAACTAATTGCAGCACTTTGATAAGTTTACTCTCTGGGTATGGTTCTTTTTTGCATTCTTCAATAAACTGCAACACATTTTCAGGAAGTGTTTTTTTCGCAAATTCTTCAACCTCTTTCCAGTTATCTGTTAATTGAACATTGTTAGGTGATTGTTGCATTAGCGTATTCCTCTTGGTAATCTTGGGTGATAGTGTGTATGTAAAAACTGGTGAGCCCTATCACTACCTGGGGCTTCCAAAAAATCTTTATATACCTGCTTTATTGAAGGATTATGATTTGAACTTCTAATCTTCTTTGACTCGTCAATTGTATAAAGTGCTTGTGCTCGTTTAGCCAATAATTCTGGGTCAAGGAAGTGATACCCTTTGGGTGGATAAGGTTGTCCACCTCCACCTATACAACCACCAGGACAAGCCATCACTTCAACAATATGGAATTGTTTTTCGCCACTAATGATTTTATTAAGTATCGTCTTTGCATTTGTTAAGCCATTAGCCACAGCAACATTAAGTTTATATTCTCCAAACTTAACCTCGGTCTCCCTCAAACCTTCAACTGCACGGACATCGGTAAATTCCATCTTTTCTGGTGGCAAGCCTGTAAGCACTTCACAAGCCATTCTCAATGTTGCTTCCATTACTCCGCCAGTTGTCCCAAAAATATCCGCAGCACCACTCGATTCACCTAACGGGTTGTCAAATTCGCCATTAGGCAAATCTCGCATATCAATTCCATAACATTTAATCATCCAGATTAATTCTCGTGTGGTCAATACTGCATCTGTGTAGGGTGTGCCATCAGGCATCTTGTGCTCATCTCTATCTGCTTCAAATTTCTTTGCCACACATGGCATTACTCCAACGACATATATATCTTTCGGGTCTTTCCCTGTTTTTTCTGCATAGTAGGTTTTCAATAAAACGGAAGTCATACCCATTGGACTTCTGCATGTAGAGGCATACGGGATTAATTCCGGATAAAATTTTTCAAGGAAGTTTATCCAGCCGGGTGAGCAACTTGTCAAAATGGGTAATCGCTCTTTCTTCTGCAATCTTTTAATAAACTCATGTGCCTCCTCAACTATCGTTAAATCAGCACCAAAATTCGTATCAAAAACCCCATCGAAACCAAGAAGTCTAAGTGCTGTAATCATCTTACCTGTTGCAGGTGTACCGGGTTCCATACCAAAACCTTCACCTATGGCTGCGCGAATTGAGGGCGCTGTCTGAACAACTACATGCTTCTTCGGGTCTGCTAATGCTTCCCAGACCTTATCCGTATGGGATTGCTCAACAAAAGCGGCAACTGGACATACCATAATACATTGTCCACATTGAATACATACTGACTCGTCCATAGCAGAACCGTGAGCAGGCATAACCTGGGTATTGAAACCTCGACCATGCTGACTCAAATTGTATACACCTTGAACCTCAGCACATACACGAACACAACGGCCACAAAGAACACATTTTTCTGGAACACGAACAACTGATTTACTTCGAGTATCTTTTGGAAACTGTTTCCGTTCACCTGAAAATAGCCGTTCCCTAACGCCTAATGAATAAGCCAGATTTTGAAGTTCACAGTTTCCATCTCGTTCACATGTCTGACAATCCTGCGGGTGATTATCCAGGAGTAATTCAACTATATCTCGCCGTGCCTGACGAATCTCAGGGCTGTTTGTCTTAATCTCCATTCCATCCCAGACCTTCGTGCTACATGCTGTCATATAAAAATCAAAACCTTTGACCTCAACAACACATACACGACACGAACCCTGTAGACTCAGGTCAGGATGAAAGCATAATCGGGGAATCTCAATCCCTATCCTTTCCGCCGCTTCCATAATTGTTATTCCCTCAGGAACGGATAGCACACTATCATCAATTTTTATATTCACTGTCTTTACTTCTGTTATTTTGACATTACTCATGTTTTTATCCTTGATTTAATTTGTCTCAATTTACATCTTTTTGACTGCTTTGAATCTACAAACTTCAAAACATTTGCCACATTTAATACATTTTATTGTATCTATTACATGCACCTCTTTACGCTCACCTGAAATACATGGGACAGGGCAATTTTTTGCACATAAAGTGCAACCTGTGCATTTTTCGGGGTCAATTTCATAATGAATAAGGGAACGACACTTCTTCGCCGGACACTTTTTGTCTCTTACATGTGCCAGATATTCATCTTTGAAATAATTTAATGTGCTTATGACAGGGTTTGGAGCGGCTCGACCCAAACCGCATAATGACGATTTTCTAACCAATTTTGCTAAACGAAGCAATTTATCTAAATCTTCTTCCGTTCCTTTGCCTTCTGTAATCCTTTTCAAAATTTCTAATATTCTCTTTGTCCCTTCTCGACAGGGTGTGCACTTTCCACATGACTCATCATGGCAAAATTCGAGATAGAACTTTGCAACATCTACCATGCAGTCATCTTCATCCAGAACTATCATTCCACCACTACCCATGATAGAACCCAATTTGGAAAGTGTATCAAAATCTACTGATGTGTCAAAATACCTTTCTGGAATACAGCCACCAGCAGGACCACCTGTCTGAATGGCTTTGGCTTTCTTACCACCTGTTGGACCTCCACCAATTTCATATACAATCTTCCTCAGCGTTGTGCCCATGGGGACTTCAACAAGTCCAGTCCTTTGAATCTTACCTGCAAGTGCAAAAACCTTCGTTCCACCACTTCTATTAGTTCCTATCTGACTAAACCACTCAGGTTCATAAACAATTATTGGTGGAATATTTGCAAAGGTTTCTACATTATTAATAACAGTAGGTTTTCCCCAGAGTCCACTTTCAGTCGGATACGGTGGTCTTATACGGGGTTGCCCACGCTCACCTTCAATAGAATGTATTAAAGCAGTTTCTTCTCCACATACAAAAGCACCTGCTCCTAACCGTATTTCAAGGTCAAAACTAAAATCACTGCCCAATATGTTTTGCCCCAAAAGATTATGTTTCCTACATTCTTCAATCGCATAATTAATCCGCTCCACGGCTAATGGATATTCAGCACGAATATAAAAGAACCCTTTCTGTGCACCAATTGCAAAACCACCAATTATCATACCTTCTATAACATTGAACGGGTCTGACTCAAGCATGCTACGGTCCATAAACGCACCGGGGTCCCCTTCGTCTGCATTACAGATAATATATCGTGTCTTCTCCTTCGCCTTCCTTGCACTCGCCCATTTTACACCCGTAGGGAAACCTCCACCCCCTCTACCCCGCAATTTCGATTCCGTTACTTGTTTCACTACCCATTCGGGGTCATTCTTTTCTAAAACCTCTTTCAATGCGAGGAAACCTTTATAATGGACATAATCATATATATTTTCCGGATTCACAACCCCTGCATTTCGCAGTGCAATTCTCGTCTGTTTGTTAAAAAACGCAACATCACCATATAGATTATAAAACCGCTGGCTAAGTGGCCGCTCCTTTGAAACTAAACGCTGAACCACTTTGTCATTCTTAAAATGTGATTGTATAATTTCATCAATATCCTGAGCAGTTTTTATTCTATAAATTATATTATTAGGTCTCACCAATATTTTTGCAATATCCTCATTTTTCTCGGCATTTGTGCAAAAACCTAAGCAGCCAATCTGTGTGAGCCACACCTCTTCAGGTTTCAATCCTGAATCCGCAAGTTTCATCTCAAATTGGATTCTAATACCCCCTTCTAACGCACCACCACAGCCCGAACCATCACACATCAAAACATGATACTTACATGTATCAGGCATACTATCTAAAAGACTTTCATGAACTACCTTGCCACCAATCACATGTTCCATGAATATCTTATGAACCGTGTCACGATTAACCATTTGATACTTGATAGGAAACTTTCCAGGAATAAAAACACCCACTATTGGTTCACAACTACAACGACCCGTGCAGCCAGTTTTTTGTAAAATTATATCCTGCCTCCCCGATGATGCTATATGCTTTTGAAACTCTTCATACACAATTTGCGAACCTGCTGCATGTTCACATGTAGCTGAGCCAACCCGTATTTGAATTTTTTCACCATAGCCTAATGACTTTCGGTATTCCTCGGCTTTATTAAAAAGTGCCTCATAGTTTTCAACAATTTTTGACATATAACATCTTTCTTATTATAAATAGTTTTTATGGTTTATTCATCAAACTTTATTTAATATATGATAACACATTTTACATGTTATTCTCAAGTTAAGTTCCTAATACATAAAGGATAATATAATTTGTGAATTAAATAACGATTTACTATTTCTGAACACGAACTACTTCCGGGTCAGTAAATATATCCAATTCATCACGACTGGTACTAGAAAATTCAGAAACAATTGCACCCTCGTCACCTGCCTGAAACCAGTGCAATGTATTGGGCGGTATTGTATATTGTTCACCTGGATTCAATTCAATTTCATTCCAGACTGTAAAATAAGGTCTCTTATCATCAGGTATAATTGCTTTGGGGTTCTTTACGGGTTCACCTTCCGTATATAAAAATACCTTTCCCCAACGGCAACGGAATGTTTCCATTTTGCCCGGTTGGTCTCCTACTGGTGGATGTTTATGTTCCGAACATATCATTCTGGGGAACATGATTAACTCCTTTGCACAATACCTATCTGTATTAACATACACCAAAATAGCCAGACCCAACTCTTCAAACCTACCAAAACCGAGGTCTACTATTTCAATACTTTCCTTCTCCGAAGGTGTAATTACAATACCACATTTTGCAAGCATCTCTGCTGCTTTTCCTCTGTAAAACTCAATATCACTTTTTTTTAACATATAACCGACTCCTTTATTTAAAAACCAAAATTTCTATGGAAACACCCATATTATACCACATCTTATTAAACACCCAAATTACGAAAAAAACATAATGGACAACTTTTTCTTTGTCATACCACACCTTACTTGTCCAATATTACCTATACGACTTTATGTTTTATTTTATCTACATATTGCTATTAGCATTGTGTAAAGGTTATTTTTGTTTGAAAGAATTAATGTTTAGTCCGAGTTTTTTTATTTTTGCTCTTAATGTATTTGCATTTATTTGCAATAGTTCAGCACAGCCTCCTTTACCATCTATTTTCCCATTAGTTATTTTCAGGATATATTCAAGATAGTTTTTATTAAATTCGTCCAGAGGCAGTATCTCAAACTTTTGTGAATCCTTTTGATTTGTTTCTGCTTTTTTTATTGTATATTGGCCTAAGGCGTGTTCTATATCTAATTTTTTTCCGTTTCCAAGAATTGCAGCACGGTCAATCACAGATGCAAGTTCACGGACATTTCCGGGCCAGGTATATTGGCATAACAATTCTATATCTAACTCAGTAGGATATACCACGGGTAGACTAAACCTCTGTGCAGATTTTTCTGCAAAATATTTTGCCATTTCAGGTATATCTTCTTTTCTTTCTCGTAGCGGTGGCAATACTATTGGGAAAGTAGAGATTCTATAAAATAGGTCTTCACGGAATTTTTTTTCGATAACCAATCGGGCTAAATCTGCATTTGTGGCTGCCACTAATCGGACATCTACATGAATGGGTTCTTTGCCTCCTACTCTTTCAAACCAACCATCCTGTAAGATACGCAATAAACGAACCTGTGCGTTCAATGGTAATTCGCCTATCTCGTCAAGAAATAATGTTCCTCCATCTGCTCTTTCAAACCAGCCAGAATGTTTTTCAACCGCACCTGTAAATGACCCTTTTTCGTGTCCAAAAAGTTGTGAATCTATTAGTTCAGGTGGAATAGCACCACAGTTCACACGAATAATTGGTCCTTGTGAACGGTTTGAATTTTTATGGATTGCACGTGCTATGAGTTCTTTGCCTGTCCCTGTTTCGCCTAAAATTAGAACAGGCAAATCAGAATTTGCCACTAATTTTACTCGTTCCAGAACAAATTTTAATCCTGTTTTCTCACCAATAATATGGTCATCATAAGATTCTCTACCTAATTTTCTTAAAAGTGTCATTTTTTCTGCTTCTTCGGCTTTTCTTAATGTTTCTAATTCAATAATTCTTTTATGATTTGCCAATGCGACCGAAAAAGGTTCTATTAATTTTGATAATACAGCCTGTGTTCTTTCGTTTATAGGATAATTTTTTCTCAAAACGCATATCATCAATCCCTCAATACTATTTCTCATATACAGTGGAGCGAGAAAAGCATAAGGGAGTAGTTCTTGTTCATAAAAAAATGAGAAAATTTTTGTCAGGTTGCTTTTTCTATGTTTTGATGAACCCTGCACTATCTCACGCATTTTTATAAGTTCTTCAATATCTTGATTAAAGCTATCATATACCGTGAAATGATTATTTTTATGAGTGATTTTACTATTAGGTGTAGGTAAAAGTTCTAAAGTATTTAACTGTTTATTGAAAATAAAAATATCAATATTCTCTAATGATGGTAAAAACTTTTTAACTTCTGGCATAATATTTGATATAAAATTGTCTATCTTATTGTGACTTGCTACTTCTTTCCAGATGTTAAATAATATTTCTTTTTCCATAATTTTCTCCACCAAATATCGTAATTATTCTATCATATATCATAGAATATATATTTTACATTTTTCAGAAATATTTTTCAAATTTCTTAAATATCGTAATAACAAGCAATTACAAATTTTGACATTCTCCTATAATAAATGGCACAAAACTTGCCCTTACTATGTCATAATTGAAAGGAAGATATATGTTTACAAAGAGATTTTTTATTGTTAGTTTATGTTTTTTGATTACTGGATTTGCTTATGCTGAAACCATTAATTTGTTGAATGTCTCTTACGACCCAACCCGGGAACTGTATAAAGACATAAACAAACTTTTTGTGGAACAATGGAAGACTGAACATGGACAGGATGTTGTTATTCAAATGTCCCATGGTGGTTCGGGAAAGCAGGCAAGGTCTGTAATAGAGGGTCTGGAAGCAGATGTAGTTACTCTGGCTCTTGCTTATGATATTGATGCTCTTTACAAAATGCGAAATCTCCTATCAAAAGATTGGCAGACACGGTTACCCAACAACAGTTGTCCCTATATCTCTACAATAGTTTTCCTTGTGCGGAAAGGGAATCCTAAAAACATCAAATCATGGGAGGATTTGATTCGTCCTGATGTGCAGGTTATTACGCCTAATCCAAAGACATCAGGAGGTGCGCGTTGGTGTTATCTGGCATGCTGGGGTTATGCGTGCCACAAGAAAGGGGCAGAACATGCTCGTGAATTTGTAAAGCAGGTATATCACAATGTGCCTGTTCTTGATGCAGGTGCAAGAGGTTCCACAAACACCTTTTTGCAAGGAATAGGTGATGTGCTTCTAAGTTGGGAAAATGAGGCTTTTCTTGCAAATCAGGAGTCAAAAAATAGTTTTGAGATTATCTCTCCCGGAGAAAGTATGCTTGCCGAACCACCTGTGGCAGTGGTTGATAAGTATGTCGAAAAACATAAGACACGCGAAATTGCAGAAGCATATTTAAAATTTTTATATACAGATGATGCACAGGAGATTATTGTAAAGAATTACTATCGTTGTGCTAATGAAAAGATTTTTGAAAAATACCGTGATAAATTTGTGGATGTTAAACTATTCAAATTGTCCGATTTATATCCCGGTGGATGGGATGAAGCACATAAAATTCATTTTTCAGATGGAGGCATATTTGACCAGATTATGATGGAGCGTAAATAATAGGGCAAATAATGAACAAATCATACAATACACGATTTATTTTACCGGGTTATTGCCTTTCTCTGGGTATAACCTGGTTTTATTTAAGTTTCATTGTCTTACTCCCTCTCTCTACACTTTACATTAAGATTTGGGGGATTTCCTTTAACGATTTTGTTTCGGCAGTGTTTTCAGTTAGAGCATTAAAAGCATATCAAATATCCTTTGGGTTAGCGTTTTTGTCTGCATGTATTAATTCCTTCTTTGGGTTTATAGTTGCATGGGTGCTGGTAAGGTATCGAGTTCCTTTCCGCGGTTTTTGGGATGCTCTGGTTGATTTACCTTTTGCATTACCAACCGCAGTAGCGGGTATTTCCCTGACATGGTTATATGGACCCAAAGGCTGGATAGGTTCTTTACTTGAAAGTTATGGGTTCAAGATTGTTTTTACTCCTATTGGAATAACAATAGCCATGATATTTGTCAGTTTTCCTTTTGCCGTGAGGACTATTGAACCTGTTTTAAAGGATTTAGACCCTGAAGTTGAGGAATGTGCTCGCTGTTTGGGTGCTTCTCGCTGGCGAATATTTCAAAAGATAATATTCCCGTCTGTGCTACCATCATTGGTAACAGGTTTCACATTGAGTTTTGCTCGGGCAATGGGTGAATATGGTTCTGTCATTTTCATAGCGGGCAATCAACCTTTGAAAACAGAGATAGCACCATTATTGATTGTAATGAGATTGGAAGAGTATGACTACCAATCTGCCGCAGGTATTTCTGCCTTTTTACTTACGGTATCATTTTTAATTTTGTTGAGTTTAAATTTCCTTCAATTCTGGAATAGAAAATATGCTGAAGTCATATAGAAAGATATTTATAAAGAGGTATTTGGTTCGTCTATTCAGGCTATCAGTCATACTTACGGCTCTTTGTTTTATGTTGTTATTCCTTATTTTTCCGCTGGTTGTGGTGTTTTACAATTCTTTTAAGGAAGGTGTGTCTGTTTACGCAAACAATATAATCAGAAAAGATACTATTGATGCGGTTATTTTAACTTTGAAGATATTATTGATTGTAGTGCCATTAAACACCCTGTTCGGAATAGCCTGTGCCTGGTATGTAACACGCTATTCATTTAGAGGGAAAAGATTATTATTAACACTTTTAGACTTGCCTTTCACTGTTTCGCCTGTGGTAGCAGGAACAGTTTTTGTTTTACTCTTTTCTGTTAATGGGTTATTAGGCTCACTTATTGAAAAGTGGAATATACAAATTATCTTTGCATTCCCGGGAATGGTTCTTGCCACACTTTTTGTGACTTTTCCGTTTGTAGCGAGGGAACTTATCCCAATAATGGAGGAACAGGGGCAAGAGATGGAAGAGGCAGGTAGGATGTTGGGTGCAAATGGGCTACAAATATTGCTTAAAATAACTTTACCAAATATCCGCTGGGCATTGTTTTATGGAATAATTTTGTGTTCTGCTCGTTCAATAGGTGAATTTGGTGCAGTTTCAGTGGTTTCTGGGCATATTCGCGGTAAAACGATAACAGTGCCATTAGAGGTTGAAATTTTATATAACGAATATAATTTAACGGGTGCATTTTGCGTTGCAAGCCTGCTTTGCTTTATTGGGATTATAACTATGATTTTGCGAAAGTGGATTGAAAACAAGGACCCGTTAATCAAGTATAGAGAAGGAAGTAGATATGGAGATTAATAGATAAGATGAGCATTGAACTTATACATGTATCCAAAAAGTTTGGCTCCTTTCTGGCGGTAGACGATGTAAGTTTTTCGATACAACGAGGTGAATTACTTGCTTTACTGGGTCCGTCAGGTTCAGGCAAAACAACTATACTACGGATTATTGCAGGATTAGAAAAGGCAGATTCAGGAACAGTGATGTTAGAGGGGCGTGATGTAACAGAAGAAGACCCAAGAGACCGTGGAATCGGTTTTGTGTTTCAGCATTATGCCCTATTCCGACATTTAACTGTTTTTGAAAATGTTGCATTTGGATTGAGGGTTAAACCGCGTAGTGAGCGACCTTCCGAATCAGAAATTAAAAAAACTGTGATGGATTTACTATCATTAGTCCAATTGGATTTTCTGGCAGACCATTATCCCATGCAACTTTCTGGTGGACAGAGGCAAAGGGTAGCCTTAGCAAGGGCATTGGCTATAAGACCATCAATTTTGCTTCTTGATGAACCATTTGGTTCGCTGGATGCACGCGTTCGGAAAGAACTACGGCGCTGGTTGCGAAAATTGCATGATGAGATTCATGTAACAAGTGTATTTGTGACTCATGACCAGGAAGAGGCACTTGAAGTATCTGACCGTGTGGTTGTCATGAATCAGGGACATGTTGAGCAGATAGGCACACCTGAAGAGGTATATTTTTCACCTAAAACGCCTTTTGTTTTTCAGTTTTTGGGTGATGTGAACCTTTTCCATGCACGCGAATTAAGTTCAGGAGAAATTGTTTTTCTACCCAATGAGTCAAGAGGTATAGAAAAGCGGGTTTTTGTTAGACCAAATCAAATATCTATTGCGTTAAAAGTATCAAAAGAGAATCCCATCTCTGCAAAGGTGCTGTATGTTAATACTGCGGGTCCTATGGTTAAGGTTGAACTTATAGATGGGCAAAATAACCCTTTATTGGCTATGATAACAGTAGAAGAATATCAGCAATTACAGTTAAAAAAGGATATGACAGTTTTTATTGGTGTAAAGTCTCATCATACCTTTGAAGATGACACAGATTTTTGATTTATACCTTATTTTTTGTATAATTTAAGCAGGGGAAATATAAGACGCGCCTGTAGCTCAGGTGGATAGAGCAACGGCCTTCTAAGCCGTGGGCCGTGCGTTCGAGTCGCACCAGGCGCGCCATTTTTATTTTTGCAAACTATATGTTTCCTTCAAATTCTAAGGCAATAACTGTATCGTAGGGGTCGGGTTCTATTTCGGGGAGTTTAATAACCAGGTTGTTCTTTTTTAGAGATGTTTCGATTGTTTTGGAATTATCTTTCAATAACCATGCCTTTACAGGTGATTTATCCGTTGGCAATGTAATCTTATCATTAGGTTTGTAATCGAATATATGGACATAAAAGATAGTGTGTCCATTATCGAGTTTCTTTTGAGTGCATCTGCCCCATGGCGTTTTTTCAAATGGATTGGCTGTTGTGCCGTAGACGGATTCACTGTTTACTTTCATCCATTCACCTATTTCTTTGAGTCGTTGCACGGATTCAGGAGGGAATTCTCCATTTGCCATGGGACCCACATTGAGAAGAAAATTACCACCTTTGGAAACAATATCCACCAGAAGTTGTATTAATTCCTTTGTTGATTTGTAGTTTTTGTCTACGGCGTTATATCCCCAGTGATTGTTCATAGTCATACAGGTTTCCCAGTCAACACCGGGCAAGCCTGTGGCGGGGACTTTTTGTTCAGGTGTCTCGTAGTCTCCTACATTTTTAGGTTCAGAAGTGCCTTCCATACCTGAACGACCTGTATCAACACGATTGTTGATGATAATATCTGGCTGTAAGGAGCGGACATAATTATATAGGTCTACACCTTTTTCATGTGTCCATGTATTTTCCCATTCCCCATCAAACCATAAGATACCCAGTGGACCATAATTGTTTACCAATTCCTTCAGTTGTGCCTTCATGTATTCAATATAACGATTGAAATCTGCATCACCTTCGGGACGTTGTTCCTTTTCCCAGTCTCTACGGGGCAAATAATCAGGATGATGCCAATCCATGATAGAATAATAAAAACAGAGCCGCATCCCTTCTTCCTTGCAGGCGTCAGAAAGTTCTTTCAGTATGTCTCTTTTGAAAGGAGTAGACATAACATCCCAGTCTGTAACCTTCGAGTCGAACAAGCAGAAGCCGTCGTGATGTTTCGAAGTTATCACTATATATTTCATGCCCGCGTCTTTTGCCATTTTGACCCATTCTTTTGCATTAAAATTAACAGGGTTAAATTGAGTAAGCAACTTTTCATATTCAGGCAGAGGAATTTGTGCCTCATGACGAATCCATTCTCCATAATGGTCTTTATCGCCCCATTTACCTGCGGGAATTGCATACAAGCCCCAATGGATAAACAGTCCAAATCGTGCTTCACGCCACCATTGCATTCGTTGGTCTTTCTGTTCCTTAGATTCCTTTGTAAAATCTTGGGCTACTCCTATAACGGATAAAGCGATAAGTGTTGTCAGGATTATTAAAATAAAGGTATAATTTTTTTGATACTGTTTGAACATAACACATTCCTTTTCTTTGAGTTTTTGAATAGGTTCATTTTAAGATACTTTGTGTAAAGAATACAAGAAAATTATGCAGTGCAAATTTAATTTTTAATCTTGATTGGTTTCGGTGGTATAATTATTTAAGAGATAAAATTATGAAGGCTTATTTAAGTATTGGAAGTAATTTAGGAAATAAGTTAGACAATATTAATGAAGCCCTCAAAAAGTTAAATAAGATTTTACACACAGAAATAATCAAAACTTCTTATGTATATGAAACGGAGCCGATTGGTAATTTTAACCAACCGACTTTTTATAATATTGCAGTGGAGATTGAGACGGGCTTAAGTCCGCTTGAACTCCTGAGCGAGATAAAGAAAATTGAATTACAATTAGGAAGAACAACCCAGGAACGATGGGGTCCTCGAGTAATAGATATAGATATAATTCTATATGGAAATGTCTGTTGGAGTGATGAGCAGTTGGTTCTTCCTCATGCTGAATTTAGGAACAGAAGGTTTGTCCTACAACCTTTATCGGATTTAAACTCGCAGATTACAGACCCCATAACAGGAAAAACAATTAAAGAATTGTTGTCAAGTTCAGAAGTAAAAGGAAATGTTGTAAAGACAGAGTTAAAAGTAACTCCTTGAACCGCTCCGCTTGGAGCCCAAACGGGACCGGGACGGATTCAGTAAGATGAAGTCACGGTTCGGGAGACAATGATGAATAGAAACACAGTTTTGCATTTTTCTGCACAAAAGAGTAGGCACGAGAAAATAGTTATATTAACTGCTTACGATTATCTAATAGCCCAATTAGAAGAAGAAGTGGGTGTAGATGCAATTTTGGTTGGCGATTCGTTAGGCAATGTTGTCATGGGTAGAGATACCACGCTACAAGTTACGATGGATATCATGACTTACCATACCTCTATTGTTTCGCATACTGTTAAAAATACTCTGGTTATTGCTGACATGCCTTTTCTGTCTTATCAAGTGTCACCAGAAGAGGCATTAAGAAACGCTGGGAGATTAGTATCGGAAGGTGGAGCGCATGGAGTAAAATTGGAGGGGCCTGTTTCCAAATATGGTGAAGCGATAGGAAAGATAATAAGAACAGGTATCCCCGTAATGGGACATCTTGGATTGACACCTCAATCTATACTCGAATTAGGTGGTTATAAAGTGCAGGGGCGTTCAGAAGAATGTAGAGAACGATTAAAAAGAGAAGCAAAAGAATTAGAGGAAGTGGGCTGTTTCTCAGTTGTTCTTGAATGTATTCCTATGGACCTGGCTAAGGAAATAACAGAGAGTTTAACTATTCCTATAATTGGCATTGGTGCGGGACCATATTGTGATGGGCAGGTTTTAGTCTATGCTGATATATTAGGTTGGGGAAAAACAAGATTTGCCAAGACATATATAAATGTTCGAGAGGACATAAAGAAAGCCTTTCAAGAATTTACAAATGAAGTAAAACAAGGAAAGTATCCAGAAGAAAAACATGGTTATACTTAAAGGAGAAGACCTATGGAAATTATAAAGACTCCGGAAGAAATGCGAAACTGGTCTATAATCCAGAAAAAAGAGGGACATACAATTGGTTTTGTTCCTACAATGGGCGCACTTCATGAAGGGCATTTAAGTTTGATGCACGCTTCAGTTTGCGAAAATGATACTTCAGTTGTCAGTATTTTTGTCAATCCTACACAGTTTGCACCAGATGAGGATTATGAATCTTATCCAAGGTCTTTTGAAAAGGACAATAAAATGTGCTTCTCAACTGGAATTGATATAATTTATGCACCGACCGTAGAAACGATGTATCATGAAGATTATTCAACCTATGTTGTTGTGGAAAAGGTATCTGAAGGCTTATGTGGAAGGTCTAGACCTCATTTTTTCCGGGGAGTGGCTACCGTAGTTGCAAAATTGTTCAATGCAGTTTTGCCTGACCGTGCTTACTTTGGTCAGAAAGATGCACAGCAGTATGTAGTGATAAAGAGGATGGTTAGAGATTTGAATATGTGTATTGATGTTATTGAAATGCCTATTGTCCGTGAGTGTGACGGATTAGCCATAAGTTCTAGAAATCAATATTTAACACCTGCACAAAGAGAAAAAGCACTCTGCCTATCAAGAGGGTTGTTCAAGGTAGAAAAAATGATTAAAGAAGGTGAACGCTCCGTTGAAAAGATAAAAAGTGTATTAGCCTCAGAAATGGCTAATGTAGATATTGACTATATTGAGGTAGTAAATGCAGAAACAATAGAACCTCTGGATATTATTAAGGGTGATGTGCTTATAGCCATTGCAGCATGGGTAGGAAGAGCAAGATTGATAGATAATATAAAAGTTAAAGTATAAGAAAAGGAAGAATAAGAGTGTATATAACGCTATTAAAAAGCAAAATTCATAGGGCAACGGTAACAGATGCAAAACTAAATTACGAGGGTAGTATCACAATTGATGTTGAGTTAATGAAAAAGGCAAATATTCTTCCTTATGAAGCGGTGCATGTATTCAATATTAACACAGGTGACCGTTTTGTTACCTATGCTATTGAAGGGGAAGCGAATAGTGGTGTTATATGCTTAAATGGTGCTGCGGCTCGTTTAGGTCAACCGGGCGATTTAATTATAATTATTGCCTTTGCTCATATACCCTACGAACAAGCCAGAAATTGGAAACCAACTATAATCTGTGTTGATTCTAATAACAAGCCTATTTAATTGCCTTTAATAAAATTTGGGTTTATGCTTTTATTTAAAATAGATGGCTTTTGATTTAGTAACTTGCAGAGATGTTTTTCTTAGAGACCACTGCGAAGATAGATAGTATAATCATTGCAGTAGCGGATAGAGAAGCACCGATAATGAATGAGGTTGCTGGTCCTAATAGTTTCCAGAACAGACCGAAAACAAGGCTTGCAGGAAGCGCAGATACACCGATAAGTCCGTTATATAAGCCATACGCGAAACCGCGTGTTTCTACCGGTACTAAATCAGCAACCAGCGCTTTTTCGACACCTTCGGTAAATCCGTAATATGCCCCGTAAATTACAAGCAGTATCCAGAAGAATAAGTGTGTCTGGACAAAGCCCATGCAAAGGTAAACAAAGGTGTAAACTCCCCAGCCAGAAAGAATAACTCGGATACGTCCAAATCGGTCTGACAAACTTCCTCCAGGCAAACTGAACGATACCTTGGATATGTGAAGTAATACCCAGGCAAGAATAACACCTAACGGACCATAATGAAATTTTTCACTTCCATAGAACACAAGGAATAAGTCTGAACTGTTCCCCAGAGCAAATACGGTTACACTAGTGAGATAAAGGTAAAATGTTTTAGGGATGGAACGAATAGAAGTCGCATAATTTGGTTTATCTTTCTCAGTCTTCTTTTCCGTGTCTCCAACTTCTTTTACAAAAAATGCCAGAGCCAGAACGCCTATGATTCCTGGTATTACAGAGATAAGGAACAGCACACGCAAGGAAAATAGATTTGCCCGTTCAGGTGCCGTTTCCATGAATGGTAGGAACTGTTCATTCAACAATAGATACAGGATAACTATTGCTAATAGCGGACCGGTAACAGCCCCTACATGGTCCATCAAGCGATGGAAACTGAATGCTATCCCACGATGTTCCTGTGGTGCTGATTCGCTTAACAATGCGTCTCGTGGAGAGGTGCGTATTCCTTTACCAACACGGTCAAGGAAACGGAAGAAGACCACCTGTAATCCTGTCTGTGAAAAAGCCATAAACAAGCGACATATAGTAGATATAAAATATCCTGCAACGGTGAGTCCTTTTCTGCGAGATAATTTATCACTGATATAACCTGAAACAAGTTTCAAAAGGCTTGCAGTGCTTTCAGCAACACCTTCCATGAGCCCTATATATACTGCGGCACTGCCCGCAGGAACAAGTCCTGCAATGAACAAAGGCAAAAGTGGATAAACCATTTCTGAGGAAATATCTGTAAATAAACTCGTCAAGCCTAAATATAAGATATTTCCCTTTAATATTGTCCACCATGGTTGCCTATTTCCTGAACTATTTGGGGAAGTATTGTTTCCAGTCACTCCATTGGATAACATATTGAGCCAATCCTTCTTTTACAGCACTATAAGTTTGTCCTGGGACTTCCGTTAAATCCCAGACCCAATACAAATCACTGATATATCCCATCTTGTATGCCTGCTGTAGGAACTCAATCAACATTATCTTTGCTTGTTCCACAGACACATTTTGGAACACACCATATTCTCCTACAATCACAGGCTTTTGCACAAGACCGTATTCATGGCACTCCAAATTTACCCGAGATGTATTGTCCCACGGATAAATATGAATGTCAATAAAATCAAGCATACTGTCTTTACCACCAAGCACTGATGGTCTCGGTGGGAAACGAGCATCTTTATTATCAAATAACAATCCTGCTGTCGGTTTTCTTCCTGCTGCGTCACTTGTCCACATACCGACCGTGACCAATGCTTCCGAATCTACTGATTTTATCTCCTTTGTAAGTGCATTCGCCCAGTAAAGAATAGTTCGGTCATAGACCTCCTGGCGTTTTTCCTGCGTAGAAACTAAACCTTTACTACCGTCGGGCAAAGTTATCTCTCCTGTAAAGGTTGAAAATGGTCCTTCACAATTCATTAAAAAGACCTCATTTTGAAGTGACCATGCCAGAACCGTCGAAAGCAGAAAAGGTTCAGTATCCTTAATGTATTGGATAAAATACTTCATTGCTATTACTTTTGCTTGTATGAATGATTGCCAGAAAATTTGGCGATTTTCTCCTGTTACATGTAGGTCGTCTGTTGCTGATTGCTCATGAAGCGACACCATTGCCTTTTCAAAATAGCCCATATCCGGATAATCATTTAAGATAGGAATTACATAAATATTATGTGCAGTTGCTCTACGGAGGAAATCTATAAAATTATTCATATAATCCACATTCAGAATTTCATTTTCCTTTGTAGATAAGAACCCATGCTCATTTTGCACGCCCCATGCCCAAACACGAATTGCATTCCCACCGCATTCCTCCATTTTTTTTAATACACTCTCCATTTCGTCTGGATTATACACATTTGTATTAAATAGTGCGTGCCGACCTGAATTTCGATACTCCAGAACTACATGATTAAATCCGCGTGGAACAAATAGAGAATTGTCCGTCGCTTTCACAAATACTTTCTTACCATCCTGTTCACCAAGGCGAATACGGGGAAGGGATTTGTCGGTTTTTGAAGTAGTTGCAACAGGTTTGATAGGAATAGGTTCAAGTGAGGTCTCTGCTTTTACCTTCTCAACTTTTGATACTGTTAACTGAAAATCTTTGAAATTAGTTGTGCAGGATTGAGCATACAGGGCAGGAAGTAAATGGTTCTGATTTGCAGGTATTTCTGTTAATAATTGGTCATTAATTCTAATATCAAATTTGTCTTCTTTCCGTTGTATAGATATTTTAACTTCACTTTCATCTGAAATTTTTGTTTGCGTAGATGGTGAATATTCATTGGGGAAAACTTCAATAGCATTGTCTTTGGTAATTCCAACCTCAATAAATGGGTGAGGCACATTCAAGGAAATAGAGACCAGTGCAAGACCTGTGCGAAAAGTGTCTTTATTCTTTTTTTGAATCTGCAATTTTGCTTCCCATGATAGAGTATCTACAAACTCACCTATCGCTGGAAAGGCATAAGATATATGATTTTCCCAAGAGACCAATTGCAAAGTATCCTGATTAATCAACGGTGCATATCCAGCCGAGACTGTCCATAAAGGTATCAAATCCTTTGGGTAATAAGTAAGTCTCCCATCATCACTATACGCAGAGGAGATTAAAAACAGGATATAACCTATTAAAAATAATTGTTTGGTCTTCAGTATTTTTGCCATAATAGATTTTATTTAGAAAACCTCTCCTCGATATATTTCTCAATTAGTTTGATGAATTGTTGTGCTATTTCTTCTGCGTTTCCAGATAGAGATGTAGATTTCTCCCCATCTATAAATACGGGGCATTGAGGATGTTCTCCATTCCCCGGTAGACTAATACCAATATTGGCAAACCGTGATTCACCTGGACCATTGACAATGCAGCCCATAACCGCAATGCTAATTGTTTCCACACCGGGAAACTGTTTTCGCCATTGTGGCAAATATTTGTGAATATGTTCCTTAACCAACTCCGCTATCTCCTGAAAGGTTGTGTTGGATGTTCGACCACATCCCGGACAGGAGACAACCTGAGGTGCAAATTGACGAATTGATAACGATTGTAAAATCTCCTGAGCCGCATATACTTCTTCCTCACGATTGCTGCCTGGTTTCGGAGTCAGACTGACGCGTATCGTATCACCAATACCTTCGGAAAGGAGCACCCCCATTGCCGTTGCTGACCAGACAATCCCACGCATACCTGAACCTGCTTCTGTCAATCCTAAATGAAGAGGCTGCTGTGTCTGTTTAGAAAGTGAACGATATACACGAATCAATTGTAAGGGTGAACTGCTCTTGCAAGAGATTACTATCTGTTCTGGTTTCAGTCCTATTTCCAGAGCCATTTCTACCGATTGCAATGCTGATAACACCATGCACTCATCATAAATTTCCATACTACTTCTGGGCTGCTTTGCCTTTGCATTTTCCTCCATTTTTTTCACAACTAGTTCTGAATCCAAAGAACCTATATTGACACCGATACGAATCGGCTTATTCAAATCACACGCAACCTTACATATTTGATTGAAATGGAGACCTTTATTGTCCTTCTGTCCTACATTACCCGGATTAATACGATATTTATCCAATGTTTCTGCACACTGTGGATATTTCGACAAAAGGGTATGACCGTTATAATGAAAGTCTCCAACCAGTGGAACATCTAACCCCATATCTTCAAGTCTATTCCGTATCTCTGGGACACTTTGTGCTGACTTTGGCGTATTCACGGTGATACGCACCATCTCTGCACCTGCCTCAAACAACACTGCTACTTGCTTTGCTGTTGCTTCGGCGTTCTCCGTATTCGTATTAGTCATTGCTTGCACAACAATTGGCGACAGACCACCAATAACACAATTCCGCACACGAACCGCATAAGTTTTTTTTCTTGGAAAAAGAACAGACATAAAAATTTCTTATTTACTTTCGTTTCTATTCTTGTCTATATATTATTGATTGAATTTTATCACACTACTACACTTAAATAAATTTTAAATTAGTGTTTTTAGGTAGTATTTAAGTAGAAACCTTTTAAAAATAATTCAACGAAGGGCTTATTATAAAAATTTTGCATGGTCGGCGTGTATCCGCTGGAAAAGGGAGACACCAACTTTGCGAAGTAGTTTGTCCAATCGCACAATTGGCAAACCTAACACATTGTAATAGCAGCCATCATAACGAGAAACCAGCAGACTACCCGGACCATCTACGGTATATGCCCCTGCACGGTCAAGTGGTTGGACAACTCGAATAAATGTTTCTATCTCTTCCTCTGTCAATGGTCGAAAAGTAACATCAGTAATTTCGTTACCAGTTACCTTTTGTCCATCGGCAGTATTTGCAACGGCAATACCTGTTATAACCTGATGTGTGTTGCCTGATAAGCGATGGAGCATGTCCCTTGCCTCATTTATATCCTGTGGTTTACCCAGCACTTCGCCATCGCAGAAGACTATTGTATCTGCTGAAATAATCACGGCAGGATATGCTAAACGAGAAGATACCTCATCGCATTTTGCACAGGCATTTTCCTCGACTATAGTTGTTGGCGATGTCCCTTCGTCTATCTCTTTCGCATAACTTACTATTACTTCAAAATCCACGCCCAATGATAAAAGTAAGGCTTTTCGACGCGGTGAAGCGGAAGCCAAAATGAGTGGTAGATTACAGTCTTCCATGAAATATTACTCCGATTATTTTACTTCTGTATCGGTTCAAGATCTTTTTCTTCTATCTCTACTTCTGGTCGGTCTGAAAGTCTGGTATCTCCATTTTTCTCTGTGGATTTGCCTGTATCTTTTGGCGGGGCTGTGCTGATATATTTTGGGTCTAATTTGGCAGGTTCAGGTATCCTTTTCCCATCACCAGAGACAATTTCTTTCTGCACATCATTCTCTATAACATTTGTGCCTGAGGGCAGATAAATTTGCGTATCTTCAAGACTAATTTTCCCGTTGATTTCCATCTTTTCAAAGTCTACAATGGTCTGTGCATCATCTTTATTCACAATACGCAGACGATAAGGCAAAAAATTATCATCACGCAGGTATAGCACGATTTCTTCAAACTGAGCGTCTTCCTCGTTCTCTTTGAATGGCTTAATTGAAACCCCGTTTTTGCCGCGTTCGTCTGATAACTGAATGGGAACGACATGATACTTCTTACGCAATTCATTTAAGTCCTGTGCAAATGCAAGGAAAAATAATTCTGTATCTATTTGGTCATCCAAATCATAAATGGTTATCTGCTTAATATCTGGCTCATATTCGTAAATTTTCTTGTTTTCAATAACTGTATATTTTTGTGGGTCTTCGGTGTAAAAAACCAGTCTTCGAGGCTTTACAAAAATTAGTTTTCCAGAGGTTATATAAGTTTCATCGGGGTAAATGCTTTTTTGTATAAACTTTGCAACAAGGATATCTATCTTCTCGCGTGCTTCGGTATATTTTTTAAAAAAGTCATTTAATTCTTTGTCCTCATCTAAATTTTGGCAATAGATTGAGTTGGGTATAAATGCAAAAAGTATGGTTATAAGAGTAAGTATAAACGATTTATTCATTATTGTCCTCTTGATTCTTTTTTTTGTCTATTAACGAATCTAAATCAAACTCTGTGGATAAAGCCTGGTCCAATGTTTTTCTAATTTCGCTTAATGCTTCTGCACGGTTTTCAGGGGAAAGAGTTTTCACCTGTGTTGCTTCAAATTCAGATAGCATAGATTGGAAAGCGAGTAGTGATGTTTTTATCTCCTGATGGAATCTATCTCGCAGGTGGATTAATTGCTGTATCTCCTGTTCCAGTCGTAGAGGCATCTGCTGGGCACGGGTCTGAGCCTCAGCAATAATAGCTTCTGCCTGTCTCTGGGCACTTTCCAGAATATCCTCATTCAATTTTTGGGCAGAATTTAATGCACTGTGCAAAACAGATTCCTCACGACGGTATGTTTCAATCAATTTGGTTTGCTCATCAACTTTATCCTTCAATTCTTTTATATGTTCTATTAATAGTTCTACTGTATCTGCGACTCGATGGAGAAACTCGTCTACGGCTTCTGGCGAGTAGCCCCCAACAATACTTTTAGGAAAACGCTGTGCATAGATTTCGCTCGGTGTTAATACCGTTTCGGCTCCTAACACCTCAGATATGACTTTATCTTTTCTCATAAATGGTCCTCAATCAAGGTTATTATAAGGATTTTATCACTATATAAAGACTATTTTCTCATATTTCCTTATTTCCCAAGTTCTCTGGCTCGTTGAAATGCTGAATATATAGCCTCATTCACGATGGATTTAAGGTCTTTCGTTTCCATTGTTTGAATGGCTGCTTCGGTTGTTCCGCCTTTAGAAGTTACGCGTGCACGAAGTTCTTGTGGTAATTTTTTCTCTTTCACAAGTAATGCACCAGAGCCATAGAGAGTTTGTTGAACTAAGGACAGGGCAATTTCATCTGATAAACCTAAGGACTTTCCCGATTCAATCATTCCTTCGCACAAATAATAGAAATATGCAGGACCACTTCCGCTAATGGCTGTAATTATATCAATCTGTTCCTCTGGCACAAAGACCATTTCACCGATAGACTGGAATATTCTTTGCACCCAACTCTTATCTTGTTCTGTGCAATCCGCACTTAAACTGATTCCTGTGATTCCTTCTCCAACCAGTGCAGGTGCATTGGGCATGGTGCGAACAATACGAAGATTCGGCTTGTTCAATAGGTTTTTATAATAGTTGATAGAAATTCCCGCTGCGATAGAAATTATCAATATTTGTTGGTCTATTTTATTAGCCATAGGTTGCAATGCTGTTTGTATAATTTGCGGTTTCACAGCGATAAGTAAGGATTGAGCATCTTCTAATAATTTTTCAGCATAGTCAACAATCTGGACATTCAGATTTCCAGCGTCCTTCTTTCTATCTTCTGCTGGGTCGAACACAAAAATCTGAGACGGTTTAAATATTTCTTTTCGCAACAGACCTTTAACAATAGCCTGTCCCATGTTTCCAAAACCTAATACAGCAAGGTTCTCATGAATATTCTCGCTTTGCATGGTTCTGCTCCTTATTAAGATGAATTTATTTTCTATTTTTATTGTTATTTAAGGATAATGTCATGGGGATTTCGTCGCATGATTTGCCATTTTTTGAACACCGGGCACAATCCTTTCTAATCTTATATGGTAATTTATCCAGTGAAGTTTTTTTAAATCCAGATTTCTCAAAGAACTCTGGACAACGGGTCAGCACATAAACCATCGGTATATTCAACTCACACGCCTCATCCAGAACAGCATTTAATAATATCGTGCCTATGCCTTTTCTTTGCAAGTCGTCTCGAACAATTAAGGTTCGCACTTCTGCAAGGTCTTCGGTATCAATATGAAGAGCAACACATCCCGCAAGCCCTTTTTCATCAGCGGAGACATAAAAGTCTCGAACATTCTCATAAAGTTCTTCCAGTGTTCTTGGAAGAACCAACTCTTTTATGGCTGCGTTGTCAATGAGTGCTTTTAATTGCACAACTTCTGACAATTTTGGTTTACGAACTTTATACATAGAAATTTATATCCTACCCCTTATTTTTTTGTATAGTATAACCTGTATAAAGAACGCTATGAAAATAAAAAGACTCTTATTAAATCTCTGATAAATAAGTCCGCTAATAAAAGCGTATCGCAGTACCCCCTAAAAGACGATGTCTCCGCAAACAAACGATACCTCTATAGCACCGTCTATGGGGGCGTATCGCCATACGCCCCTACAACACACATTTATTATTTGTTAAATATATGCAATTGGATTATGGAATAAAATCTATGGTCAGGATTTCTATTTGACAATATCGTTTAGATAAATATATATTGAAATAATAAAACAAATTAAAAGGAGCGGCTATATGTTACAGAAAAGTGGTAAAAACAAAATATTATCGGGAGTGGCTATCTTCATTATTATTTTGTTATCTATAATCGTTATGGCATTTATCTATCACGAATTTATCCAGAGAAAAAAAGTAGATAATTTTTCTAAATCTATTCCAGTAGAAACAAAAGATGTTGCTGCTAATTCTCAAAAGTCAACCAGTAATGCTACTATCTCTGAAACTCAACAGACTAAATCTATTCCATTAGAAACAAAAGATGTTGCTGCTAATTCTCAAGAGTTAACCAGTAATGTTCCTGTCCCTAAAACACAATCTGTAAAAGAAAAGGTAGAACAGTCAAAACCCACAGAAGAATTAGCAAACAATTCAAATAAACCAGATGAAAGCACTGCAAGAATAGTTCAGGTTCTCAATTTAGCAACTGTATCTATTAAAAAAATAATAAACACAGAGGATAGGATTGTTTTAGACCAGGAATATAACAATATAATCAACAACCTCAAATTTGAAACAATTAAATCAGAGAGGGAACTTATTGATTTGTATAAGGAACTTATGAATGTAATAACGCAATTAAAGTTAAACAATGAAGAGAAAAGTAGATTTTTACAGGCATTTGAAAAAAATAAAAAGAAGGCTACATGGAAAGCAGCAGGAGGCATTCGGGCGTATGGCGGCGACCCGGTGAGTTTCCTTTTCAGCCTGGCACAAAGTTCTGTCAGTGCTTATTTCAATTATAATGACATGAAATCTGAAATGCAGAGTGAATTAGACGAATCGCTATGGCAAATAAAAAAGTATGATGCAGAAAACATAAATAAACTTTGGACTGAATGGCTACCTGCGTGCTGGAAAATTTCGGATAACTATAAATTTGAATCTAAAGGTTATTTTATAGTTAGAGAGCAATATATAAATGATTACTTAGAAGCGGAAGCAGCCACAGATTTAGAAAAGGCTATGCGGGGATTTGAAAGATTGGAAGAATATAGTGTTTTTTTGCATTCATATCCACCTTTCTGGCTTAGTTATGCAATGAAAGCAGAAAAAGCCGGTGATATGAAGAAGCGGGACGAATGCCTTAACAAATATTTTGAGACTTATCGTGAAATATTAGACAAGGACCCTGTATTTGGTAGAGCATGCTTGATGAAGGCTCGTTTAATATGGGAAAAGCGACCTGATATAAACAATCAAGAGGTAAAGCGTGAGTTAGAGGAACTATTGGCAAAAGCAGATAAGCACCTTGATATTACTGATGGAGAGGGCAGAATCTTTATTTCTGCTTTGTATCAACGATTGGGGTATATAGAGAAAGCGAAGAAGACTATCTATGTAAATATAGACAACAAAGTGGATACGGAATTATCCAATCAGGTTTTGGAAAACATAGAGAGAGGTAAGGATGCTGCGGAAAATTTACCTCAAGTCCTTGCTTTGTTAGTTCAAGAAGAACTACCAGAGGAAAACATATCAATTTCCATAGAGGAATTGTTAAAACTTGCACAAGATGGAAACACATTGGCAATGTTAAAGTTAGGGGAATCTTATCAGTATGGGAAAGGCATTCCCAAAGATTTAGACAAAGCAAAAGAATGGTATGAGAAAGCAGCGGAAAAAGGGAATGTTGATGCTATGGTAAATTTAGGTGCTCTTTATTATGAGCAAAGGGATAAGACTAAAACAATAGAATGGTATGAGAAAGCAGCGGAGAAAGGGAATGACTGGGCTATGTTTAGTTTAGGTGTTCTTTATTCAAAGCAAAGGGATTATGCTAAAGCAATAGAATGGTCTGAGAAAGCAGTGGAAAAAGGGAATGGCATGGCTATATTATTTTTAGGTGAACTTTATTCAGAGCAAGGGGATTATGCTAAAGCAATAGAATGGTATGAGAAACTAGCGGAAAAAGGGAGTGGCTGGGCTATGGTATGTTTAGGTGAACTTTATTATGAGCAAGGGGACAAAACTAAAGCAATAGAATGGTATGAGAAAGCAGCGGAAAAAGGGAATGATGATGCTATGGGAAAGTTAGGTGCTCTTTATTCAGAGCAAGGGGACAAAACTAAAGCAATAGAATGGTTTGAGAAAGCAGCGGAAAAAGGGAATGACTTGGCAATGTGTGTTTTAGGTGCTCTTTATTATGAGCAAAGGGATAAGACTAAAGCAATAGAATGGTTTGAGAAAGCAGCGAAGAAAGGAAATACTGATGCTATGAATAATTTAGGTTTACTTTATAAAAACCAAGGGGATTATGCGAAAGCAAAAGAATGGTATGAGAAAGCAGCGGAGAAAGGGTATGACTGGGCTATGGTAGATTTAGGTGATTTATATGCTAATGGATATGGAGTAGAAAAGGATTATGTATTGGCTTATGCCTATTATACACTTGCTATGGAAAGAGGAGATGATGAGGTGAAAGAGAAAGCGAAAAAGGGGAGGGATGGGTTAAAAGGTTGGTTTTTGGGAATAACAGAAGAGCAGATTAAGGAAGCAGAGGAGTTAGTGAGGTCATATAGAAAAGGGGAATTGTTAAGAAGGAATAAATAGTGAACTTTGTTTCTTATCATGTTAAATATAATATTAATTGTAGGATTGTTTTTATCCTTTTGGCTGTGGTTGGGTTTGCGGTTGCTAATAGTTATGCGAGGGATAATTTTGACCTTCATAAGGTAGATTTTTATAGAGTATTGGGTATAGAACGGAGTCAAGGTGGCAGGTTAGAAGATTTGTTTGCTATGCTGCACGAGATTATTGACCAGAAGGGTGGGAATAGCGACTTTATCCGTGAATTGAAGGACAAGTTTGGACTGACTTTTGGTGGAGCACAGAAGCACAGGTATATTTTTCATTGGGGATTTAATGCGGATTTGAAAGATCATGAGCCTTTAATGAAGGAATTGGATAAGGTTAGAGATAAGATTAAAAAGAAGTTGGAGGACGAAAGTAGTGAGTATTACAAAGAATATCAGGAGGTAAAGGAAAGTATGGATGTAGATAAGTATATTGATAAAAAGGTATTGGACTTTATCAATAAGGAAAGGGCAGCACAGAATCGGAGGCTGATAAATAAATGTATGGAAGTGACGGGTTTGGATAGAAGCATGTCAGCAGGTTTGATAACAATCCTATGGGATATTCATATCTTGTCGGATTATTTGGGACAAATAACAGAAGGGATGTTGGATTTTCCGTCATTGAGCATAGACTTGTGTAGACACGGTTTAGAGAGATTGTTTGAGCAGGATAACAAGGACCCTGTGTTCAGGGAGAAATTTGATAATGCATTGGAGCAGTTGGAAAATATCTATGGGGGTGACAGAAGAGAAAAAGAGCGAGCCTGTGACTATTTGAACTTTTTGTGTGGTTATAGCGATTGTAATTCACAGGCTTTGGAAGGTAACGGTGCTATTGCCAATCTGCTGAGAGAATCAAATGTAGTAAAAGGAATACTAAGCAAAAAAGGCATACCAATTAAAGTTTAGTAGTTCCCTTGCTCCATAAAAAACAGAAAACAGATATATGCCCCTACAACACACCACCATCCAATAGTAACATGAACATTTCTCTTATAATTTTAACACCAATATTATTTGACAAAAATAAGAAACAATAATATTTCGATTCCCAAATCTTTCTACAAAATAAAGAGGGAATTCAAATTCACTAACAGTCATATATAAAAGAAGAAGAAAAACCAATGTAGGGGTTTGACTAAAAAGTTTTAGGAATGTAGGGGCGTATTGCATATGCCCACATAAACGGTGCTACGGAGGTATCGTTTGCTTGCGGAGGTATCGTTTTTAAACAACCCCCCTATTGACAATACTATGGAGGTATCGTTTGTTTGCAAAGGTATCAGTTTTGGGGCGTATCGCCATACGTCCCTACATTTCCAGAATTTTTAAATGGACATTTCTATAATTATGAATAGATATAAACCAAAGGCTCCTCACCTTGCCAAGGGGAGGTGTCGCGTAAGCGACGGAGGGGTTCTTTTCAAACACCCCTATAAGGACTCCCCCTTTTGCCAAGGGGGAGAGTCTATTCATACCCACTTCTTTTAAAAAATAAATAAAAAGTTTTACTACTATTTTATGTTAAATCGTCGTAATATCTAAAACACTTTTTTCATGTCTTTCTGCATATTACTTAATTTGTAGGAAGTTAGGGATTAACTTTTTAGACATCTCCCCACATCGTAAAAGATTATGCATTGTTTATTACAAAAAACAATAATATTTATTCAACTCTTTTAACGGACAACAGTGAAATAGGTATATGTCTGTTACAATGATTAACGGCTTTTTCCAAATTTTGTAGGGTATATTGTTGATTTTGTGTCTGAAAAGTATTTACGGAGTTCGTTTAATATGTTTTGGAAATAGTTTGGCAAGGGTGCTGTAAATTCGAGGAATTGTTCTGTTCGAGGGTGTGTAAATCCCAGACTACCTGCGTGTAAGGCTTGTCCTGGCAATTTGTTTAGTGCATTGACCACAGGTGCAGGGAGATTCAATAGGTCGTAGTCAGTAAAGCCGTATATTGGGTCTCCTACTATAGGGTGGCCAATGAATCGAAGGTGAACGCGTATCTGATGTGTCCTACCTGTGTTCAACTTAAGTTCAAGTAGACTAAAACAAGAAAAACTTTCGAGCAGGTAAAAATGTGTAATTGCTTCGCGGGCATTTACCCCCGTTACTGACATTCGTTTGGGGTTGAGAAGACTACGGCCAATCCCTGCTTCAATTGTGCCTTGTGGAGATTGGGGGATACCTTTAACCAGTGCAAAATATCTACGCGAAAAGGCTCTTTCTTTGACCTGTTCGTTAAGATGTTGATAACTCCCTGGATTTTTTGCAACTACAAGAACACCTGAAGTGTTCTTGTCCAAACGATGAACAATTCCCGGTCGAATGGGATTGCCCGAAATTACAAAATCTTTGCAATGGTAGAGGAGTGCATTTACCAGAGTGTCTGAGGTATGCCCCGGTGCAGGATGAACGACCAATCCTGCGGGCTTGTTTACGACAACTACATCTTTATCTTCATATATGATGTCTAATGTGATGTTTTCATGCGTAAGTTTCGTTTCATTCTCAGTTGTAGGTAACTCAATGTCTACACAATCGCCGGGGCTGATTAAAAATGCTACTTTTCTAACTTCTTTCTGATTGACGAATACCTTTCCCCTTTTGATAAGGGACTGAATCTGCGTTCTGGAAAAGCCCTCTAATTGTTCTGATAAAAACAGGTCTAATCGTAAAGAAGCAAGTTTATCCGGGACAAAAAACTGTTGTAAATCCTTCATATTACTGCTTATTCCCCATTTTAATCTAATAATTATGTGCTTCTTCGTATATTTCTCACAGAGATTGTGATTTCTGTTTCCGTTTATACAGGTATAAGGGTATTCCTATACACAGCAGAAGTAGCAGTGTTGCTTGAAATTGTAATGGGAATAAAAGTGCCAACTTGCTTAACAATATAATAGGTGTTAGTATGCACCGAGTTAGGTATGCGAAGAAAGCATGTTTAGAAATCCAATTGGCTAAGGGTGGACTTACATTGTAATACAAATCTACAAAGGCTGTGCCCAGAGTATTTGTGAGCATATATTCATCTCGTAATGTGCGTAAGGTTTGAATTTCTTCTGCTATAGATGTGCCATAAGCGGCAGTGGCGATAAAGCAGGGACCACCATTATTGCCACTGTAGCCGCCAGCAGCAAATCCGATTGTGGTAGCCAATAACCCTATCGGAATTAAAATCCACGATTCAAGGCGCACAGGTGTCTTTTGATACATCAACGCATTTTCTAATACGATTATGGGTACAGTAGGTTGTGACTTTAAATAAATGATAATGTCTGTAATGGCGGATGTATCTACTTTTGGCGTTTTGAATGTGAGCAGTCCTTCCGATTCTCCTGCTACACTTTTAGGCCTTACAAAAATATCTATCCCCTTTTCTTCGTTCCTCAGTTCAATCTGGTCTACATAGCCTAAGCCACCCTTTGGAGATGAAATGTTGACTGTTTTATCTCCGCTTGCATTTGAAATAGTAAACCCATTTGTATTGACAATTCTTACCAGACTTGTAACATCAAAAGGAAGTAAAGACTGCATGCGTATCCCAAAACTATTAAGGGAGTAAGCCCTCATCGTAATTTTATCTGTGGCACCAGTGTTATTTTCAGTCATAACGGGGTCAATATCTGTGGATAAAATCTGGGATTGATAAGCCGTTTTTACTCCCGGGATAACCCGATTTTCAATATAGTCATAGTCCGATGACTGTCCATAAACTGTAATTCCACCTCTAAACAAGTTGTAGTTCATTCCGTTGGTTGGAAGTGTAATTTTAATCACAGGGACATCGGTTTTTGGTGTCCCGTCTAAATTATATGGAAATACGGTTTTATTAAATAATGGCTGGTCCTTTTCGTCTTTTGCGGGAGAATATATGGGAGTGCCCGGCTCATAAGGCTCGGTTAATGTATCTGCCTCATAGAGATAATAAGCCACTTCGTAAGTGCCTGTAATCGGTGTGCCATAAATACCTCCTTGAATTAATGTGTTCCCAAATGCACTGGCAACTGCTGAAGGTGTTGGGTTATCCATAACTTTGACGGTTCGGACTAATCCATACATAGTAGATTCTTCACCACCCATTGCTGGAAATTCTATTGTTCCCAGAACTTGTTGGTCTATAAAAATGGAAAACTTTCCCCCTTCGTTTAAATTCGCTGTAAATGCAGTTATATATACACCAAAGTTATCTCGACGGTAATGGTAATATCGAAATGCAGGAATTGTAATTGTAGAATCACTTGTTTTCAAATCCACATCTACATAAGCGGGCATGGTATCTGAATATGCTGGATATGGTGGAACAATGATATCCATGTAGGTTTTGTCCTCTGCAATTTCTAATGGTGCAAATGCACTTCCAATATCGTTGCCTGTGCTCGCGTCCACAAGTTGGAGTGAAGTATCGCTCTCTAAATTTAGTCCTTCAATGCGACGAACCACTCCACCGAAAGCCCAGATAACCAGTCGTTCTTTGCCTGAAGCATCACGCTCGAATTTATCGTTGCTAAGCCTTGTTAGTCCTGAAACCTCTGCCGGTCCAATCTGGAACTTTGCGGTTATAGTGCAATCTTCTTCTACAATAAATTTAATTGGATTTTCAGTAGAAGTTCTGCCTTCTGGCAAAAGCCACATTTCAAATTGGTAGCCTCTTGCTGGTTCTGCGATAAGTTCTAATTCTGTTCCTGGAGCATAAACCCCTCCATCTGGATTTAATGCAACCAACCCTGTATCAGGCGGTTCAATCACAATATTTACTGTATGCTGCCTTCTAAGTATGCGTGCCTTGAGATTTAAGTCCGAAGTCGCACGGACAATAAGTTCCGGTAGTTGTGAAAAAAGCATTCCATCTGCCGAATACCAGCCGACAAATTGGTCATCAGCATCAATATCTTTGATAGAAATTGTTACTGTATCCCCTTCCAGGAACATGCCCTTCTCTGGCAGATATTGATTTTTAGCAGGGTCAATTATAATCTCTGCATTTTTAGATTGAGCATTGGGTCCTCGTTCAATTTTAGCCGAGATATTGAACACATTTAATACTGTAATTGCGTCCGGGAAAACAAAAGACAAGCCATTTGCGGACTTATCCACAATTTCAACGGGAATAGGTCCTGTATTCTCAATAGCAGGTGCAGTTATAAACATCTGATTTTCGTTTAAGCCAGTATATTCGGTTATGGCTACTTTTGGCAATCCTTCCCTAAATTCGGCTGCTGCTCCTCCAATTATTACTTCATATAATTCGGAGGCTTCTGCTACACTTTTAGCTGCGGATACGGGAATGATTCCTTTTAGTGTCAAATCCATTTTCATTCCACGAGGTATTTTGTCAGGGATAATATCAGTTAACTTTATTCCTGCGTCAAAGAGTGCGACAATACTACTTTCTTGGAGCCCAAAGGTAATCCCCTGCTCCGTAGTGGTTGAAACTACTGGTGTCCAGATTGATTCCTTATCGGGGTCGTTTGTCAGGTAGGTTTCTGCCATAGTAATTGGGAATGAAAATGGTCTGGCTTCTACCCAATCTGAACTTGAAATATTCTTTATTGTAATCCTTATGGCTAAGTCCTCTGGGAGAGATAGAACCTGCAGATTCAAGTCTTTATCAAAGTAAATTAAGTTTATTCCTAAAAAATTACTATTAGGGTTTAAATTTCCCGGGGCTTTATCAAGTGTATCTTCAACCCATGTGGACAGGTCTTTTGTCTCTGGATTTTCGGTTATCATGTCAATTTGTGCACCCAGTTCATTAGATACTGTTACTACCAGATATGCGTTGTTTAATTTTTGGTCAATAATCCCTTCCATTTTTAATTTTTTCAGGGTTGGTATTTCTATTTCAATAGATTCTGACGGGATAATTAGTGTTGTATCAGTGGGGACATTCAGATTCATCACATACACAGTTCGTAGATTGTTATTGACCAGTCGGTTTGCAGCCCATAATTCACCCCTTGATATCACAGCCTTAATATTATCTGGGATGCCGTTGCTATCGGTATCTGTGGATGAATCTACCTCTTCAAGGTTAAATTGTATTGTTTCCTCTGGAATATTTACATCCGCATAATTAAAAACTGTTATTGGTTGAGTTTGAATACAGTCTGCATTTACCAGAGCATAAACAGATAAAGTTTGCGAAGCAGGTAGTCCTGTGAGGTAAGGACGAATATTAACGCTACTATATCCAGGAATAAGGATTGTGTCTGAGAAGACATTTCCAAACCATTGGTCATTATTGAAGCAAATATCACTATCATTGCAAACAACAAAATTGACAGTTTCATCTGTATTTTCCGGGTAATTGGCTTTAATAGGCACATATATATTTAACTGATTCAAGTCATAACTATCTGCCAATACCTTAACTGCATGTTCTTCCAATGGTGACTCTAAATCTAAATTGTCTATTGTGAATCCCTGTTCAGTGCGAATAGCAAGGTCAAGCATCCTTATCATATTCATCGTTTTTACCGTATGTTTTGTTTGTTCTCCTGCAAAAGCCTTACCCTGTAAAAAGATTAAGGTTATGCTTCCCAGAAGTAGAGAAATAATGGATAGAGATAAAATAACTTTAAATGAAACTGGTCTTTTTCTAAACATAGCGAATTTCCTGTTTTTTCATTTTAAATACTTTATATTAATTAAATGTGAAATTAACCAATTTGGTTCGTAGAAATTAAAAAAAATAATAATTACATTATACAAAAGATTAGAGAATCTTGTTAGATAAAAATAGAATTCTTCTACATATATTATAATACACTCCTGGTCCATTTATGAATGGAGGTATAATTTATATTTCAGTCAAGAAAATATTATCAAAAAATACTAAGTAATGCAGAAGTTTTAAGCCATATTCAACTATAACTTATAACATTTAACTGTATATCAAATTAGAAGCTTGGTAAAGAGTATAAAGGGAATGTATAGACTACTTGATTATAGTATGAAAAAATTCAGGGACATTACTTTTTATCTAATGTAAATAATTGGGAGATAACAACAAATGTTATATAATTAGAACAAATGAAGACATTGGAAACTGAACAAATAATAAAACAAAAAAGAAGAAACTTTGGTGAGCATTTAACCTCTGTTAAAATATTTCAAGAATATATATTTCCTTATATTAAAAAAGATATTTACAATTATATATGGATTGACTTATACGCAGGTGAAGGAAATTTAATATTACCTATTCTTGAATATATCCCTCATACCGAAAGAATTAACTTTTTTAGGGAGCGAATATTTTTATTTGATATACAATCAGAATTAGTAGAAAAATCAATAACAAATGCGAAATATTATGGTATCCCAGAAAAAATTGCGAGAGAAAATATCGTCCAAAAAGATACCCTTCAGCAGTTTCCTAAAAATATTTTAGGGAAGAAATTGCCTATTTTTCATATAACTAATCCTCCATACCTTTACATAGGATATATTGTAAAACAGGGAGGAAGAAACCTGAAATATTTTGATGGTGTTAATGAAGGCTACCAGGACCTTTATCAAATTGCGTTAATAAATGACTTAAGGAATGGTATTGGTAAAATGATTTATATCATACCATCTAATTTCTTATTCGGTGATTCTTGTTCTAATAAAATAAGGAATGATTTTTTGAAGTTTTATGATATCCAAAAAGTGTATTTTTTTGAGAATAAAATTTTTGAATATACAGGCACACATGTCGGAATTTTCTTTTTTGAGAGAAGAGAATGCATTTGTGACAAAAAATTAAGGTTTATTGGAATTAAAATTAAGAATGGGGATTCGATAAAAAGGGAATATATTTTAAAACCAGAAAATAATTATCGTGCAGGAAATAATTTTGAAGAATTTATAAAAAAATACAAAGCCAAAAGAGAAATTAAAGTGAAATTTTATTTAACAGAGAAATCAATTTTAGAGAATAAAGGCAATGAAGTAATAGAAGTAATTAATGCCAATAAATTTAATGGGAAATCATATAAAAGGGAATTTATAGAAGTTTCTGTTGATTTTAAGAAAAAAATTTTATCAAATATTCTTTTTGTAAGAACAGTGGATACAGGAACATTAAGTGGGAGAGCAGGGTTGTATGAGATAAAAGAAGTTTTTGGAGTTGACGGAATATTTGTGTCCAATACTTTTAGGACACATCCTATTCAAATATTCTTTTCCCCTACATTAAGTATTAATGACCAAATTTATTTGAAAAAATATTTTAATCTTTTATTAGAATATTTTAGAAAAATTGATGATAGCGAATTTTTAACAACTTTCAAGTATTCTGAAACAGAATATACAAGAAAATACATGGGATTAACAAGAGTAAAAGAACTTATTCAAACATTTCCTATCCTTGATTTATCTGAAAAAAATAAAATGGAATTCAGGAATTTTATTGATGAAAAAGATACAGAAAAAATACTAAAATTTATAAAAGACCACAATGCTGAAGAATATTCAGATTTATTCCTGAAATTATGAATATATGGGTTGAAAAAAGTATAGAATTATCTAAAAACGACTTTTATCTGGATAATCTTTTAGATATTTATCCTCCTGATGAAATTAGCAGAGAATTAGTAGTTGAAGAAGAAGCCACTAATTTAAATTTTTTGTTTTATAAAAAGAACTGTTTGGAATTAGTAAAAGAATTAATCCGCTTAAAGGAACTTGATTTTAAATTTCCAATGGAAAATCCATATATAAGTTTTCTTTCTTATTCTAAAGAAGCGATAGATAAAAATCCAAAAACGATAAAGAAAATTTGCGATGATTTATATAAAATGGACTATAACACCTTGAAAGAAAAATTAGAAGCACCAAAAAAAGCCAGTAGAAGAATTGGTCCTATGTTTAGAAATTGGTTAAAAAAGAAGTATAAGTTTATGGATACTAAAAATTTTGATAAGATAAATGAAATTGTATTTCTTAATGGTGGGGATAGGTTGCTTAAAAATTATGTGATTAAACAACTTGGATGTGTTTTCCGAGAGTTAAGTAAATGGTTAGATTTTATTGTAAAAGTAAAAAATTGTTATATAATAGGGATTGCAAAATTTATAACAGATTTCGGACGAACACAAACTAATCAATTTAATGAAGCAATTAGCCTAATCCGTGAGACTGAAGCACCTGAAAATGTAATTAAAATTGCTATAGTAGATGGTGTCGCATGGCGTGGTGGAAAAATGTTCAAAATTCTTAGCACCCTTGAAAATAATGAATTTTGTTTAAGTGTATTATTACTTGAAGATTTTTTAAATAATATGAAGTTTTTATAGAAAGTAGTCAACTTAGTTTAAAATCATAGAAATATAAGATGTTTATTGTAATGGTAAAAGCCTTGTTTATTATTTTTTTGGAGGCAAAGACAAATTTTTATGAAATAGGTTGATTTGTCATTTCTGTTGTATTTTCAGTAGTTTGCAATTCCATATTTTTCTTACGCACTATTGTCAGATATAGGATAAAAATTAGCAATCCACTAACTAAGCAGGCAGTTAAAGCAACGAGTTGCGAACTGGTCATTCCAAACCATATATGTTTACTATCCCCGCGGAAGTTTTCATCAAAAAATCTCCATGCACCATATAGGCAAAAATACCAGAGGAATACCTGTCCATCATATTTTTTATCTCTGTAAATCATTTTTAGGAGGAAGAAAATAATGATTAAACCCAGAGTTTCATATAATTGTGTGGAATGAATAGGTAAAGGGATTGTTCTATCGGTTGGGAGTAAATGTTTAACTGTTTGATAGTCTAATATGCCACTATCTTCTGGAAAAGTTATCCCCCATGGAGCACTACATAAGTCACCCCAGCAACAGCCATTTAAGAAACATCCTATCCTCCCAATGGCATGACCCAAAGCCAGATAAGGCACACCGATATCACTTACAGGGAGAAACGGAACTTTTTGTCGTCTTAAATATATCCACACAGCAATAGCCCCACCTATAGCCCCACCAAAAAACACATATCCTCCACCCCAGAAGGCAATTGCCTCGTATAACTTTGATAGTCCTTTGTATTGAATGACATAATATAAGCGTGCACCAATAAGTCCACCTATTAATCCCCAAACACCGACTTTTCCTGTCACTGGATATGGTTTTGGTAAACGATTGTTCTCACGCAAACCCAGATATACACCTACAAGTAATCCCAGAGCCATACAAACTACATACGAATGAAGTTGAAAAATGCCTATCTCAATCAATACAGGACGCATGGATTTCCTTTCTTTCTAATTTAGTCACAATGAATGGATAGTTTAACTATAACCGGCAAAATAATACAACAAGTAAAAGGATTATTCCTATATTTATATAGAATAAATGTTGAAATGTAGGATAATCATTTTGACTTCCACATGGAATTTCCTCTCCCTCTGTGTTATCACCTTCTTGAACCTGCTCGCCATCACCTTCTCCTATTGCTCCTTCTTGAACCTGCTCGCCATCACCTTCTCCTACCATTCCTTCTTGAATACCTTCCTCTATACCATCGTTTAAGTCTACTACTTTAATATTTCCCGAAACTACATTTACTTCCTCAGGTAATGCCTTCGTGTCTGACAAAGAACAATAGAATGAGTGCCATTCTTTATGTTCGTCTTGAAATGTTCTTTCTACAAATACAGGTTGTTCCTTTGTTGTAAGGACAATCGGCAATACTTCACCTGGTTCTGCTCCGCTCAATACTTTATATGGAACTGTGAACAGAGTCCCTGACGGGATTTTTTGAACTCCGCCCCAGAAAACGACGACAAAAATGCCTTGTGGATAAATAGCAACTCGATATTTAATTCCAATGTTCAAGAATTGCTCGTTCACAGTTATCGGTTGTTCACATTTTTCTAATACCTCTGAATATCCCTGCTCATATATATTAGGCACATTATAAGTTCCAGCATTGAAAGCGGTATTGCAACCTATTTGTATCTTGCCAGAGTCAAAGATAAAGGCAATAACCGCAGTAGATATTTCTTCATCGTCGGCAGTAACAAGTTCGACATTCAGAGATGAACATTCTTCTGGAATGGCTACCATTGAAGGGATGGATATAGTTGCCGAATAACTATATAAAGGAATAAATAAAAAACAAAAGTAAATAAAAAATACAAATAGTATATAATAGTTATTAAATATTTTCTTATGTTGTATCATATATTAATTTAGTTAGAATAAAACAGTTATAATTTAAGATAATAATATTAATTTTATTTTAATTATACATGATTTTGTAATTTTTTTTACAAAAGAAGAGGAATGGAGTGAAGAGGCAGAATGCAACCGATAATTACAGTAATATGTAAAAGTTGTGGTTTAAAGATATGGGTTCCTTCAGCGGTTCAAGGCAAACAGAGTTATTGTTTTAATTGTCATCAACCAATTGTAGTGCCTGTGTCTGGTAATGAGATTTCTCCCAACATAGAATTTAAGGCAGGGGACCGAGTTAATGACCGCTATGCGATTGAATCTCTGATAGGTAAGGGAGGGATGGGATATGTTTATAAGGCAAGAGATGAATTGATTGATGAAACGGTAGCATTGAAGTTTTTACATCCTAATTTGCTAAATGCACCTAAGGCGGGTCAGTTGTTTATTAAGGAAGCACAATTGGTCCGTCGTTTACGTCATGATAATATCATAGCGGTTCATGATATAGACTGGACGAATGAAGGTTTTTTGTTTTTTAGTATGGAATATTTAGAGGGACAATCTTTAAGGCAGATGCTCCGCAAATATCGCATAGAAAATCAGTTTCTACCAATACGAATTGCAGTGCAATTTACTTTGCAGATATTGCAGGCTCTCGAATATGCACACCGCTGGGTTACTCATAGGGACTTGAAACCTGAAAATGTGATGGTTCTACCGGGAGAAAAAATAAAGGTATTAGATTTCGGGTTAGCTCTTGCTGTGGAAGAGTCTATTGCACAAACAAGTAGTAATGGCAGTTCCCCTGAACAGAAACATGTCATTGGCACTTATGCGTATGCTTCTCCAGAACAAAAGAAGAAATGGGGTGCAGACATGCGAGCCGACTTATATACGGTAGGGCTTATACTTTATGAGATGTTGACACTCCGTTCACCCATAGACTCTTATGTATCACTGATGAAAGTCCGTAGTGATGTATCACCGTCTATTAATGATGTTCTCAACAAAGCATTGAAAGAAGACCGTGAGGACCGCTGGCAAACGGCACAGGATTTTCGACTTGCTCTGGAACAAAGTTTTGAAAGTTCATACATGGAAAAGGTAATAGACATTACAACTTTTAATACGGGGGGTTCTATTTCTACTGAAAAAATGGTGTTTCTAGAAGGTGGATATTTTTTAATGGGAAATAACGCAGTTCGAGAAGAAGCACCTGAAGAGGAAGTATTTGTCGAACCTTTCTGGATGGATATTTATCCTGTAACTGTAGCCGATTACAAAGAATATATTGAGGCAACAAATGCGACTCTCCCACGCTACTGGTATGACCCAATTTATAATGGACTCAACCAACCTATAGTAGGTATTTCCTGGGTTGAAGCAAGTTCTTATGCTCAATGGGCAGGAAAAATGTTGCCATCAGAAAAGGAATGGGAGTTCGCAGCACGAGGTAAGGAGAACCGAAAATATCCATGGGGTAATACACCACCCGATACTCTACATTGCAATTTTCAAAACTACTTAGGAATGCCTTCTATCGTTACAATGCACGAAGAAGGATGCACTCCGGAAGGGATTTATGACCTTGCTGGAAATGTGATGGAATGGACTCGCGATTATTTTCTCCCTTATTCTGTTGCACGAAACCATCCAGATACTGTTCCTAATCCACCTTTGCGAGTAATACGAGGTGGCTGTTGGAATTCCAGTGCAGAAGAAGTAACATGCACCTCAAGAAGAGGGTTATTTCCAGAATCGAGACTAAACACTGTGGGCTTCCGGTGTATAATTCCTGTAGGAAAAAAGAAAAAATAATATCAGAACTTTGGACCGGGCACTTCAAAGAACATACCTTCAATAGGAGTATATTCAAATCGAACAACATTTTTATAATGGATAATCTCAACTACTCGTAGATTTTCAAACTCATCGCCTACCCTTGCTGAGATAAGTTTTTTCTCACCTGTTACCCGATTTACAACTTCTACAAAAATAGTTGTCTGTCCTGTGCCTTTATCATCAAGGAAACCACGAACAAATACTTTAGGTTGTGCAATTAACTTTTCACCTTGCTGTCTTAGTCGTTGTAGTGCATAACTCTTAGCACCTAATAGTTCGAAGACATCAATACATGCCAACGCCCAAATCCAACGCTGCTGTTCCTTTGCGGTTTTAGCCCACTGAGATACTTCTTGAGCCACCTCTTTACAGGCTTCTTGAGCCACTGGATTATCAGCGTTATTTTGCATAAACATAAATACATTATTCAATACCTGCTGTCTCACTTCTTCTCTCAAACCAGTTGGCGTATCTGCTGATGGAGGCGGATGGAGAGGTGCTAATATCTCTCTCAAATTTTTGACAAAATCCTCTTTTGTTTTGGGGACTTCTGTTGGCTGTTTTTTTTCTATTGGTTTACATGCTGTTATTTGAATAATCAAAGAAATACATAGAATTATTATAAATATATAAACTTTACTTGAGATTGATTTTGACATCTGACTTACTACTATCATAAAGAACCTAAAATCCTTTTTTACAATTTTAATAAGCAATTTGTGTGGTTGATTTTGGTATTTATTTATTTAAACACATTATAATTAAATTCCTTTTAATTAAGAAAACGAAATTATAGATATAAAGGTTATATTTAGGTGACAGATGAAGTTTTGGAGATAGAGCAGCCGCAGATATGGTCTGTATCTGAACTCAACCGAAAAATTCGTGAGTTGCTGGAAAATGAGATAGGCTATATCTGGCTAACAGGTGAAATATCAAATTGGCGAGTTGCCTCTTCTGGGCATGCCTATTTTACATTGAAGGATTCAGAAAGTGAGATTACCGCCGTGATGTTTCGAGGTTCACTTCAGACCATAAAGTTTAAGCCGGAAAATGGGATTGAAGTAATTGTTTTTGGACAGATTACTGTTTATGAAAAGCGAGGAACTCACCAAATTATTGTTGAACAAATAGAGCCGAAAGGCATGGGAGCACTCCAACTTGCTTTTGAACAGTTGAAAAAGAAATTAGAAGCAGAAGGTCTATTTGATACTGCACATAAGATAAAATTGCCACTACTACCCAGAAAAATTGGTGTGGTGACTTCTCCCTCCGGCGCTGCAATCAGGGACATACTAAAGGTCTTGTCCCGTAGATTTGCAAATGTCCATGTAATCTTATATCCTGCACGCGTGCAGGGCAACGAAGCCGCAGGTGATATTGTAGCAGGGATTCGTTTCCTCGACCAATACGGAGTTGATGTGATTATTGTAGGTAGAGGCGGCGGCTCAATAGAGGATCTTTGGCCATTTAATGAAGAAATCGTAGTCCGTGCCGTGTATGAGGCAAAGACACCAATCATCTCTGCAGTAGGACATGAAATAGATTATACATTAACCGATTTTGCTGCGGATGTCAGGGCACCTACTCCGTCTGCTGCTGCAGAAATGGTTATCCCCGACCAGACTGTTTTGTGGGACGCTATACAAACGAAAAAGCAAAAATTGGTGCGTGCCTTTAAGCATATAATTCAGACATATCAACATCGTTTGGAATTGTTAAAACCACAATATAGTGTTAAGAGTATAAAGAGTTGGCTTCGTGAACATCAGCGTATGCTTATGGATTACAGAGAACAATTAGAAAACTGGTGGGCATTGAAAAGGCAGGCATTACATCAGCAAATTCAGAAGGCAAAATATGCTTTGCAAATCATGTCACCACAATCAAGAATAAAATCGCAAAAAGAAAGTTTGTCTTATCTTAAAAAGCAACTGGAACAGAAAATCTTTGTTATTCAACAGAATCAGAAATCAAAATTTATGTTTTGCACCGCTAAGCTTGAAGCATTAAGTCCATTGAAAGTATTAAATCGTGGGTATGCTCTGGTATGGCGTGAACCCGAGCATGAATTAGTTCGTTCTATAAATCAATTAGACACAGGAAACCATGTTAAAATGCAATTCCCGGATGGCAACGCTCATGCTGTCGTTGAACAAACAGAAAGAGATAAGGAAGAACTACTATGAAAGACAAGCAGGATAAACCCAATCCCAGCAATTTTGAAAAAGACTTGGAAAAGTTGGAAAAAATTGTTCAAGAATTAGAAAAAGGGGATTTGACTCTGGAAGAATCGCTTAAACAATTTGAGGAAGGAATTCGATTAGCAAGGCAATGTGAAAAAGCACTTGTTGAAGCAGAGAAAAGAATAGAGATACTTTTGCAAAATGAATCAGGCGAGATAGAAGCCCAGCCATTTAAGATTTCGGAAACTGAAAATGGAGCAGAGAATAATTCGTCTTCAGCCCCACAAAAAACAATACCAGGCAAAACAGCCCAATCAAAACCCAAAAAAACTATTACAGAAGAAGATAATAAAGATACTTTAACTGATATTAATGAGGACCTACCTTTCTAATGAATGTTTTCGATAACTTAAAAAAGGAATTTCAGAAAGAGTGGATAGAACAATTCTTATCTGAAAAAGGGAGACAGACAGAAAACGCCCTTCGTTTTTACCTTTATCAATTGCAATGTCCTATTATGGGACTGATGGAAGCAATGGAATATAGCCTGTTTTCAGGTGGGAAAAGACTTCGTCCAGCACTGGTTTTAGGTTCAGCAGAATTGTTTGGTGGCGACATAAATCAGGTAATGCCCTGTGCGTGTGCTATTGAAATGATACATACTTATTCACTGATTCACGATGACCTACCTGCACTTGATAATGATGATTTCAGACGCGGGAAACTCACCTTGCATAAGGCTTATGGAGAAGCCGTTGCACTTTTAGCAGGCGATGGATTATTAACATTGGCATTTGAACTTTTGGCAAATACAGGTAATGTAGAAGTTGTTGCAGAGGTAGCGCGTGCCGCAGGTGTAAATGGCATGGTCGGTGGACAATATCTGGATATCCAGGCAGAATCTAAAGAAATACCTATAGAGTCATTGCAAGAAATACATCATAAGAAAACAGGAACTTTGATTTGTGCGTCTTTAAGATGTGGTGCATTGCTTTCTAAGGCTGATAGCGATGAACTTAACGATATAACTGAATATGGCAAGAATATAGGGATTGCATTTCAGATTGTTGATGACATCCTGAATGTGATTGGTGATGAAAAAATTTTAGGTAAACCTGTCGGCAGTGATAAGAAACACAAAAAATCAACCTATCCCACCTTATTAGGAATGGAACAATCGCAACAAATTGCAGTAGAACACATCAATAAGGCTATATCCGCATTGAATCATTTTGGAGACAAGGCAGAGATTTTTCGGCAATTGGCTCTATATGTTTTATTCCGCAATCACTAACAAATAGAGAACAAACAAAAATAGTGGATTGTTGACTTAATAAACGCAAATCTGTTTTTTTGCAGAATAACTTTATGTATTGTTGTTAATAATTACAATATTTCTATTGGATTGGTATATATCCATGGGACCCATTTGCCATTGAGTTTTAATTGTGCTTCAATGCGGTATTTTCCTGCTTCTTTGGGTGTCCAACTGAAGTCTCGTCCTTCATGCTCTTGAGCAAAAACCCCATGTCTATAAATGATAAACTTGCAAGGGTAAGGTGAAGCCATTTTAAGCGATAAAGTAGATGATAAAGGAATTTTCTCTCCACTAACGGCTTTTGTGTTTCCATCTTCGGCAAAGAAAACAAATCCTTTGCTTTCGGCAAGCATTTCAAAGCCTACAAAGACTCTGCCTTCTCTTAATGCATCAAGAACAGATTGTTCTGATAGTTCATGAGCAAGAATGTGTGTAGCAACATAACTAACCATAGTAGGATATGGATCTAATTGAATGTGGAATATGGTTTTTCCGGGCTCTAATTTACCAAAGAATATTCTCAAAAGAAGTCGGGTAAAAAAGTTAAGTTCGTATTCACCTATTTTTTTGGGACTTGTGTCTTCAACATATAATTTGCCTTGAGGTGTAATTTTCCCAACGAATCCGACATTTTCATGGCAATCGTTTGCACCAATTCCTACAATCTTACGAGTTATATTCATTTCATCCCATCTGCCTATGACCTCAGTCAAAGGTTGAAAAATACTTCTTAGAAGTTGTTCATGGTATTTATTAAGGTTCAAAATAATATCGGGGGCAAGTTTGTTGATAAGAGTTTTTCTATCAATACTTTTGAAATTTGTATGAATGTTATAAATTTCCATTCCTTTTAATTGTGGTAATTGCCATTCTCGAGGTTCTTCTGAATGTGCAAAGAATAGTAACCCACCGTATTGCTCAATCTCTTGTGCAAGTGGTTCAGGTTCTTTTTTACAATCTAATACAACAGTAGGAGGCAAACCCCATGGCATAAAGCCATATCCCATTTCATAGCCGGGTATAAAGATTACACCATCATGTTCACCTCGCCATTGTTTTGAATAATCTGCTTTTCCATCGTCACAGTGGTCAGATATGCAGATAAACTGACGTTTTTCCTGTTTCAGAGACTGAAGAATTCTCTCAAATGGAACCTGACTATCGTGAGATAGTTCTGAGTGGCTATGGCAGACTCCTGCATAGTCTTCCCAGCCATCGTCATATATTGGTGGCTGATATTCATTTCGCAATTCTTCCCATGCCTTTTTTTCACGGGGATATTCGATATATCGGTTGTAAATTGCATTTCGAAAAATGTATAGGAAACCGATTAAAACCAAAATGATTAGAATTGATATACTATAGAGAATCCATTTTAATATTCGTTTTAAAAGGGATGATTTCATTTAAGACCTTTCGATTAATATGTTTCTTGGTGAGTCGGATTAGGGAACTAGTATAGAATAAATATAGAAAAGTATTCAAACAGTAAGGAGAAGAAATATGAAGCATAAAGGGCACTACATATATGAATATCCCCGTCCTGCTGTAACTGTGGATGCGGTTGTTTTTCGCAGGAATGGTAATGATTGGGAGGCTTTATTAATTAAGCGGTTTAACGCTCCCTTTGAAGGTTATTGGGCTTTACCCGGAGGTTTTGTTGAGGAGGAAGAAACATTAGAACGGGCAGTTGAGCGTGAATTATTTGAGGAGACTTTATTAAGTGGGGTCAGATTGTGTCAACTAAAGGCGTTCAGCAATCCACATCGGGACCCTCGTGGTAGGACCATAACTGTCGCATTTGTGGGGATTTTGGAAAAACCGGAGGCTAATATCCAGGCAAATGATGATGCAAGAGAGGTAAAATGGTTTTCGCTTGATGGGCTTCCTGAATTAGCCTTTGACCATTCAGAAATTATTGATTATGCTATAGATTGGCTGGAAAAACATTTTGTTTCAAAATAAAAATTATAGGAACTTATAATTAATGGAAGAGTCTGAGTTAGCACCTTGGTTTGAAAGGAAGAATCTCGCATTGTTGACGGATTTGTATGAATTAACAATGATGGCGGGATATTATAAGGAAGACCGTGGAGAAATACCGGTTACATTCGATTATTTTTTCCGCAGTTTACCATCACATTCAGGTTTCGCAATCTTTGCAGGTTTAGATTCATTCTTGCAATATTTAAAAAATTTACATTTTACTCAGGATGATATTGATTATTTAGAAAGTTTGAAGATATTTGATAATGACTTTTTGTCCTTTCTTAAGAATTTTAAGTTGCATGTAAAAGTGAGGGCAGTAGAAGAAGGAACAGTAATTTTTCCATTTGAGCCTGTTGTTCAGGTTGAGGGTCCATTATTAGAAGCACAACTGTTAGAGACTGCATTGCTTAACTTTTTGAATTATCAAACATTGATAGCAAGTAAAGCGGCACGGGTATGTTTAGCGGCAGAATCGGACCCTGTAATAGAGTTTGGCTTGCGTCGTGCACACGGACCTGATGGTGGGATAAGTGCCTCACGGGCTGCTTATATTGGCGGCTGTTCAGCTACTTCAAATGTGATGGCAGGTAAGATATATGGCATCCCTATTTCAGGAACGCATGCACATAGTTGGGTAATGAGTTATCAAAGCGAATTGGAAGCGTTTCGTGCTTTTGCACGACTTTATCCCCAACAGTGTGTCCTGTTAGTGGATACCTATGACCCGATTAAAAGTGGAATTCCCAATGCCGTGCAAGTGTTTAAGGAATTAAGGGAGCAAGGGATAAAAGTGAGACCTGCAATTCGTATTGACTCTGGTGACCTTGCCCGTATTAGTAAGGTGGCGTATCGGATGATGGCAGAAGCAGGTTTTGAAAATCCTATGATAATAGGTTCTAATGACCTCAATGAAGATTTAATAGCCGATTTAAGGAGGCAGGGCGCTAAAATTAATTCCTGGGGGGTAGGGACACATCTGGTAACCTCGTATGATTGTCCCGCTTTAAGTGGTGTTTACAAATTGGTTGCAATATGTAGGGACGGAGTCTGGGAATCTCGGATTAAAATTACAGGAAATATCGAGAAAGGTACTGACCCCGGCAGAAAGATTCCCGTAAGGTATTATAATGAAGAAGGGAATCCGTTTGGAGATGTATTGTATCTCGAAAACGAGCAATATTCTACTCAGGGTTCAATAGAAGCACGGTCGCGATTATTTCCACACATTACACAAAAGATTGAAGGGGTATTCTTTGCAGAACCTTTATTAAAAGAAGTGTTTTACAATGGCGAAATTCTTATACCATTAGAGACAGTATCTGTTATTCGTGATAGAGCAAAGAAGCAAATCGCCGCACTTTCAGAGGAATATAAGCGATTACGCAATCCTGAGGTATATCGGGTGCTTCTCTCTCCGCGTTTAGGTGAATTAAAGAATCAATTATGGCAAAACCCAGAGGTGGGTATCGTCTTGCAATAGGAGAAATACAATGAGACTTGTCAAGGTTGGAACATCTGCAGTTTCAGTAAAAGTGGGTGATTTCCGAAAGAATACAGAAAATCTATGTGAAGTGATTGAAAAGGCAAAAGATGAACATATTCATTTATTAGTGACCCCAGAATTGGCTATAAGTGGTTATAGTCTGGAAGACCGTTTGTTCTGGGACGACATTGTGGAACATAGTTGGACATCTCTGCTTCAGATTGCAGAACATACAGAGGGGATAGGTGTGTTTGTAGGACTCCCTGTGCAGAAGGAATCACATCTGTTTAATGCAACTGCCTTTATGTGTAATCAAAAGGTGCACGGCTTGATATTAAAAAAATATCTGCCTACCTATCAGGTATTTTATGAAGCTAGATATTGGTCTTCCTGGATTGTAGGAACAACGGAGATTCATGGTATCCCTGCTGGCGATTTAATCTTTGAACTCCCGTATGGCTTGGTCTCTGCTGAAATTTGTGAAGATGTTTGGTCATCCCATCCACCATCGGCAGACCGTGCAATACATGGTGCAGAAATTATTTGCAATTTGAGTGCTTCACCATTTAATCCGCTAAAAAACCAGTTGCGAAAGCAATTAGTATTAACAGATGCTTTGAGACTTAAAATTGTTTATATCTATTCAAATTTGTTGGGTTCCGATAATAGTCGGCTTATTTTTGATGGAGGTGGAATAATTGCTACACCAGAGGGCTCGGTTCTGACTGGACCGATACTTTCCAATAAACGATGGACCCTTACTTCAACGGTTGTAGATTTAGATGAAACAACACGGATACGGAAAGAGAATTCAACATGGAAAGCGGAAGCATTACAATATGAACAAAACAGCACCACAAAAAGAGTTTGTGTAGAGTTTTCACAATTTAAATCTGCACCATTAAAAGAATGGGTCTCTACCCTTCCTACAAGCCTTTATGTCCCTGCTTCAACACAACAAAAAAGCAATGCAATCGAAGACAATTATTTTGAACAATTGTTTCAGGCTTTATCATTGGGACTTCGAGACTATTTTGAAAAAGTGGGCATATTCGATAAGTTTTTAGTTGCTTTATCCGGTGGAAGGGATAGTGCTTTAAGCCTATTACTTGCTTTAGAAGCGGCTAAAAATTTAAAAGAAGGGAAAGAAGCGAATAAATACAAAGATAGAGTGGCAAGTATCTATTTACCTCATAAAGATTTTAGTAGTTTAGAAACAAAGACAGCGGCTGAGGAATTGGCGAAAGAATTGGGTGTTTCTTTCGAGATAGTTAGTATCCATGAGGAAGCAGAACTTGCCCTTAAAAAAGCAGCGGAAATAGCAGGTGGAGAAGATAAGGTTAAACCCATCACTAAACAGAATCTTCAAGCACGCATCCGTGGTGCTATGATGTTGAACTGGGCTAATAATGTAAACGGTCTATTGTTAGTTACTTCAAACCTGAGTGAATCAGCCGTAGGATATACGACTACTGGAGGTGATAACGAAGGTGGTTTCTCACCAATAGCAAATGTTCCCAAGACCATTATTTCGGCACTTCTGGAATATCTTGCAGAAACTCGAAAGATTCACTCATTAGAAAAGATTTTAAGGATTCCACCTACGGCAGAGTTAGCACCAAATCAGACAGACGAGGGAGACCTTATGCCTTATAAAGTGCTTGATGAATTAATCTATTTGTTTGTGAAGCAGCGACATTCGCTTGTAGATTGCTGGCGGATTATCTGCTTGCGATTCCCAGAGTTTACACAAGCACAACTGAAAAAATGGACTGAAACTTTTGCAAGGAGATTTGTAGCCAATCAATGGAAACGCGACCAGCATCCAGTCTCTTTGAAGGTTTTAGAACCCGATTTTGACCCAAAGACAGGCTTCCGTTTCCCAGTAATTCAAAGCATTGACACCGAATTAGAAAACCTAAAAAACGCGAAATAATACTTTATTTTTGATTCATTCCTTTTATTTTGCCCCCAATTAAAAAGATGGGGTAGCCTTTTTTAAGGTGTAATGTGGTAGTAGATTTTTTGTCTATTTCCGTTAATAATTCACCCATAAGATTTTGGACCTTAACAGGGACATCAGTAACTTTGATTTTCAAATCCTTATCTTCTTTTGCTGACCAAACGACAACAATATTTCCTTGCTGGAAAGCAATAATATTTTCTCCAAATTCATTTCGTGTTTGAATGCTTTTCCCTGGTAGCAACCTGCAAATATTGGCACATGCCCTTAATGCAGGTTT
>Ga0208826_1000260_pt1 | contig 60130 bp, 52 predicted proteins | sample AD_UKC115_MetaG_FD_184451 | JGI IMG/M metagenome (GOLD analysis project Ga0208826, IMG submission 184451) | Active sludge microbial communities of municipal wastewater-treating anaerobic digesters from Hong Kong - AD_UKC115_MetaG (SPAdes)... | ecosystem: Engineered > Bioreactor > Anaerobic >... | reverse complement strand
ACCTGAATCAACCAGCGATAGGAAACCTTTCCCAGCAGCACCAAGTTTTGCCAACCATTTTGTCATGTATATGCTATGGTCAAAAATATCGCCATGGAAAATCAGGGTTTTTTCGCCATTCAACTCCAGTACAAGCCTATCAACAATTTGTAGATTTCCCGCCTCCACCGGGCTGAATTTCCTTAAAAACTCATCGTGATTTCCCGTAATGTAGAAAACCTTAACGCCCTTCTCCATCATCTTGATAATCTGCCTTACAACCCTCATGTGGTTCTTGGGAAAGTAATTCCTGCTGAAACGCCACGAATCAATAATATCACCGTTGAGGACAAGCATCTGCGGCTTAATAGATTTAAGGTACTTCAGAATTTTTTTAGGTTTACAGGCATAGGTAGCCAGGTGCAGATCGGAAATCACGGCTATGTCTAACTGTCTATTCTTCATTTAGCTCCAGGTATAAATTTTATGCAAAGGAGCAGTTTAGTTGTAAAATACATGTTACTAAAACGTTAGGATTTGAATAATCCTTTGTTACCACTTTACACCGCACAATTACTATAGGGTAGCATTAACCATGCAGGGCGCATTTTGCCATTATAAAAAGAATAAAAATGGATGGTTGCCACCACCGACGATGGATGAATATGAAAAAAAACTATTTTAGCCATTCAAAAATAGGCGCAATGAAACAACCTAAGAAGAAACGCGAGTTTCCGCATACCTACGTCATCATCTTCACGCTTATAGTTGTGGCAGCCCTTCTCACCTGGTTTATCCCCGGAGGAGAGTTCACCCGGGAGGTGAAGAGTATCAACGGGATTGATCGCGAAGTGATTGTTCCCGGCTCCTTTCACCAGGTTGACAACAGCCCGCAAACATGGCAGGTGTTCACCTCCATTTTTCAGGGCATGAGGCGTACCTGCGACATTATCTTCTACATTCTGATAATCGGCGGTTCGTTTTGGATGCTAAACGAGAGTAAAGCGTTGGATGTGGCCATCCTGTCGTTTCTGAACTTTACCCGGCGAATAGAGAGGTTCAAGCCACTGAAGGCAATCGGGGTGAATAACCTGGTGATAGCGCTCATCATGATCTGCTTCAGCTTTTTTGGGGCGGTAATAGGGATGAGCGAGGAGACCATCGCCTTTGTGGTAATTTTTGTGCCGCTGGCCATAAGCATGGGCTACGACTCCATTGTTGGAATATGCCTGTGCTTTCTGGGTGCGGGTCTGGGTTTTGCCAGCGCACTGCTAAACCCCTTTACCATAGGAATTGCCCAGGGACTTTCGGGAATACCGCTGTTTTCGGGGATTGAGTACCGATTCATAATCTGGCTGGTGATCAACACCATAGGTATTAGCTACGTGCTATGGTATGCCAACCGCATCAGGAAGAACCCCAAGCTATCTCCAGTTTACGAGATTGACGAGCACTGGCGCCACAAGGCTTCAGAAGAGGGGGCAATCGTTAAAACCAAAGCCGGCAAAATCGCATGGGTTGTCTTTGCCGTGGTAGCCATTGTGCTGGCCATTTTCGCCTACCTCTACCCCACCAGCCAGCTGGTAGTCGGCCAAAATGTCATTTCGGTTCCGGCTATTCCCATAGCCACCGTAGTGTGGGTCATACTAGGGCTTCTGGCATTAAGGCACTCCGTGCAGCTGTTCATTGTAAACATCCTCATGTTCACCATCCTGTTCCTCATTGTTGGCGTTATGGGCTATGGATGGTACATCAAGGAAATAGCATCGCTATTCCTGGTCATGGGTATTCTGGCCTCAGCTGCATTTGGTAAGAACGCCAACCAGCTTACACGCTCGTTCATTGATGGGGCAAGGGATATCATGTCGGCTGCGCTGGTTGTTGGGCTGGCCAGTGGGATTGTGGTGGTGCTGGAGCAAGGAAAGGTTATAGATTCGCTGCTGAACTACTCGGCCAACGCCATGCAGGGTTACGGGAAGGTAACCTCCATGGCCATCATGTACATCTTCTACAACCTGCTCAACCTGATTATTGCCTCCGGATCGGCTAAGGCTGCCCTCACCATCCCGCTGATGGCACAATTCTCCGACCTCATCGGCATAAGCAGACAGGCCACGGTAACGGTTTACCAGCTGGGCGGCGGTTTTACCAACCTTATCACCCCCACATCGGGGGTAATGGTTGGCGTGCTGAGCATTGCCCGAATACCCTACAACAAGTGGTTCAGGTGGTTCCTTCCGCTAATGTTCATCCTGATTGTAGCCGGGTTCCTGCTGCTGCTGCCTACGCTTTTCCTCCCCCTGAGCGGGTTTTAATGCCAACCTTTGACTTAATCGGTAGGAAACTCTGGAAAATGACATATCGCGCTGCAGGAACGCCTATACCAGCACCGTAAAATCCAAAATCCCCGGAGCAATATTTGGTTGCACCAACTGTTTAAAAGTTCCGCTTGATGTTCATATCCTGAACAACGCTTACTTGTAATCGTCAGGGTTCCAAATTATTCCCCAGTTTTTAACGTAAGCAGAGATTGAACCCAACCCTACTTCGGCCCTCCGCTTGTCAACATTATCGGGGTCTTCAATTGGGCAAACATAATATTTTCCGCCCTTGTCGTCGTAGCATATCTGGCTACCATACACCTGTTTTCTGCCCTCACCCAGGGCTACCCTATCCTCGAGCAATGCCAGATTAGCCGCACTGGCGCTACCAGCTTTAACAGCCTCCCGCATCATCGGCAGGTATTGCTGCTGCGTTTTTAAGTCGGAATGCTGGATAACCAAAAAGAAGGTCGCGCTGGCCTGCTCTCCAACCCTGTCTTTTCCAACCCATCCTTTAGTGTCCAGAATATTTTTGATTTTCACCAGGTTGATGCTGTCAACTTTTATCATCACCTGAATCAGGCTGTCCTTTACCCTGCTCCGGTACCCGTACTGCCTCTCCGCCTCAACAAACTTATGACGAATGTCCTGATCGTCATAAAAGATTTGAATAAGCTCCTGTTGCAACGGCTTATCATAGCTAGCCTCCAGGATGTCGAGCTTACCCTGAACTTTTTCGAGCAACAAAGGCCATCTTTTATCCCCGTGTAAGCTGCTCAGGTCAGCATCCCTCTGGAGCTGGTTGATATTTGTAAATCCTTTATCTACGGCAAGATTAAGCCAGTCGAATGCCACGTCAAAATCGTTGGCCAACGAAGCAGCACAAGCAGCATTGTACAGGTGCTTTTCCGTGCTAATAGCAAAGGCCAACTTAAAATACTCCTCGGCCAAGGTATAATCTTTGGCCCAGTAGGCGGAGTCCGCCTTTTTAAGATAGACATCATAATCCTGTGCCATCAGGCTGCAAGGGATAGTGAATAGTGTTAAAATCAACAATATTTGCTTCATCATGGTGTGTTTTATAATGTTGACTACCGGTTTGCCGGTAAGGTGTCGTGCGGGATTACAAGGCAATTTCCTATCAGTTTACACCGACATTTTTTACGAGCCACAAACGCTCGCAAACCACTGAAACCCGCATGCACTATACCATGTGTTAGCAACTGGCCTTTTTTGTTTTTTGTCATTTTTTTGTCAAATATACGCAAACTTTTCAATCGAAGTGCTGCCGTTTCTTGGTGCGTTGGCGTGGGACGGGCTGACAGGCTCTTTTGTAAGCCTTTGGATGGAGCGACGGCTCGTGGGGGCTTGCAAATGTGCCTGACAGCGAAGGGATGGGCGGGTCGGCTTGAACGTATGCTGTTTGTTTTTGTCTTTTGTTTCGGGGTTTTGTGAATTATCAAAATGGTAATAAACTGTCAAAACAGGGAAATGAATGGTTGTTGTAAAGAAATATGCGATTGTCGTAAAGAATTCAATGATTGGTCGAGTGAAAAACGTTATTGTTGTTGAGAAATATGTATTTAATTTGTTGAAAATCATAATTTTTATGTCGAAATGTTAGTTTATGTAAAATAAATTCATAATTTGCATCGTGAAAATCGGATTTTATACATGGAAATCCAATAACAGGTCGAAGAAATCCTCGGTTGTTGTGTAGAGAGTCAATATTGTTGGTAAGAAAAGAGGTATGGAGTGGAGGAAAATCAATGTACCATGTGCGAAATTCAGTATTAGTGTTAGTTTTTCCTTAATCTCTTAATATTAACTCTTAAATCTTACCGTAATGAACATTAATCAAGAAGACAAATTTAGTATGTACTACGTGGTAAAGAATACTTGCGAAAAGTATCAGACCACCTGGACGACAAACGCTGTATTTGCAGCAACGTACAATCTTTGGGTTGCTAAAATTCCGTTGATTGAACAAAACAGGGATGCCCAAACCCTTGAAACAACTGGTATAACCACCGATAAAACGGCGAAACGTAACAGCATGACTGAAAAAACGCTATTCATGATTAATCGTTTACAGTCGTATGCGAATGTTGTAAATAATCCAGAATTGCTTGAAAGTATAAAATATTCGGCTTCGGATTTGAAAAAATCGAGAGATACTGATGTTATTGGTATTTGTAACACGGTAGTTGCCAAGGCTAATGCCAATGCTGCTGCTATTGCCACGTATGGCGTAACTGCCGCTATGATTACCGAATTACAGGCTGCTATTACAGCTTATTCGGCTACCCTTGCGAAACCTAAGGCTACGAAATCGCAAACGAAAACGGCTACCGAAAACCTTTCCAAACTTTTTAAGGAAGCTGATGAACTTTTAGTTAAGCGTTTGGATTTGGATATTGAACTGTTTAAAACTTCGAAACCTGATTTTTACAGTCAATATAAAACTGCCCGAATTATTATCCCAACAGGTGGTGGTGCTACTTCTGTTTTAGGCAGTGTTAACCTTGCAGGAAGCGGTGAACCACTGAAAGGGGTGTCGTTTACTTTTGTTGCTGAAACAAACGGAATGATGAAAACTGCTGCTGCAACCGAAACTACAAAACCAATTGTTAAAAAGAGTGCCGATAAAGGTAAGTTCCGTGCCACGTTGCCAGAAAATACTTATAAAGTAATTGTTGAAAAAATTGGTTACAAAAAGCAGGAAGTAACAATAACCGTTGTAAATGGCGAAACTACGAACCTGAATATTGAACTTGAAAAGAACTAAGTTAACTAAACCCCGCTAAATGCGGGGTTTAGTTTTATAATGCCTTTACCTTAAAACTGAGAGTATAGTTTCGTTCAGCACAAAGCGGTTTGTTTGTGTATTGATTTCGGTTAACATAGCGTCTGTTGTAAATCTGTCGCAAACGGTTTTGTGTACCGATGTATCGGTAAGAGCATATTTGCGAAGGTTTGCCAATGTGAGCATGTAAACGGCTTTTTGATTTCCTATACTGAAATAATAATATGTTATCGGAATTTCCTTTGCCCTGCGATGCGGACCCGATTGTTTGTATTCGGTTTTGGTGGTTTTGAAAGTATAAATGTACAAATATGAAGTATCGGCAATTAAACAAGGGGTGCGGTTTATAAATCGGTAATTCTCGCCATTGCTTAAGCGGATGGCAAAAATACTATCCTTGTAAAAAACAGTTTCTTTATCCTGTTCAATGCTAATGATGTCGGGCGAGATAAAGAATTGTTTGAGTTTGATTTTATCGCCCTTGTGTTGCATGTCGGTAGGTCGGGTTAGTTTACCGTTTTGAAAATCGGAAAGGGTAAGGTACAAGCCCTCGACTTCGCTGTTTTTTATTTCCTTTTGGCGTTGTGCGAAAATTTGCCCTGTAAGGCTTAACAGCATTACTATTGCTGTGATTTTTATATGTGTTTTCACTTTTCAAAATTTTAGATATTAAAACCACCTGCCAGTTTTTTGGCAGTAATGTAAATAGTTTTCGCCGTGTACACTTCTCAGGTATTCTTCTTCGAGCCTTACTTGTACCTGAAAAAGCAGGGTTGACGCAACGAAAACCAATAAGGTAATGGCATTGGGTATTATGAAGAATAACCCTGCCAATGTTAAGAGCATACCCAAAAACACTGGGTTTCGGGAGATAGAAAACAATCCGTTGGTTTTGAGTTCGGTTTTAGCCGAATGGTCGATACCAACACGCCATGAGTTGCTCATTTGCACCTGTGCAATGATTATCCATAACAAAGCAAGGTGAATGAGTGCAAAACCTGCATATTTGAGTATTGATATTTCGAGCTACGCAAAGGCTGCGAAATATTGCAAACCTGCGGGATGAACGAGGTTTACCAATGCCACAATAAAGATTAATGATGTTATGGGGGCTGATACCTTGCCCAAAAAGTCGTGTGCCGAATCGGTATTTTTAAACACATATGGATTAATGCCTGTTTTGCGTTTTACCCGAACTGACGGGATAACAAACACGACAAGGAAGTACACAACCAAAAACGATAGGATATATATTTTTTCGAACATAACTAATTAATTTTTACTTAGTTTTAAAATGCGGATAGCTCCCCTGAAAACAATAAGAAATACTAATGAACCGATTACAAGGTCGGGGTATTTTGAGTTTGTGAACAAAACCAAAAGGCCTGCAATTATAACCCCTCCATTGATTATTATGTCGTTGGAAGTGAAAATCATGCTTGCTTTCATGTGTGCTTCGTTGCTATTAGATTTTTGTAGCAAGTACAAGCAAATTGCATTGGCAAGCATGGCAAAAACTGAAACAGCAACCATGGTGCGATAGTCGGGAAAGGTATCCGTACCAATAAACCTTCTTACAACCTCAACCAAACCAATTAATGCCAATAATAGCTGTAAATAACCGCTCCAAGCGGCCACTTTTTGTTTACGATGAACCAAACTGCCAACAGCCCAAAGACTAAGTCCGTAAACAAAAGCATCGGCAAGCATATCAAGCGAATCGGCAACCAAGCCCATTGAGCCTGAAAATAATCCCGCAACAATCTCGATTAGGAAAAATCCGAAATTGATGACCAGAACAGCCCATAAAAGTTTTGATTGTACATCGTTTTTGTTCTTAGCCGATTGCCAATCAATTACAGATTGTTCTTTAAGTTCGGAACCCAAATCAAGGCTTTTTAATTTGCGTTCAATCTCGTTGTTTTCGGAATGTACGATTATCAACGTTCTTTCGGTTATATTAAACTGCAAATCATGAATGGCGGAAATGCCATCCAGTTTCATACGAATTAATCTCTCCTCTGAAGGGCAATCCATTTTGCTGATAATATATGTGCTTTTAATCATGGGGAAGTGCAAATTAAAAATTACAATTTGTTTCGCAATCGGCTTTGCCATATTCAACCTGTATGGTAGCGTGTTCAATATCGAACTGCTGGTGCAACTGGTGTTGAACGTTGGTGATAAACGTAACATCGGTTTGGGTGTTGGTTGCCAAATGCACGGTAAGGGCTGCATCGGTGGTGCTTAATGCCCAAATATGCAGGTCGTGTATGTCGGAAACTTCGGGCAAACTTTTCAGGTAGTCTCGCACGGCTTGGATATTCACGTTTTCGGGAACGGCATCGAGGGCAAGGTTTACAGAATCGATAAGTAAATGGTACGAGCTGTAAAGGATTACTGCAATGATTGCAAATGATACCAACGAATCGACCCAAACTATACCGGTGAAAGCCATAATTATACCAGCTACTACTACCCCCAACGACACAAGGGCATCGGCAATAAAATGGACAAAGGCACTGCGGATGTTCAAATCGTGTTTTTTACCTTTCATAAACAGCCATGCCGTAAAGCCGTTTACGGCTATACCAATGGCAGCAACAGTAATAACGCTATTCGAATTTATTTCGAGCGGTTTACCTAGTCGTTCGATGGTTTCCCAAACAATAAAAGCCACGGCAGCTAAAAGCAAAATGGTATTGAGCAATGCAATGAGTATGGTTGAACGGCGAAAGCCGTAAGTGAATTTTAAGGTAGGCTTGCGTTGCGAGAGGATTACTGCAATCCACGAGAACACCAAAGCCAGTACATCGCTCAGGTTATGCCCTGCATCGGCAACCAATGCCATTGAGTTAGAAAAGAATCCGTAGGCTGCTTCAACGACAATGAAAACGATATTTATGGAAATGCCTATTTTAAAGGCATTTCCTAAATTCATATCGTGACTATGTGAATGATTGTGTTCCATTACTATTGAAAATTTAACCGCAAGTCATTTCACCAGCGTTCTTTTTCGCAGAAAGTAATTTGTATGCCCCTTTGGTTACTATTTTGGTATTTTGAATATCAAAACCTGCGGGTAAAAGAATTTCTGTAAAGCCATTGTTAGTATCGCCTTTGGTAATTTCGATAAAGCGGTATTCGGTAAACGGTTTTCCGCCTTCTTCTTTATCTTTCTCAAAAGCAAATATGTAATACTTATTATCGAATGATACCACTGCATCGGCAGGGACAGAAGTTACCTGTTTGTCGGTTTTTTCGATATGTGCCAATACATACATACCAGGCAACACATTATTGCAAGGCTGCTGAACGGTTGCATACACTTTATAGGTTTTATCAGCATTTATTGATTTGCCAACCTGATAAATTTTTGCTTTATGCTCGTGTGTTTCGTTGTTGATTGTGAAATGTGCAAACTGACCAATAGAAATGGTATTTGCATCCTTTTCGAACAAACTGAGTTCGAGCAATAAATTATCATTGCCAACTATTTCAAAAAGCACATCGGTTGGCGAAACATATTTACCAATACTGAGGTTTGCCGTTTTTACATAACCATTGATGGGCGAAACAAGAGCAATGGTTGCAGAGATGTTATCTTCAGAAAGCGTGGCGGGGTTTACGCCAATAACCTGTAATTTTTGACCTATGCCTTTTAATTGTGCTTTGAGGCTCCGATATTCGGAGGTAGTTTGTTGCAGGTTTTTTTCGGAATAGACATCGTCCTTATAAAGTTCGGTGTGGCGTTTATATTCCGCTTCGGCAAACTGGTACTTGTTTTTTATATCGAGGTAATTTTGCTGTAAATCGACAAATTCGGTATTCTCGATGATTGCGAGTGTTTGACCTTTAGAAACTGCATTGCCGGGTAGAAGGCTTGACGATTTTACAAACCCACCCAATGGAACACTAACAGAAGCTGAATTTTGGGGCGCAGTGGTAACTATACCGTTGGCTTTGATAACACCGCTTACCTGACGCATTTCGACTTTGCCCAGTTGCACACCTGCCAGTTTGATTTGTTCTGCATTCATTTCAACGATGTCTTCGGGCAATTCTTCGTGTTCTCCTTCTTCTTCTGATTCGCCCTCTTTATGCCCCTCGTGGCTTTCTTTTTCGGAGCTTTCGGCATGAGTTCCCGCCTCGTGGCCGTGTTCATCAAGTTTTTTACCATTGCAGCCTGTAAAGGTGGCTATGCTAATCATTACTAAAAGAATGATGCTATATTTTAATGTTTTCATAAATAATCTGAATTAAAATGTTTTACCTGTAATAAAGTCGATTGAAATAATAGTTTGATTATAGCCGTTGAGTGCATCGAGATAGCTTTGTTTGATAGACAATGCACGGTTGAGCGACAGGATATAATCGAGATAATCCATTGCACCTGCTTTGTAGCTGCGGGTAGATTGCTCGATAATCAAATCGGCTTCGGGAACGGCTTGTTTTTCGTAAAACTCAACACTGTTGTTGAACTTGCTGTATTCACTCAAAAGAGCCTGATAACTACCCGATAGTGATTTGGTGTAATACTCGGCGTTGGTGCTTGCCACCTGCTGTTTGATTTTTGCTGCCTTTGTTTTAGAAGTATAAGGAACAAACCACAGCGGAATGGAAATGCCTGCCTGAATACCTGTAAACCGGTCGCCCGTACCAAAGGTGCGGGGGATACCGTTTACATCCTGAACCCCTTGCATGGTTTGGCTAAAATAACCAATGCTAAAATCGGGCATCATACGACTGCGTTCCAAATTTTTCTCGATACGTGCAACTTCAACCTGCTGCTGAATGTAACCCAACGACGGATTGGAAGAAACTGCCGAAGTATCGGAAAGTGTAATATACCCCGAACGTCGAAGTACAGTATCGGCAGGAATTAAAGCATAATCGACATTCAGCAGGGTTTGTAAACGCTGAATAAGAACCTCAATATCGGCTGTTGTTTGCAGTAATTGATTTTTGATTTCGAGGCTTTGCGAACGTGCTGTAATCATTTCGAGGCGATTTGTTTCGCCTGTTTTTGCCCTAAGTTCGGCAGCCCTTAAAAATCCCGAATATAAACTATCCTGATACTTCAAAAGTTTTTGTTTGGAATACAGGTAAGCCAATTGCCAATAAGCCTGTTTTACTTGCGAGGCAATTTCGAGTTGAGAGGACTTTTGCTGCCATTCGCTACTTTTTATATTTGCATTCGCCAGTTTATTTTGATTGATATAAACCGAAGGGAAAGCAAAAGATTGTGAAATGGTAAAGCTATTGTCCTTAGTATAAGAATTAAACTGCCCATACTGCCCATCTATAGCAGTTTTTGGAATGTCCCACGAAGAACCTTTGAGGGCTTTCTGCACATCGACCGAATAAGCTGCAGAACGAACCGCTAAATTACTGTCTAAAGCCAATTGAATGGCATTTTGCAAGGTTATTTGCTTGGTTTGCTGCGCTTCGGCTTTATTGAAAAAGAATGTGCCCAAAAGTACAAGAATCATAGCCAACCCGCCTGTATTCAGTTTTCTATTTTTAGAAGGAAGTTTGAAATTACGTTTTGTAAAAATGATATAAAGTACAGGCAAAACTACTAAGGTAAGAAGCGTTGATGTAATAAGTCCACCTATTACAACAGTTGCCAAAGGTTTTTGAACTTCGGCACCCGCCGAAGTTGACAAAGCCATAGGCAGAAACCCGAGCGATGCTACGGCAGCAGTCATTAGCACAGGGCGTAAACGAGTTTTTAAACCTTGTAATACACGTTCGGTGATGTCGGAAACACCCTCTTTTTCGAGGCGGTTAAATTCGGCAATCAACACAATGCCATTAAGCACAGCAACCCCGAACAACGCAATGAACCCAACACCCGCAGAAATTGAGAAATTCATGTCCCTTAACCACAGCGCAACTACTCCACCAATGGCAGCCATAGGCACTGCTGTATAAATAAGAATGGTTTGTTTGAGCGAATGGAAAGTAAAGAACAACAATACGAAAATTAGCAACAATGCTACAGGAACGGCAACAGCCAAGCGTTCACGGGCTGCAATAAGGTTTTCGAATTGTCCGCCAAATGTTGTGTAATACCCAACAGGCAATGTTAGGTTTGCATCGAGTTTTGAACGGGCATCTTCAACCACGCTTTCGACATCACGACCACGCACGTTAAAACCGATTGTTAAACGGCGTTTTGTGTTTTCGCGCGACACTTGTGCCGGCCCTGTTTTAATTTCAACACTTGCCAATTGGTCGAGCGGAATTAAACGACCATCGGGCAAGGCAATACTAAGGTTTTTAACGTCTGAAATATCACGTCGATGGGCTTCGTCGAGCCGTACTACAAGGTCGAAACGTTTTTCCTCCTCGAAAACCACACCTGCGGAACTACCAGCAAAGGCAGCCTTTAAGATGTTATTTATTTCTGTAACCGAAACGCCATACTGTGCCATACGTGGGCGATTGTACTCGACTTGTATTTGAGCCAAACCTGTAACTTTTTCAACGTTAATGTCGGTTACTCCTTCAATATTTTGTATATATTCTTCGATTTGAGCTGCTTTGAGGGCAAGCGTATCGAGGTTGTCGCCAAACAATTTAATTGCCACGTCCTGTCGTGAACCTGTCATCAGCTCGTTAAACCGAAGTTGTATAGGTTGCGAGAATTCAAATTTAACGCCTGCCAAAACTGCAAGTTTCTCTTCTATTTTCTCAACCAGTTCTTCACGGGTTTCGGCGGATGTCCACTCGCTTTTGTCTTTTAGCGTAATAATATAATCGCCCGTTTCCATTGGTGTGGGGTCGGTGGGTATTTCGCCGGGACCGATTTTACAAACCAAATGTTTTATTTCGGGAAAATTTTCACGCAAGATAATATTTGCTTGTTTCACTGCATCTACTGTACTTGCAGGTGAACCACCCTGTAATGTAATTGCCAATCCAGCAAGGTCGCCTTCTTCGAGCTGCGGAATAAACTCGCCACCCAAACGGGTAAACAGGAACAAACTTCCAATAAACAACAAAACGGAAGCTACAACTATTACAAGTTTACGGCGAAGAGCAAAGGCTATAACAGGGTTAAAAGCCTTGTGTATGAAATCCATAATCTTATCGGAAATATTCCGTTTGTGTTCGGTATTCTTGCTAAGGAATATTGAAGAAATCATTGGAACCCATGTGAGCGATAATATTAATGCACCCAAAATGGCAAAACTTACCACCTGCCCCATAGGTTTAAACATTTTACCCTCGATACCCACCAAAGCAAGTATTGGCAAATAAACAATTAAAATGATGACTTGCCCGAAGGTTGCTGAACTCATCATCCGTTTGGCAGAATCAAATACATTTTCGTCCATTTGCGGTTGTGAGAGCCGTTTTATGCCCGTATGATGGTGTTTGCTCATGGTAATGCGGTGGACAATGCTCTCGACGATAATTACTGCCCCGTCCACAATCAAACCGAAGTCGATAGCCCCAAGGCTCATGAGATTGCCCGAAACACCGAAAAGCTGCATCATGCCAATAGCAAAAAGCATGGCGAGCGGTATTACCGAGGCAACAATTAAACCCGCCCTGAAATTTCCAAGTAATAAAACCAGAATAAAAATAACAATCAAAGCCCCTTCGAGAAGGTTTCGGGTTACTGTGCCAATGGCACGGTCAACCAAATCGGTACGGTCGAGATATGGAGTAATTTCTATACCTGCGGGCAACGATTTTTGAATGGAAGTGATTTTTTCTTTAACCTGCCCGATAACTTCGTTAGCATTTGCCCCTTTGAGCATCATTACCACACCTCCAACAGCCTCGCTTGTGTCGGAAACTAAAGCTCCGTAGCGGGTAGCATGTCCGAATTGAACCGTTGCCACATCACGCACCAAGACCGGAATTCCATTGACGTTTTTAACAACAATATTTTCAATGTCGTCGAGAGTTTTTACCAAACCAATGCCACGTATAAAATAGGCTTCGGGTTTTTTATCAATGTAAGCACTCCCGGTATTCTCGTTGTTGTTTTCGAGAGCTTCAAAAATATCGGTCAATGATAGGTTCATTGCCCGCAAGCGTTCGGGTTTTACCGCTATTTCGTATTGTTTTACAAACCCCCCATAACTATTTACATCGGCAACACCGGGCGTTCCAAGCATTTGGCGGCGTACAATCCAATCTTGGTAAGTACGCAAGTCCATAGGAGTGAACTTATCCTTATACCCGTCTTTTATTTCAAGGGTGTATTGGAAAATCTCGCCCAGACCTGTTGAAATGGGAGCCATTTCAATTTTTGCCAATCCCTGCGGTATTTGGTCTTCGGCTTCCCTGAGCCTTTCGCCTATCTGCTGCCGTGCCCAATAAATATCAACATTGTCTTTAAAAACTACGGTAACTACCGATAAACCTAAACGTGAAATAGAGCGAAGCTCTAATACATCAGGAATATTGGCTACCGAAACTTCCACAGGTGCGGTAATGAAACTTTCTACTTCCTGCACCGCCAACGATGGCGCACGGGAAATAACCTGTACCTGATTGTTTGTAATATCGGGAACTGCATCAATGGGCAGATGAACAAGCGAATATGTACCCCAAGCCACCAAGGCAAGGGCAAATAACCCGATAATTATCTTGTTCTTTATTGAAAATCGAATGATTCGTTCTATCATAATGAATTATAAAAAAAGTTAATACATAAATTCCTTCACAAACCCACAAAGGACAAGTGAAATATACTTAAAAAGGGAATTGTATTAGCTTAATTTAGGTGGTTGCCAAATGGTGGCAAAAAGGGAAGAAACAAAGGAATTATGGAACTCTGTTGTTAACTTTTGAACAACCGGGGTACAAGTAAAATGAATAGTCGAATTATTTATAATCGGTGAAACACAACAATCGCAAGTGCAAAAAGGTGAGCAATGGTCGGTGTTGTGTTCGTGATGTTCGGAACTTGTATTGGAAAGTTCCATTTTATGCAAATTATCGTCCTTTGGAACATCAACGCAAGGAATTGCGGTGAGAACCAAAACATAAACGGACAATATGAATGCAAAATATTTCATTTAAATAATTTCCTGCAAATATATATCAAAAATCCATGCAACTGAGTTGCAAAGTTTTTATTTGTCGCAATTGGAACAGATACCTTTCACAACCATATTAATAGTTTCGAGTTTAAAATTCGTGGGTAAATCAATGGAGGGAATGGAAATATCATTCAGGCAATAAGTCTGTTGGCACTTGGTACAGAGAAAATGAACGTGTAAATCCTCGGGATGGCATTGGCAGGTTTCCTTACAAAGAGCATACTTAACAGAGCCTGTACCGTCATCAATACTATGGATAAGTTTGTTTTCTTCAAATGTTTTGAGTGTACGGTATAATGTTGTTTTATCGGCGTTGTCAAATTTTTGTTCTAAATCAGCTAAACTAATTGCTCTATCCTGTTCGGTTAATACTTTTAAAACCAATTCACGCATGGCTGTTGGTTTGATATTTCGTATTTTGAGTTTTTTGTCGGTTTCTTTCATTTCTATCTATTTTAAATCCATGTTTCAATTTAGCACGACCCTATCCACGAAGCGGGTGCGGTGGGAGAAAAGCATGTGTTTGGCAGCGAAGCGAGGCTTGCAGGGAAGGGCTGCCAAACTCTTGCTTTTGTGTGTCGGGGTGTTTGTTTTTTTCTTTTCAATCGGGTAGTAAGTTGTCGGTTTTTTTTTAGGCTTGTTGCTAACGTCTTATTTACGCATCTAATATACAACATTCGTAAATACAAAATTTAAAACTTGCGTAAACCACTTTCGAGCTTATGCTTGATATTTAGTGTTAATTTACATGATATCAATATGTTAAACTATTATTTTTTTAATAAAAATATTTGCATTTACGCATGTTTGGATTAATTTTGCTATGGTTAAATCTGAATAAATGGACATCGAAAATTTAATTGCGGTTTTTGAGCGGAAACTCATGATCCAAAGGTACAGCAGCAGTTCCATCAAGAATTACAGCAGTTCGGTGAGGAGTTTCCTGCAGGTGGCGGAAAAGCGGTTTGATCAACCCGACGAATTAAATGAAAATGAAATTGAAAAATACGTTTTCTGGAAAATAAGGAAAGACAATATAAGCAGTTCCTATCAGCGTATGATCGTAGCTGCTATCGATAAATTTTACTACTCGGTAGTAGGTAAAAATTTGAGTATACGACACCTGTATCCATCCAGGAAAAAACATGAATTACCAAAATACCTGACCCGCGCGGAAGTGAAACGGATGTTACAATCTATCACCAATCCGAAACATGCCTGCATCATCAAGCTGCTTTATGGTTGCGGATTGCGTTTGAATGAGCTGCTTCATTTAAAAATTTCGGATATCGATTCGGAAAACATGCTGATTTATATTCGCAATTCCAAAGGGAATAAAGACAGGGTGGTAATGCTGTCCCCAACTTTATTGGCCGATTTGAGAAGTTATTACAAATCCTATCATCCGAAATACTATCTATTTGAGGGACAGGACGGTGGAATGTATTCTGCGAAAAGTGTTCAAACCATCGTGAAAACGGCTGCAACGAAAGCAGGAATTACAAATCCGGTTTCACCTCATATCCTGCGGCATAGTTTTGCTACCCATCTTCTCGAAAACGGAACAGGTATCAGGTACATTCAGCAGCTTCTGGGCCACAACTCTGTTAAAACCACCGAAATCTACACGCATATAACCGATGTTGCCAGATCTAACATCAAAAGTCCGCTGGATATGTTATAACCAATCATCCAATTTCTGTCCAGTGTGATTTGCAATCTGGTTTCGTGATTCATGGATTCCATGTCTGCAACTCATCCCGCTTCGGATTATAAATCCTCGTGTCTGGGTATCAGATCAGAAAAATATCACGAAAATATCACGGCTATTCACCAATGCAAAAAATTATGTCAATAGTTGTTCGTTTAGTCGTTTAATTGTTCTTTACTTTTTTTATTTTTTTGGGGTTCTGTTATCTATTTCTTTTTCCCTGCGTATTTGCTGGTGGGGTTTTGGCAATGTGCTTGCAAATGCGTTGGGCTTTCATAGGACGAATATAAAAAAATGTTTTTATTTAGAACTATGAATTGTTTTGTAATGAAACATGGTTTATCTTTGTGACGTTAATCGTCGAAACATAAAATTGATATGAATATAAAATTGACGCAAAAGCAAATTGGGCATAGGATAGCTGAACTTCGGAAGATGAAGGGGCTGTCTCAGGAAGATTTGGCTAAAAGAATCAAGATTTCCCGGCCGTCATTGGCTCAAATTGAGCTAGGCAATAGGAGTGTTGATATTCTTGAACTGCAAAAACTTTCACAGGTTTTGGGCTTCTCTTTAGATGATTTTATGTCTAAAGATTTTTCCGTAAGTCAGGAAATAACCGTAAAAGACGAGAAAAAGTCAAAGAAAATGGAAGAGCGTATTTCAGTTCCTGCGCTTCGGATCAATAAATTTAAAAATGTTTTGTTGTATATTCTTGAGCGTTGTGCAGGCAAGCCAAATGTTGGAGAAACAGTTCTCTATAAACTGCTTTATTTCTCCGACTTCAATTATTATGAGTTGTATGAAGAACATTTGACAGGGGTGAGATATCGCAAACTGCCTTATGGGCCTGTCCCGCAAAAGTTAAATACAATTATCAACCAAATGATTAATCAGGGGCAGTTGCAACGAGTGATAACAGAATATCACGGTTATCCGCAAACCCGTTACTTGCCCTTAGTAAAAGCGGACCTAACGGAGCTTAAGGCAAGCGAAAAAGAAGTAATTGACAAGGTTATTGAGCTAATGAGTGATTGGTCGGCGGCTGCAATTAGCGACTATTCTCATCAGGATATGCCTTGGTTGGCTTCAAAAGAAGGAGAAGAAATAAATTATGAATTGGCTTTTTATAGAGATGCTCCTTTCTCTGTGAGAAACTACGGCGATGAAATTGAAGAACTATGACGTTTGACGAATTAGCCGAATTTAAAAAGGACTTAAAAAACCTTTTGAAAAAATACAGAACGCTAAATGACGATTCAGATGTGGTTAAAAAGGTGTTGGAAGTAATGCCTGATGAAAGGCCACCGTTTAGTTTTTGTATTGATAATTTGGATTTGAAAACGTGTATTATTAAAGTGAAAAAGATTGCTTGCAAAGCACTGAAAGGCAAAGGAGTTAATTCGGGATTGAGGTTGGTTTATGCTTATTTTGAGACAGAGAAAAAAATTACCTTCATTGAATTGTATCATAAGAACGATAAGGAGAATGAGGATAGGAAAAGAATAACGGATAATTTTAAATAGTCGTCCCTTAAAAAGTCAATTTGAATATTTTATTTGAAAAAAATAAAGAAAAATTGGCAGTAAAGTTTTTGAAAAAAGATAAAATTAGCCTTTTCAAAAATTGACAAAAATAAATTTTCCACCCGTTCATCATCCTTTTGAGGTTAAAAGCAGCGGCAGCGAGTATAATATTGTGGTTATCGACCACTACTCCCTTGTAAAAGTTGCGATTTAACCTGTGATCCGTCTTTAAGTGCCCGATAACCGGCTCTATGCCTGCTCGTTTTTTATGACTATCGCTTAATTTTTTCCGCTGGTAGTAGCTAATTGATTTACTTGGCGTTGAAGGAATTAGTACCTCTGTTTCTCCTATTTTTTTATTCCCCCTGTACCCCCTGTCCACTTTTGCTTTTTTGGGTGTTTTGCCGGTTAACCGTTCTACTTGTTCCAATGTTGGTTTTAGTGTACCGTCGTACTCATCCCTAAAGCCAAGGGCTGCTACCAGCACCCCGCTGTCGGTTTTAGCAAACGAGGCCTTGTTGCCAAATTCATACTTCTTGTGTTCTTTACCTTTTGAAATACACGCTACTTCGGGTTCGTGGATGGAATAAATTTTATTTTTACTGTCCTTTTTCTGCAATAGAATTTGTAAAAATAAGGCTAAATCACCCTGGTACTGGCTATTTGGTGGAAGCTTTCGCTCCAGCTCGCCATGCGCAATTTCCTTAAAGTAAAGTTTGCACGCATTTACAACCTGATTCTGATACGAGAGGCTGTACCCGTTTTTTAAAATGTAATCATTAACAAAGCGCACCATGTCGTTATTGGTTGCATCGGTCGCTGCTTTGGGTTGAAGGAATATTAGAAAACTCCTTAGCGTTTCAAGGTAGGTTCTGGTTGTGTTTGTGCTATACCGCCTGTATAAAAGCCATGCGTTGAATTTATTCAACTCGTCAGGAATGCTGCACCAAACGGCACCCTTTGATTTCTGAATAGCCTCCACACTTTCGCTTAATGAGCAAACATCTATAACGGCCATACTTTCAAGCGCCTCCCTCAACCAGTCAATGTTAAAACTCCCTGTAGGGAATATACCATTTATGGTCTGTCTGGCTCCATTTGGCACAGCCAAGCTTCCTTACAGCGTCAATCAGCGTTTTGTCAAACTCGAAATTTAGGAACACTACCTTGTTGTTCCTATGCGTGCCCTGCCTGCAGGTGATAACCTTGAGTTCGGTTGTCATGTTTCAAGTTGCTGATTGGCCAACAGTGGTAAAACTTTCTTGTTTAGGTCAAACTAATAACAATATTCAATGGATACAGCTAAATGGGGTGTATTTTCAATGTAGATTGCTCGTAATTCTTCATTTTATGTAGCTGCCATTCGGCCAAGTTATATGTATACCCCCTCGGCCTGCTCGGTTGCTGGCTCCAACCCCACCCCTGCCTGTAAAGCTAAAGTTACGTAAATTTTGACAGGTAGCGGATAACCTTCAAGGATTTGGCATAATTTTAGAAGATAATAGGCGGTTTTTCTCACGTAACCCTAAAGCCGGAAAGGAGGTGCACCATGGCAAAGTTTAAACCATCGGAAATGGATTTCTTCAAGTTCGACTTCAGGCAGATTCCGCCAAAGGCCGGGCGGTTGCTTATTGCCCAGCCCTCGCTTACCGATCCGTTCTTTAAGCGGACAGTGATATACTTGGTGGAGCACGACGACGAGGGGTCCATGGGCTTCATCCTCAACCGCAAGCTGGCCATGAGCTTGAACGACCTGCTGAACAATTTCCCCAACGTGGAGGCCAACGTCTCGGTGGGCGGCCCTGTGGGCTCGGATACCGTGAACTTTATCCACACGTTCGGCAGTACCATTCCCAACACGCTCGACCTGGGCAACGGGCTCTACCTCAACGGCGATATTGACGCTGTTAAGGCCTTGGCCATTGCCGGTAGGCTCACCCGGGAAAATTTCAGGATATTCATCGGCTACTCCGGATGGGGCAAGGATCAGCTAAAAAGGGAGATCGACGAGGATTCATGGGTTGTTGCCAACTTCGACTCTCAGCTTATGGCGAAAGGAGCTTATGATAGCTGGTACTTTGCCGTTCAGCAGCTGGGGTCAAGGTTTAAGGCGTGGACCCTCTACCCCGAAAATCCAGCCCTAAACTGATCGGGAAAGGTGAAGCGGTTTAGTGCCTCGCTTAGCGTTCTACTCACCCGGTTGAAGTACCTTCGGGTTCCGATGCCTACCACCCATTTAATCCCCGATATGGCATTGGTGAGGAAAACCTCGTCGCAGCTGTCGAATGCCGACGGGTTGATGGCAACCTGGTTGTTAACCTCTATTCCAACAGTTGGGGCAACAGTGCACACCAGTTCCCGCATGATACCCGGTATGCACCCCTCAGCCAGCGAGGGGGTGTAGAGTTTTCCGCCTCTTACCACGAACACGTTGGACGAAATAGCCTCGGCAACCCTTCCCTGCTCATTCAGGATGATGCAATCGTCCAGGTTGTTGGCCATGCAGTATAGCCCGGCCTTAACAAAAAGTAGCGCATTGCAGCTCTTAACGCCCGAAAGCGTATTCAGCGGTTTTTTGATCTCATCGTAAATTCCAACTATGCAGCCCTGCTGGTTTAGGGTGTACATTTTGGCTGCCAACGGCTGTGTGTCAATAAGAACGCTTGCGTTGGAGGTAGAAGGGATATAGAATCCCCCATCGTCGCGGTAAACCGTAACCCTCACCCGTGCACTGTCAAAAAGTCGGTTTTTGTTAAGCAGCTTCGTAATGGCTAGTTCAAGGTTTTGCTCGGTAAGCCAAGTTGGTGCAACGAGCTCCAGGATTTTCATTCCCTGCAGCAGGCGCCTGAAGTGCAGGGGAAGGTGACGTGGTTGCGTTCCAAAGGCGTGAATGGTTTCAAAAACCCCATCACCATAGCGAAACGCCCTGTTCCCAAAATTAATGACAGGGTTACCGCCGTCGAAAAACTGGCCATTAAGCCAAATGTAGTTCCTGCTTGCCATTCGGCATTAACTTTCAGGTACATACCCAAGCGCAGCCTCGAAAAGCTGTAGCTGAACCCCCTCGTATGTCAACTCGTCTGGAGGGCTACCAAACATTCCTATTTTCTGAATCTCACTCTGGGGAAGAGCGCCAAGCTTGGTTACCGCGGCGTAAAACATCCGGCAATCACTTCTGGCGCTTCCCTGCTGGATGGTGTAGTCGAAAAGCGGAACCATGCTGAAATCCAAGGCTCCAGTCTCCTCAAACAGCTCCCTGCTGGCGGTTTCATCTGGTTCTTCTCCGGTTTCAATATGTCCTCCTGGCAGCTCCCAGGTTGAGCGGTTACGGTTCATCACCCAAATCCACCCTCCACGGTATCTGGCCATGATGGCAACAAGCCGGTGTTCCCCACTCTGTAGCCATCCTTCACATATTTTCACAACCAAGGGTTCCATATACCGGCATCAAGCTACATTAGTCCAAGCTGCTTTAAAAAAACGGTAATCAGTTTAGGGCTGATGAGCAGCGGATAGATAAAGCCAAATACAGCACCTACGAAGTGAGCATCGTGGTTGATGTTATCGCCACCCTTTCGGCTCATGTAGTTGGAGTAAATCAGGTAGGCAACGGCAAACAGAATACCTGGAATTGGCAGAATGCCCATGAGGTAGAGCTTGTTAAGCGGGTAGAAAAATATGCAGAAGAATATCATTCCCGACACAGCCCCCGAAGCGCCAACGCTCTGGTAGGAGTAATCGTTTCTGAACTTTTTGAGGGTTGTAAGGGTGGCAACAACTGCACCACCCAGGTAGAGCATTAGGTAGTGCAGGGCAGGATGACCGATAACCCCCTCCATGTTCAGCTGCCTTAGGATTGACTCCACCGCCTTCCCAAACGACAGCAGCACAATCATGTTGACAATCAGGTGCAGGTAGTTTGCGTGAACTAAAGCGTGGGTAATCAACCGGTACCACTGCCTGTTCCGGAACACCAGGTAGGGACTCAGGAGCAATCGCTGCATCAACTCCCCGTTTCGGAGCGCAACAGCCGATACCAGCGAGGTGATGATGATAATGGCGTAGGTCATGCTAGTGAATTATCTTAAAAATTAACTCCTTCAGCAACTCACCATGGTCGGTTGATCCATTGTTCATTCCTTTTGAACGCATGTCGTAGTCGCGGAGTAGCTCGAATATTTCAACACACTTCTTTGGATTGTACTTTCGGGCAGCGCTTTGGTACTCGCCCACAAAAAAAGGATTAACGCCCAGCTCCCTGGCCAAATTCTCTCGTGTCTTATCCTTAATGAAGTGCAGCTTAAAGACTTTCAGGAAGTACTGGTGAATGGCAGCAATTGTTAAAATCAAAGGGTTTGCATTGGGGTTATGGGCAAAGTAATCGGCAATACGGTTGGCCTTCAGCACATTCTTCTCACCCAGTGCCTTGGTCAGCTCAAAGCGGTTAAAGTCCTTGCTAATACCAATGTTCTGCTCAATACTTTTGGTGGTAATCTGGTTGCTTCCGGCAGGCAGGGTAATGATTAGCTTCTCCAGCTCGTGGGAAATTTTGCTTAGATCGGTACCCAGGTACTCGTTGAGCAGGTTGGCCGCCATGATGTCAATTTTAATGCCTTTGGGTTTCAGGTACTGGACAATCCAGTCGGCCACCTGGTAATCGTAAAGTTTTTTCGACTCAAAGTACACCCCTTTCTGCTTAACCAATCCAATGAGTTTGGTTAGCTTGGCAGAGCTGCTTTTCCCATCGGGCTTAAGCTTGTTGCAGATTACCAGAATAGTTGAGGGCTGGGGTGCTTTTAGGTAAATTTCCAGATCGCTTAGGTTCTTAATGTTCTGGGCTTCCTTCACTATCACCACCTGATAGTTGGACATCATCGGAAATCGCCTGGCGGTGTTGATGACATCGGCAATGGTAACGTCCCTGCCGTACACTATGGTAAGGTTAAAATCTTTTTCGGTTGCGGACAGCACGTTGTCGGCAAGGTAGTCGGATAACTTGTCGATGTAGTAGTGCTCTTCGCCCGATAGGAGGTATATGGGCTTATAAATTTTATTTTTAAACTCCTCCAGAATTTTAGTGTAGGAATCAAGGGTGGTGCTTTTAGCCATTGCCGGACAAAGGTTAGAAACGAAGATGCTTTACGGATTCGCTGTTGTTGATTAAGCGGGTAAGTGATTCAATGCCGATTTGAACCTGCTCTTCAAGGTAAAGGTCGGTAACCACCCTGTCGCTCTCGATGGTTTTAACCCCCTCGGAAATCATGGGCTGGTCCGAAACGAGCAGCAGGGCACCCGAAGGAATCTCGTTGTAAAAGCCCACCGTAAATATGGTTGCTGCCTCCATGTCGATGGCCATGGCTCTAATTTTCCGAAGGTAATCCTTAAAATCATCGTCGTACTCCCAAACCCTACGGTTGGTGGTAATAACCGTGCCTGTCCAGTAGTCGCGGTTGTGGTTGCGAATGGTCGAGGAAACCACCCGCTGAAGGTTGAATGCAGGCAGGGCAGGCACTTCGGGGGGCAGGTAGTCGTCGGATGTGCCCTCGTGCCTGATGGCGGCAATAGGTAGGATGAAGTCGCCAACCTGGTTCTTCCTTTTCAACCCGCCGCATTTTCCAAGGAAAAGAACGGCCTTTGGCTTAACAGCGCTAAGCAGATCCATGATGGTTGCTGCGTTTGAACTCCCCATGCCAAAGTCAATCATGGTTATCCCCTTTGCGGTGGCACAGGGCATGTTGGCATCAGGATTTATTATTGAAACCCCCATAAATTTGGCAAAATAATCCAAATAACCCCTGAAGTTGGTCAAAAGAATATGGGTACCAAAATCCTCAACCGCCTGGCCAGTATAGCGGGGCAACCAGTTATTTACAATTTCCTCCTTGGTCTTCATTCCGTAATCGTTATTAGGGTTAAAAGTATGTTGATGGAGCGCTACTCATTTAGGCCTCTTCATTTCGGCTTTCATGCAAAAGTAGTTTAAAAATTTTATTGGGGCAGCATAACGGCATTATTACCATGAAGCAATGTTTTTTAACCATTTACAGGTTTACCCATGCGGCTAACTTGACAATCTGAAAAAATGCCCTACTTTTGTCAGCCGGATGGATGGGTCATGGCCGGGAAAATTTTCCCAGGGGGATTTATTTTTGCTTGACAAAAATACAGTCATAATACCTTCCGCTTAACTTTTTTAGAGGATTAATGTAAAACAAGCGGCAAAACGAACCAATAAAATTTACCGATTACAAGCGTTTTTGTTGGTTTTGGCTTCACATAAAACTCAAAAGACTAAGTATTGACCAACGTAAAAGTGTAAACACAAACCTAAAATTTTCTACGGATGAAAGCGTACGTATTTCCGGGACAAGGCGCCCAGTTTGTAGGGATGGGAAAAGATCTCTACGAGAACTCTCCAGCAGCAAGGGAAATGTTCGAGAAGGCCAACGCCATACTAGGTTTTCGCATTACCGACCTAATGTTTAGTGGAACCGACGAGGATCTAAGGCAAACGAAGGTTACCCAGCCCTCCATTTTCCTACACTCGGTAATTCTGGCTAAAGTTTTAGGCGATGAATTTAGCCCCAACATGGTTGCCGGTCATTCACTGGGCGAGTTTTCGGCCCTGGTAGCTGCCGGTGCGCTGAGCTTTGAAGATGGGCTAAGGCTGGTGGCTGCACGCGCCATGGCCATGCAGAAAGCTTGCGAAAAGGAACCCTCGACCATGGCGGCAGTGCTTGGGCTGGATGATGCGAAGGTGGAAGAAATTTGCCGCTCTATTGACGAGGTTGTTGTGCCGGCTAACTACAACTGCCCCGGACAGCTGGTTATTTCCGGATCGGTAAAGGGGGTTGAAATTGCCTGCCAGAAGCTTACCGAAGCGGGTGCTAAACGGGCACTTAAGCTGGCAGTGGGTGGTGCATTCCATTCTCCCCTTATGGAGCCGGCCCGGCAGGAGCTCGAAGCGGCCATCATGAGCACTCCGTTTAGCAAACCGATATGCCCTGTTTACCAAAATGTTACAGCAATGCCTACAACCAACCCTGATGAAATCAGGAAAAACCTGATTGCCCAGCTAACCTCCCCGGTAAGATGGACACAAACCGTCCAGAACATGATTGCCGATGGGGCTACATCATTCGTTGAGCTGGGACCAGGCAACGTGCTTCAGGGGTTGATCAAGAAAATTGACCGCAGCGTGGTGGCCGAAAGCAGGCAGTAATCCTTTGCTGTCCAAGGTTTATTTGAAAAATAATAACTAGGGGCTACCTAAAGGTGGCCCCTAAACTTGGCTTCTTGACCAGTAGTCTTTTACGATATCCTTTACCCTCCCGCAAGCCAAACCCTGGTGGCTTTTACCCTTTAGGTTTAAAGCTCTTTAATTTTCGGCGTAATGGAAACGAATGGTTTGCTTTAGATCGGGGTGTAGGCTTTGGGCAACCGGGCATTCCCTCGAAGCAGCCTCAATTATTCTTTTATGCTTGTCGGAATAATCACTTGGGAAGTAGAGGTCAATAATAACCTCGACAACCCTACGGGGATTGGTTCCCATGATCTTTTGCACTTCAAGCCGCGTCCCGTCAATGTTAAAGCCGTGGGTTTGTGCAGAAATCCCCATAATTGTAACCATGCAGGCGCCAAGCGACGTGGCCAGCAGGTCGGTTGGAGAGAAGAACTCCCCTTTCCCCTGGTTGTCAACCGGTGCATCGGTACTAATCTGTTCGCCTGAACGTGTATGTGTGGCAACGGTTCTTAGGTTGCCCTGGTAAATAATGGTTGAAGTTGTGCTCATATTATGTAAGATTGTGATTACCCTTTCGTAGCTATAAACGCATAAAAGGGCTCAAAGTTGAGCCCTTTTATAGTAAAATCATCCAAACAGGAAGCTGGTTTAAACCAAGCCCTGGTCGAGCATTGCATTGGCAACCTTGAGGAAACCTGCAATGTTGGCGCCTTTTACATAGTTAACATACCCATCCTTGCCTGTTCCGTTCTTTACACATGCGTTGTGGATATCCTTCATAATCTGGTGTAAACGGACATCAACCTCCTCCTTGGGCCAGTTAAGCTTCATGCTGTTCTGGGTCATTTCCAGGCCGGAGGTGGCAACACCGCCGGCATTAACAGCCTTACCGGGGGCAAAAAGAAACTTAGCCTTAGTGAAGGCTTCAACTGCCTCGGGTGTGCAACCCATGTTGGAAACCTCGGCAACGCAAATGGAGCCATTCTTGATTATTAAAGCTGCATCATCGCCATTCAGCTCATTCTGAGTAGCACAAGGAAGGGCAATGTCAACCTTTACCTCCCAGGGCTTCTTACCTGCCACGAACTTGGAGCCAGGGAACTTCTTGGCGTAGGGTGCAACAATATCCTGGTTAGAGTTGCGCAGCTCGAGCATGTAGTTAATCTTTTCACCGCTAACACCGGCCTCATCGTAGATATATCCATCGGGACCAGAAATGGTAACCACCTTAGCTCCCAACTCGGTTGCCTTTAGGGCAGCCCCCCAGGCTACGTTTCCAAAACCTGAAAGCGCAACAGTTTTACCATTTAACTTGATATTCCTGGTGGCAAGCATTTCCTGAACAAAGTAAATTGCACCAAACCCGGTAGCTTCGGGACGGATTAGCGAACCTCCCCAGTTTAGACCTTTACCAGTGAGCACACCAGTATTCTCATGGGCAAGTTTTTTATACATTCCGTAGAGGAATCCAATTTCGCGACCGCCAACACCTATGTCTCCGGCTGGAACATCGGTTTCGGGGCCTATGTACTTCCAGAGCTCAAGCATGAAAGACTGGCAAAAACGCATAATTTCGGCATCGCTTCGACCTTTAGGGTTGAAGTCGCTACCTCCCTTACCACCGCCCATTGGCAGCGTGGTGAGAGAATTTTTAAAAATCTGCTCGAATCCTAAAAACTTAAGAATTGAAAGGTTTACACTTGGATGAAAGCGCAATCCACCCTTATAGGGGCCAATGGCGTTGTTGAATTGAACCCTGTAACCGAGATTTACATGAATCTTCCCCTCGTCATCTGTCCAGGGAACCTTAAAGGTAAAAATACGATCGGGCTCTACCAAACGCTCGATAATTTTAGCGGACTCAAATTGGGGGTTCTGGTTGTAAACCTCCTCAATTGATTCCAGAACTTCACGAACTGCTTGCAAGTACTCCACCTCACCCGGGTGTTTCTTCTCAAGCTCTGCCATTAGTTTACTAACTTCCATTGCTTAATTTTTTTAAGGTACTACTCAAAACAATCTATGAAAGGGCATCATTTATATCCCCTTAAAAGTTTTTCAAAAATGATGTAAAAAAATAATATTTCAAAAGAAATAGGGGTTTAAAAATATGATATTAAGCAGATTTTTACCCAAATCGTTAACATTTAAAACTTACGAATTCCCATTTGATTTTAAGATGATACCCTTGTTGTTTTTTGCATCAACCTGTATGGTAAGGGGTTTAGAAAAATTCACCCACCGGCAGAAGGTAGTTTCAAGGAAGGCTGGCTGTGCGTTGAGAAACTCTATATCGTAAATACCATCATTGAGGAATGGGTTAATGGTGAGGTAGGCAACACCAAAAGAGGTAAGGTTCTGGAAGAAATGTGTTCCCTGGCTGGGATCAACCCTGAAGCTGTCGAGGCCGGATTCAACAATAACCCTGGCTTCCGATATTTGTGACCATTTTATTGGAATACCCAGCCAAGGGTCGCTGCTGCCCCACCTGCCCGGGCCCACCAGCACGTAGTTTCGTTGCAACTCGATGAATTTATTGTTGATTTCCTCCACCTCACGGGCAATCTCTATAGTTTTAGCCGGGTTAAACCGGTCGGGTTTTACGTAAACAAAATCCTGAATATTTTTCACCAACCCATGCCCAAGAGCGGAATTTGAGAAGATTATTGCCTTGGAAAAGTCAACCTCTTCCCAGTTGAATTTCTCCGATTGATCGGTATCCACGATGGGGCGAATTTGGAGGAAGTTGAACATTTTTGGAGTGCCTCCTCGGGGGCTCATGTTGAGGGCAAACTCTATTTCGATGTGGTTATTCATCTCCTTTTGCCCGATGCTGAGCAGGTCGGTAAGAATCTCGGCAAGGGGGAAAATTCCATGCTTCAGAATGGGGGCAAAGGTAACCAGCTTAAGGCCCTCGTCGTAGAACCCATCGCGTAACATGCCGCTCTGCATGTCGTAGGTTGAGACAGTGTGCCTGAGGTCGGGAATTGAGTAGGCGTCTTTAATTTCGAGCTTGAGGAGGTTCATTCCATCGTCCACCATGGGTTCGAAGGTATCCGGATCGGTGTTTAGGGCGTAAAAGTATTTTTGGGTTTGCCTAATAGCTGTTTCGGGGGAGGCAAGCTGAAGAATTTTTTTGGGGTATTTCGGTGAAAATCTTAGGGCAACTCCTCCGTCAACTATGAGCTTCCCTAGCCCAAAACCTATGCTTGCAATTCCATCGAACGGCTGCTCCGACCCAACCGGGTAGAAATTGATGCTGCGGGCTACTCCCGAAAGCGTTGGGAGATACCAGCTGCCGTATTCGTTGCCACAAATTTCCTGGATAACAATGCCCATCTTTTCCTCGTCAATTACGTTCTGCGTGGCGTTCATGTATGCCTTACTTGAGCGGTAAAATACCGAGGCATACACCGCTTTAATGGCCTGGCAAACCATGTAAAGCATTTTTTCGGAATCGGAGGATCGCGGCACCATATAGGTGGAGTAAATGCCTGCAAAGGGTTGGTAGTGGGAATCCTCGAGTTTGCTCGAAGATCTTACAGCCAATGGCCGTGTGAAAACCGATATAACCTTTCGGAGGTCAACCTTAAGCCGTTCGGGTAGCCGGGCGTTCAGAAAAGCTTTTAAAACGTTTTCGTCCGAGATATCCTGAAGAGCTGTATCGTAGAGATTGTTGGACTCCATGAACTCGTCGAAGATTTCGGTGCTAACCACCACTGTACGGGGAATGCTTATGATAATCCCTTCATACTTGTTAAAAAGCCTATGTTTGCGAATGACCTGGTTAATAAATGCAAGCCCGCGAGCCTTTCCGCCAATTGAACCCTCTCCAATTCGGGTAAAAAATTTGTACTCATCGAAGGTGTTCCTGTCGAAGTTGGCAATCAGGCTCCTTCCCTTGCTGAGTCGGTAGGCTGAAATGGCCTTGTAAAGAAAGCTGCGAACATCATCAATGGAGTTAAAGTCCTTGAGGGTCATCGGTTTAAATAGCTCGGCAATGGTAAAAATGGCACGTGCGTAAAGCCACCGCGATATTTCGTTACGGCTGGTGTGGTAAACCAGCACCCTGTCGGGAACGGTTAAAATGAGCTGCTGGAGCTGACTTAGGTCGGAAGCCCGGGCCACCTCGGCTAGGGTGTCGGGGTCACGAAAAACAAAATCCCCAAAACCGAAGTTATTAATCATGTAGTTCCGCAGGTCTATGCTGAAGGTTTTCGAGTACTTATGCAGGAAACCAACTCCCATTTCATCGGCATAAACCTTATTGTTCCTGTCCGATGATTGCAGCAGGAAGGGAATGTTGGGATCGTTCTCACGAATAACCCTGCATAACCTTAATCCCGACTTGGCCAGGTGGTCACGCTTGTTGTCAACCTTGTAGCTAATGTCGGAAATGATACCCAGCACGTTGTTTCGGTACCGGTTGTAAAGTGCAATAGCATCGTTATAGTTGGTGGCCATCAGGATTTTAGGCCGACCACGCATTCGCAGCATTCGGTGGTGCTCATTTAACGCTTCCTTCATAAAGCTGCGCGACTGCCTGAACACAATTTTATAGATGTTTGGCAAAAATGAGGAGTAGTAGCGAATGGAATCCTCCACCAGAATTATTGCCTGAACGCCAATTTCGAGTATGTCGTGGTCGGCATTCATTTTGTCCTCTATAAGCTTAATTATGGCCAGCATAATATCGGCATTGCCCAGCCAGCAGAAAACGTAATCAATGGAGCTTAAATCCTCCTTCTGGATTTGAAGGGAAACCTCGCGCGAAAAGGGGGTAAGGAGAACAATGGGTACGTTCGGGTATTTCCCCTTAAGTATTTTGGCCAGCCTAAAGGGATCAATCTCCCCAACGTTGAGCATGGATATGATAAGGTCTATTTTCTCTTCCTGGAGTACCCGCAAGGCCTCCCTGGCCGTATTGGCCTGTATGAACACCGGCGGGTACCTAAGGTTAAGAGAAACGTACTCGTTAAAAATCTGCTCGTCTATTCGTCCATCCTCCTCCAGCATAAAGGCATCGTAGCTGCTGCAAATAATCAGCACCTTGTAAATTCGCTTTTGCATCAGCTTATCGAACGATGTGTCGTACACATCGAGCTGGTAGCTGTTCAGGTACGATTGCTCTGAATTTTCCTCCGACATGTGGTATTAGCTTTCGGTCCCGATGCGAATATAGCAACTTTAGGTGAGATTGTTACCCTACTCATTTATAGCCTTTTGCTATGCCTTAATGGCTGGAACTATAATGAATGAATAGTGCCGATGGAAGGGAGTCGAAGCTAAAACATGCTACTATAAGCTGGTAGGAAAAAGGGTGGGTAAATAACAAAAAAACCCGGACTTAGAGCCGGGTTTTTTTGTTGCCAACAGAGGTTACGAAATGGCTATCTGCTTGGTGGGTTTAACTTTTGCTTCATCTTTCTTAGGAACGCTTATGCTTAAAATTCCATCCTTGTATGAAGCTTTAATTTTTTCGGTATCAACCGTATCGGGCAAGGTGAAAGTCCTTTTGAACGAGGAGTACCTAAACTCCCGACGCATTACCTTTTCGTCCTTGTTTTCCTCTTTTACTTCCTTTTCGCTGGAAATTTCAAGAACGTTGTTGTTCAGGTCAATACGGAAATCCTTTTTGTCAAAGCCAGGAGCAGCAACCTCTATGGCGTACTCATCTTTACCTTCCTTAATATTTACGGAAGGCACGGTAACACTTTCGGTATCGTCAAAGAACCTGTTCCACAGGTCGTCGCCAAAAAACTCATCAACGATACTTGGCAGTGTGCTTCTACGTCTCATCATCGGCATCATAGCTTTACCCTCCATACTTTAAGTTAGACATTCAATTTTTAAACTCTGATACCTAACTATCAACTTGAATGCCAAGACGAAAAAGCGCCATTTTGACCGAATGGTGTCAACTTTGTCTGCCATGTTGACACCAAGGCGAGAAGGAGAAAGCGCACAGGTGAAAAATGTCAGCACCAGCATCCTCTATTCAACAAAATCATGTCCGGTTTTAAGCTATTGACACTTTGGTAATATGGCATTCTCTGCCAAGCGGCAGATTTTTGGGGAGCACTGTAAACAGGAGCTATTCTCTTTGGCCGGCTTTCATAAGCCGAGGGTAAAGCAACGATTTCCAAAGCAAGTAACCCTTTTCGTTAAGATGGAGCAAATCGGATCCAAAAAAATCCTCGTTGGGAGAGCCATCAGGGTTCAGCATGGGGGTGCAGGTATCTACAAAGTCAATGTATTCTGAAGAGTCGGCCATTTGTTTCATCAGCTCGTTAGCCTTAAGATACTTACTAAAATACTCCTTACGCGAGGGGCTTAGCTTAATAGATACCAGCAGTATTTGTGCCCGGGGAAAATGAATATTTACCAAGCGGGTTATTGTAGTAACATCATCTATAAATTCACCAACACTTTTTGAAGTTTCGGCCAAATCGTTGTCGCCTTCATAGATTACCACCTGCAAGGGATTGTAGGGTAAAACTATCTGGTCGAAATAGTAAATCAAATCGGTCAAAGTAGAGCCACCAAATGCCCGGTTAAGAATGTTCGATTCGGGAAAATCGGCTACAGCGGTTGTCCATCGGGTAAAAGTGGAGCTGCCCACAAATAGCACACAGTTGGCCTTACAACCATGGGTAGAATCTTCCCTGGCAAACCTCTCCATGTCGCTAGTCCACAATGAAGCACGGCTATACTGCGCCTTAACATCTACTACAGCTGTTGCAAGCAGCAAGGAAATGAATAGTAATCTTTTCATACCAATCAAATTCACCTAAAGGTTACACTACCAAGTATCAAAAAGTTGAATATTTATAGTTAAACTTTCACATTCGAAACATGTTGCAAACAGGGAGACAAATCATTTCGTTGAAAAAACGTATAATTCTGCAATAGGAATCCAATTTGATGATAAGAACGCGGGTTGAAATGTAACATTTCCACATTACAAATATACCTTTTTGGAATTTCAACATACGAACGCAGGAACAAGCTATTTTCCCAGTATATCAAAAAATTTCAGATCATGTAGGAATTGCTCTTTACTATTGGCAAACTTTTTAATACCTTTTGGCAATTTTTTAGTAACCACTAAATGGTTGAAAAAGCCTCAAAAACCAAAAGTATAGCTACGGACTCCGCTCTCGGCGAGGAGCAAGGAGTGGTTGAATTCGACAAGCTGAAAAGCTTGGTTCTTCAGAACGAGAGCAGCATATACGTGGTTCAGAGCTTCCGTGTAGTCTTTTGTAATCAAAGTTTTTCCGACTTAACGGGCTACACCGAACAGGAGGTAAAGGAAATACTATTCCTGGACATTGTCCATCCCAAGGATAGAAAGCTAATCAAAATATTATTCCAGAACGATTTTCAGGAAATCAGGCAGCACAAGTCGAACAGCTTCACTCTTAGAATTCTCACCCGCGACAACGAGCTGAGGTGGATAAAGTCGCATATCTCGCTAATAGCGTGGGAAGGAAAATCGGCGCTGCTATGCACCAGCTACGACATCACCCAGCAAAAGGAGGCCGAGGAAAACCTTGCCGATCTGGAGCAGAATTTCGGCATACTTGCAAACACATTTGGCGATTTTATTTTTGTTCTCAACCACAACCACAACATCATTCAGGCAAATAGGGCGGTGATTGACAGGCTTGGATACCAGGAACATGAGCTCTTGCTCGAATCATTTGTAAACCTTCATGCTCCAAGCGATAGGTCAACTGTTAGGAGTTTACTTTTAGGAGTATTTGCTGGCACCCACTGCTCCTACTCATCCTTCCTGCTGGCTAAAAGCGGGTATAGAATTCCAGTTGAGGTTAGAATGGTTAAAGGAATGTGGAAAAGAAAGGCTTCCATATTTGCCATTGCCCAGGATATCACCCCCCGTATTGAGGCCGAACGCGAGGTGAAAGCATCGGAGGAAAAGTTCTCGAAAGCTTTCAACACCGGTGCCGTTATGATGGCTATATGCACCATGGATGGCGGAACATACCTGGATGTTAATGAAGCTTTCCTCCAAAAAACAGGACTTAAACGCGATGAGGTGATTGGCCAATCCCTACACGATCAAAAAATATACTCTGATGTAAATAGGCTTAACCAGCTCTTGGCACAGATCAGGGAAAAGGGTAAGGTAAACAATGTGGAAGTTGGCATTAGTAACCAAAGGGGCGAGGAGTTAACCCTGCTGCTTTCGGCCGAGGTTATCAGCATTCAGGAAAATGACTGCATCATGATTGCCATGAACGACATCACCGAGCGCAAGCGGATGGAGGAGGAAATAACCAACAGCAGGATACAGCTAAAGGGAATACTCGATAACCTGCCATTCATTGCCTGGCTCGCCGACAACAAAGGTCGCTACCTCCTGGTAAACAAATCTTTTACCAGTTTCTTTAACACCGACGAGGGTAGGGTTCTCGGGAAAAAACATGGCGATTTCTGGGCTAAAGCCCACTCAGCCAATCTCCGAAAGCATGAGGTGGAAGCAGCTAAAGCTAAAAAATCATTATCGTGGGAGGCTTTTGAAAAAAACGACCTGCAGGAAGAGTGGTGGGAGCACTTTGTTACCCCCGTTATTAACGCGGAGAATGAAGTGATTGCCACTACTGGCTTAGCCCGAATAATTACCGATCAAAAGCTGATTAGGCTGCAAATTGAGCAAAATCTGGAACGACAAAAATTCCTAACCGAAATTTCATACCTGTTCAACACCGGCGTAAAGTTCGAGACCAAATTAAACCAATCCCTGCAAAAGGTTTCCGGGTTGCTAAAACTCAAACGGGCTTTTATTGTTGAACGTATTCATTCAACCACGCCTTCCCCAAAGGTTTTCGAGTGGCACGACAGCACAGCCAACTTAGACCAGGATGCGCTGATTAGCTCACTTGATAAGTATTCTCCTGCAATTTTCGACCATTTAAACCAAACCAGCCAACTGGTAGCTGACATTTGCTCCACCGAAGAACCGTCGGTGAATTCGCTTAGCAAAGCCCTGTCTGCAAAAAATCTATTCATCTATCCGCTCATCAGCGAGGGTTGCTGTATAGGTTTTATAGGAGTTGAGTACTCCAGCTACAACCCTCAGACTACCGGCAACAACAGGGAGTTCATGCTTACGTTTTCATCAATACTAACCGCAGCACTTGAGGGGCAAAGCAAGGAGAGCAAGCTTCTGGAGAGCGAACAGCGTTTCCGGACATTCTCCGAGCTGCTGCCCGAAATGGTTTTCGAAGCTAACGACAGGCAGGTAATAGTTTTTACCAACAACAACCTTCTTGAAGCATTCGGATTCAGCAAGCGGAAACTGCCGGCTAGCCTCAAAATTCACGACCTATTTATGGCCTCCGAGCATGACAAGCTAACAAACCACCTGGCCAAATCGGCCCAAAATGGGCAGCAGCAGTCGGCCGAGCTGCTTGCTCAACGCCGTGATAAAACCACCTTCCCCACCCTAACCCATGTTCGACGAGTAAAGCTCAGCAAAAGCAAGTACAGGTATATTGGCGTGATGGTTGACATAACCATGCAAAAGCAACAGGAAGCCGAACTGCTTAAGGCTAAGGAGCAAGCTGAAGCGGCAGGCCGTGCCAAGGAGCGGTTTCTTTCGACCATGAGTCATGAGATACGAACACCCATGAACGCCATTATTGGGATGACCAACATCCTGCTGGAGGAAAATCCTGCAACCAGCCAGCTGGTAAACCTGAACGCCCTTAAATTTTCTGCCGAAAACCTCCTTACCCTTTTAAACGACATACTGGATTTCAGCAAGATAGAGGCAGAACGGGTAGATCTCCTTATAAATGAAACCGACATTCACTCGCTTCACGCCGGAATATTGAGCTCTTATGCGCAGCTGGCGGCTCAAAAGGGCATTAAGCTAACCGGTAGCATCAGCCCCTTAATACCGCATAAGCTTTTAGCCGATAGGGTACGCCTTAACCAAATACTCACCAACCTGGTTGGTAACGCCATTAAGTTCACCTCCAATGGAGGCGTTGACTTAAGTATTTCGCTTCAACGGCAGCTTAAAAAATCGGTTTGGGTTAAGTTTACAGTAACCGATACGGGCATTGGAATACCTAAGGATAAGCAGAAGAAAATTTTTACCGAGTTCACCCAGGTTCACGACCAGGGAGGCAAGTACGGTGGCACAGGGCTAGGCCTTGCCATATCAAACCGTTTGGTAAATCTTATGGGCGGGCAAATCAGGCTAAAAAGCGTATTCGGTAAGGGTTCTACTTTCTACTTCAGCATAAAACTTGATTTGGAACCCTACCATGAAACGCCAGAGCCCGCTGAAGCACCCGAAATCAAGCTTGACCCCACCAGAAGCTACCTGGTTCTTGTGGTGGAGGATAACGAGTTGAACACCCTTATTGTTCAGCGATTTCTTACCGGATGGGGAATTAACAACCACCACGCTGCGAATGGAGTGGTTGCGCTCGAAATGGCTAAAAATAACCGCTACGACCTGGTGCTTATGGACCTGGAAATGCCCGAAATGAACGGCTATGAGGCTACAAAAGCCTTGCGAAGGTTAAAAGGAAAAACCAACAATTCGGTTCCCATAATCGCCCTGAGCGCATCGGCAATGCTCGATGTGAAACGAAAAATTTTCAGCATCGGCATGAACGATTTTATTCTAAAACCCTTCAAACCCGCCGATTTGAAAAAAAAGGTTCTATTTTATCTTTCTAAAGTGTAGGATTTGTATGCGAAGGTTTATTGTTTTCTTTGCAGCTGTTTCTAGCCTATCATTTTTTTCCCTCGAAAAAAATGCGGCACAGGTTACCATAGAGCTTAGGGTAAAAGAATCAATAGGCTCTACTTCCAAACTGTCGGTTTATACTGGTAAAGAATATGTTACCGTTGATTCATGCCGCCCCACCATTGAGGGGATTTACCGTTTCAACCTGCCAGAAACGGCTCCTCTTGGGCTCTACAAACTAACCGTAGGCAAATCGGGGTCATTTGACCTAATCGTTTCGGGCGAAAAGCATGTAGCGCTCCAAACGGTTGCCTTTGCCGTTGAGGATAGCCTAAGGGTTATTGACTCGGATGAAAACAAAGTTTTTTTTGATTACATCAAACTCAAGAAAACATCCGAACAACAGCATTGGCTTATTAAATCGCTGCTACAATACCACACTTCCGGTGATGATGTTTATGAAAAGTTGGTTGACGAACAGCGTCGCCTAACGGATTCTTTTGATAGCAGGGCGTCGGAGCTGGCGCAAGCGTACCCATCTCTATTCGTTTCAAGCTACATCAACCTGGATACTAAGCTGCAAGCTACAGGAACAAAAAGTGATTGCAACAGCAGAAGGATGAAAGCCGATATATGGTGGAATGGGGTTAACCTGCTGGATAACAGGCTGCTGAACACACCTATACTTATTCCCCGGCTCTGGAGCTACATTGAAAGCTTGCTTTGCGAGGATGAACTCGGTATGGAGGAGCAGGATTCCATTTTTGTGCACTACATCCAAAAGTTATTCGCCCTTCCCCTTTCAGAGGAAATCCGTAACAAGTTTGCCGAAACACTAGCCGACGGATTTGCCGAAACCGACTACTTCGAAGTAATAGACTACCTAGCGCACGCTGGCGGTAAAGCAGCCGCAACGGTTTTTGATAATCCCGATTTTAAAACAAGGCTGGAACTTGAGCGTCCCCTGATGGTAGGGAGTAAAGCTCACGATTTTACAGCTAAGCTCATGGAAGGTGAAAAATTTAAGCTGTCTAGGAGTGTATCCCGGTATGAACTTATTGTTTTCTGGTCGGTTTGGTGTCCCCACTGCGTTGAAACCCTGCCCAAAATCAGAAGTATCTATGAAGAGTTCAGGCATAAAGGATTTGACGTGGTGGCTGTTAACATTGATGAGGAACAGGAGCCATGGAAGGAGTTTACAAGCAACAACAGTTTGCAATGGCACAACACCCAGGTGCCTTTTAGCTCCAACAGCCCCATACCGGAGTACTACAACGTTGACGGAACGCCAAAAATGTTTCTGGTTGACAACTCGCTCCGCATACTGTCGCGACCCACGTCGGCTGCCCAGCTACATGCCACGTTACGAAAACTTTACGGTGAATAACAATAGCAGGCAATATCCTGTAAACAGCAGTAGCAACCCTGCTATCTGTTTATAAAACCAATATATTTGGCTAAATCTCCCCGAAGGGCGTCAACCCGAACCGGCTACTCCAGGTAGGTGTAACCATAAAGGCCTGAGCGGTAGTTCGATAGAAACTCCTTACCCTCCTTGGCAGAAATGATACCGGCTTTCACCGACGTAGTAACCCAGGTTTCGAGCGTTCGCACCATTTTCTTGGGGTTATATTGAACGTACTCCAGCACCTCGGCCACCGTCTCGCCATCAATAATTTGATCAATCTCGTAGCCCTTATCGTTAACCGATACGTGGACAGCATTGGTATCGCCAAAAAGGTTGTGCAGATCACCCAGAATTTCCTGGTATGCGCCAACCAAAAATGCACCTATATAGTATGACTCATTAGGTTTTACGGTATGAACCGGCAGGTAGTAGGAAATATTACGGGTAGAAATAAAGTTGTCAATCTTACCGTCGGAATCGCATGTAACATCCTGAAGGGTAGCAGCCCGATCGGGCTTTTCGTTAAGTCGCTGAATGGGCATAATCGGGAATATTTGGTCAATAGCCCAGGTGTCGGGAAGGGACTGGAAAAGGGAAAAGTTGCAAAAGTATTTATCGGCCAACAACTTGGGAAGCGACCGGAACTCGTCGGGAACGTGCTTAATGTCGGCAGTCATCTGGTTGATATCCCGGGCAATAGACCAGAATAGCCTCTCCACCTGTGCCCGGGTTTTTAGGTCGAGCAGCCCCAGGCTAAAAAGGTCGAGGGCCTCTTCCCTTATTTGCTGGGCATCGTGCCAGCTCTCCAGCATTTTAGACTGGTTTAGCTTGTCCCAGATTTCGTATAGCTCGCTAACCAGCTCGTGCGGGTTTTCGCCAATATCCTCGTTCTCCTCCCAGCTTGGTAGCGAGGCGGTTTCAAGAACATCGAAGATGAGAACCGAGTGATGGGCGGTTAGCGACCGTCCCGATTCGGTTATAATGTTGGGATGGGGAATGTTATTCTTATCGCTGACATCAACTATGGTGGATACGGAATCGTTCACGTACTCCTGAAGGCTGTAGTTTATGCTGCTTTCGCTGTTCGATGAGCGGGTTCCATCGTAGTCAACCCCAAGGCCCCCACCAATATCCACAAATTCGATGTTGAAACCCTGAAGATACAGCTGCACATAAAACTGGGAGGCTTCCCGAAGGGCAAGTTTAATGCGACGAATCTTGGTAACCTGGCTACCAATGTGGAAATGAACTAGCTTGAGGGAATCTTTCATACCGTTACCTTCCAGAAACTCCAACGCCTGAATCAGCTCACTGGAGGTAAGCCCAAACTTGCTCACATCGCCGCCGGAGTCCTCCCATTTACCGCTCCCTACGCTTGCCAGCTTAATCCGAATTCCCAGGTTGGGCTTAATCTTTAAACGTTGCGAAACCCTAGCCACCAGCTTAAGCTCGTTTTGCTTTTCAATCACGATGAAGATCTTTTTCCCCATCTTCTGGGCCAGCAGGGCCAGCTCAATGTAGTCCTCGTCCTTATAGCCGTTGCAAATTATAAGCGACTCATTGTCGGGATTGCTGGCAATAACGGCATGAAGCTCGGGTTTTGAACCAGCCTCGAGCCCAATGTTAAACTTCTTGCCATGGTTGATTATCTCCTCAACCACCGGCCGCATCTGGTTCACCTTTATGGGGTAGATGATGAAGTTTTGCCCTTTGTAACCATATTCCTGGGCAGCCACCTCAAACGAGCGGGACATATCCTCAATTCGGTTGTCCAGAATATCGGTGAACCGGATGAGCATTGGCGCAGAAACATCCCGAACCTGCAGCTCATCAACCAACTCGCGCAGATCAATCTCTACCCCATTATTCTTAGGTGTTACCACTACATTGCCGTTACTGTTGATTGAAAAGTAATTCACCCCCCAGCCGTTTATGTTGTAAAGCTCGGCTGAATCCTCAATGCGCCATTTTCTCATTCCGGGTTATAATGTTATGTGGTTATGAATCAACGGATTAATAAATGATTTTATGGGGCTAAATTAGCCTTAAAATCTTACTATACAAAGGGAAAGCTGAAATTTATTTAGTGCAACACAAGCATATTACCCCTACCAACATGAATTGCGGGGTGAAAAATGAATAACCACTAGTAGCACAAAACGGCTACTAGCAAAAAATGAACGGGATGTACAAGTGCATTGGCCAGCTTGTGGTTGTTCAATGAAATAAGGAAAGCACAGAGGGATCCATTTAGGCCATAGCTATACGCCTGTGTATGCCCTGGCTTGTGGAAAGTAGTATAGTCAAAATGTAACCCGGCACGAAAGTCCAAGTGCTGAATGGGTATCAGCGGTTGCGGTAAGGGCAGGGTTAACAATTGCAGGCTCAACCCTAAAGCTCAGGTTGTCGTCAACATTCCAATCGTGAAGGAATCCATCCACGTTGGCGTCCAGAATGTTGATGATGTAGATGGCGGTAAGGCCAAGAATGCTGAGATCCCTATTCCGGCGGTAGCTATCCATATAGTATCGCAGCTCATCAGCAGTTCTAGCACCACCAAATTCATCCACCGTGGTGTCATCACCATCAATATTCAGCTTTAAAGCGGTTTTAAAGCGGCTGTAGTACCTGTCATTCCAGCTGACGAGGTAGTAAAGTGTCGCCAAGCCGCCGTAAACTACAGGAATTTTCCAGTACTTTTGGTTGTAGGCTTGCCCCATTCCCGGTACCAGAGTGGAAAGAATGGTAGCAGCTGCAGGTGAGTGCTTGCTATTGTTGTAAACCAGCACGGCATCCATGGCTCCTGCCACATAGAATGCCCCGGCAGCGGCAATATAGAGGTTGCGGGTTTGCCTTTGCTTCACCATTCGCTCTTTATATAATTCACGGTTGGGGTCTGTGGAGGTCAAACTATTATAGGCCGAAAGCCTGCTTAGGTAGGTTTGGTTGGCCTTTACCCCAAGGTAAATCATGCTGCCCATGCCTCCATATAGAACCGGTAGCTTCCAGTACTGGCGGTTAGCAATTTGCCCGTAACCGGGCAGCAGCTGTGAGCCAAGCCAGATGCGGGTGGTAAAATCTTTAGCAGGGATCGCCGGCTTAATATTTTCCTGAGCCCCTGCTACTTTGCCAATACATGTAAGGGCTAAAAACAGAATAGCCGACCTAGTCAAGCGAGCATGTCGGCCATAAATCATGGAAATAGCCTTTGTTCTCAACGTTGCAATATTATTTCCGTCTTGCTGCTTTCTGCCTTTACTCTTCAATTTTGGTAAACTTATCAATAATAACGCTAAGCTCATCAGGGTTGTTGTAGGAAATGACAATTTTGCCATCGCCCTTTCCGCCTGGCTTTACATCTGCACGTAGTCCGAGCCTGTTGGTGAGGTGTTCCCTCAAAGCCAGCTCAGGCCCGGCAAGGTCGGGCATGACTTTAGACCTGGACTGCTTGATTTGGGGTTCAGAAACGGTATTTCTAACCAGCTCCTCGGTTTGACGAACCGACAGATCGTCAGAAATAACCTTCTTGTAAAGCTTGAGCTGAAGCGAGGCATCGTCAATGCTTATGAGAGCACGGGCATGGCCCATGCTGATTATTGAGTTGATGATACCCAGCTGGATTTCGGCAGGAAGCTTGAGCAGCCTGAGGTAGTTGGATATGGTTGCGCGTTTTTTACCAACCCTTTCCGAAAGGGCATCCTGGGTTAGACTGCATTCATCAATGAGGCGCTGGTAGCTAATGGCCACCTCAATGGCGTTGAGGTCTTCGCGTTGAATGTTCTCAACGAGCGACATTTCGAGCATTCCCTGATCATCAGCAGTTCTGATAAAGGCAGGAAGGGTTTTCAAACCGGCAAGTTTGGCAGCTCTAAAGCGTCGTTCTCCCGAAATAAGCTGGTACCGTCCATCCAACAAGCGAACTGTAATAGGTTGGATTATTCCGAGTTTGGAAATGGACTCGGCCAGCTCGCTCAGGGATTCATCATCAAAATTGGTTCTCGGTTGAAAAGGGTTTGGGTCAATCAGCTCAATGTCAACCTCCTGGACGAGTTCGGAGATAGCATGCCTTGGTGTCTGTACATCGCTGTTTCGGGTCGATTCGAAAGTTGAATCCTCAATAAGCGCTCCCAATCCCCTTCCCAATGCCATTTTTTTAGTCATAGTTTTATCTCCCAGCCTATGCGGTAACGGTTAATCCTGGGCAATCTTTTGCTCATTCTCAATCTGAGTCTGGTTGTTTTTCTGAAGCAGCTCCCTGGCCAGGTTGATGTAGTTTGCCGAGCCTGTAGAGGCCGCATCGTAGAGTATTACAGGTTTACCATAACTGGGGGCTTCGCTAAGCTTGATGTTCCGCTGGATAATGGTGTCAAAAACCATTTGTTGGAAGTGCTTGCGAACCTCCTCAACTACCTGATTCGATAATCTTAACCTCGGGTCGTACATGGTAAGCAGGAATCCCTCGATTTGTAGCTCAGGGTTCAGGCGGGATTGAATGATCTTAATGGTGTTCAGCAGTTTGCCTAGACCCTCAAGGGCAAAATACTCGCACTGCACAGGAATCATCACCGAATCAGCGGCAGTAAGGGCATTAACGGTGATTAGACCTAGTGATGGTGAACAATCTATAAATATAAAATCATAGCTATCCTTTACCTTGGCAACCACCTCTTTTAATATTTTTTCACGGTTCGGTAGGTTAAGCATCTCAATTTCAGCCCCTACCAGGTCAATATGAGATGGTATCAGGTCCAAACCCTTGATTTCGCTGTTCAAGATGATATCGTTGGGGTTTACCTCATCAATCAGGCATTCGTAAATGCTGGTTTTGATGTTTCTAATATCAAACCCGGTTCCTGAAGTGGCATTGGCCTGTGGGTCGGCGTCGATAAGCAGAACCTTTTTTTCGAGCACTGCCAGACTTGCCGACAAATTGATAGCGCTGGTGGTTTTACCCACCCCACCCTTCTGGTTGGCTATTGCAATAACTTTTCCCATTACCTAATCTTTAACATTAAAACAAGCGTCAAAAATACAAAACCTCCCGCAACCATCCTGCCCCCACCGCTGGGGAATATGAATAGTATTCAACAGGATATAAACATGTTTTCAACAACCGATTTAATCATACTTACCGGCAAAGATAGAAATTTTTCAAAAAAAAGGTTGACCCTGCCTTAAGCCATACAATTAAACTTCTATGTGCTATCTTTGCAGCTGGAATTCGATGCTAAAATCTATCTGATTGGTAAACAGCTGGTTTGTTATTGTAAACCCCCGGGCAGGTGGGGGTAAGGGTGAGGTTGACTGGCCGCTCATCAAGGGTTTGTTGACTAAGGAGGGGATAGCTTTTGGATTTGCTCTTACCGAACATAAGCACCATGCTGTGGAGCTTACGGTGAAAGCCATCAATAGCGGCTACAGGCAGCTGATTGCCGTTGGGGGTGATGGAACGCTCAACGAGGTGGTAAACGGCATTTTCATCCAGCAGTCGGTTCCACCTGCCGAGATTCTGGTTGGAGTAATTGGCGTAGGAACCGGCAATGACTGGTTTCGAATGTACGAAATTCCATACAGGTACGCCGATAGCGTAAGAGCAATAAAAAATCGTAAGGTTTTCTACCAGGACGTAGGTGTGGTGGAGTACTATGAGTCTAGCGTAAAGCATAAGCGATACTTTGTTAACACCGCCGGAATAGGCTTTGATGCTGAAGTGGCGCTCCGAACCAACAGGTTAAAGGATTTGGGAAGACATGGTTTTTTGCTCTACCTCATCAGCATCCTTCGAGCTCTTTTTAGCTACAAAACAACCCGGATAAACGTAAATGTGGATGGCCGCCATTTACAGGATAAAATTTTCAGCATTACCCTGGGGATTTGCCGTTACAACGGCGCCGGTATGCTACAGGTTCCCTTTGCCATCTCCGATGATGGAATGCTTGACGTTACCGTTATCCGCAGAATCAGCAAGCTGGATGCTCTAACCAGCATTCCCCGGCTCTACAACGGGAAAATCTTAAAACACTCCAGGGTAACCGGACTGCGTGGCCAAATAGTTGAAATTATGAGCATTCCCTCAACTAATCTTGAGGCAGATGGCGAATCGCTAGGCGAAACCCCTCTGCGCTTCACCGTCCTAACCCGTGCAATAGGCGTGGTGGTTGACGAAAACTTTGATGCTAAGGATAACCGCCCTGCTGTTATTCAGGAGAAACAAACCCTCTCGGCAGTCTAATCATCCTGCTTCCCGCTTATTAGAGTTTCCATTCACCCGCACATCTACCCTGGGCATTACTTTTTCAACATTTATATAGCAGCCAATACTAGACAACCCCCTAGATTCGTTTCTTACCAGCAGGCATCATACCGAAAAAACATGCCGGGGTAACCATTAAGATCAAAGCTCAAAAAAATCATCATTAACATCTAAATGAACGGTATGTTGGAACCTCCTCGTAACAGGTTTTACTTTGGTTACGTCTGTGCTTTTGAAGCATGGAGGTTTCATATTAATTTGATTTGTTTACTTTTACGAGGAAAAATCATAATCCATGTTCCAGAAGTGTTTCATAACAGTATTGGTTTTGCTCAGCAGTCTTTGTGGGTTTAGCCAGGTTGGAGGATTTGGAGCCTACCAGTTCTTGAACCTTCCATTCTCGGTTCGTTCTGCTGCACTGGGAGGCAAGGTGGCAACTATTGACGAACCGGACATGGCCATGGTGATGCTTAACCCTGCCCTGCTGGATTCAACGCTTCACAATAACCTTTACCTTTCCTACTCACGCTACGTTGACGATATAAGCTATGGTGCATTTGCCTATGGCAGGAGCAGCAGATGGGGGACATTTGGGGTTAACATCCAGCAGGTTAGCTATGGATCATTCATAGAGGCCGATGAAACCGGATTGGTTCAGGGAACATTTAAGGCCAACGAGTTAGCCGTGTCGCTAATGTATGCTAGGACACTCGATAGCCTTTTCAGTGTTGGCATCAGCGTAAAACCGGTATATTCGCATCTGGAGCGTTACACCTCATTTGGGCTTGCAGTAGATATTGGTGGCAACTACCACTCGCGTAACGGGCTGTTTTCGTCGGGAGTAGTGTTGAAAAATATTGGGCTAATGCTTAAGGGTTATACCCGGGGTAACCCGGAAACCTTGCCTTTTGAAATTGTAGCCGGAGTAAGCCAAAAGCTGGAGCATGCCCCCTTCCGTTTTCTGGTTACATTCCATCAGCTGCAAAACATGAACATCTACTACGAATCAAAGCTGCAGGATAGTGAAACAAGCCTGGGCGAAAATAGCTCACAACCAGGATTTGCCGAAAGGGCAGGAAGGGAATTTCTTAGCCATTTGATAATCGGAATGGAGTTTGTTCCGGTTAAAAGCTTTTACCTAAGGGCGGGATACAACTACCAGCGCCGAAATGAGCTGAAGGTGCCCGAGAAAGTATCCATGGTTGGCTTCAGCTGGGGATTTGGTGTAAAAGTTGCAAAACTTCATATCAGCTACAGCCGTGCCACCTACCATTTGGCAGGATCAACCAACCAGTTCTCAATATGCACCAACCTCAACAATTTTGTTAGCACAAAGCCAATTTAGCCGAATAGACTTAACTCTTTTTTTATAATAACTTTGCTCCGGATTTTCTAGCAGTCCTAGGCTGCTTCCGCAACACATCTATACTAACGCGATAATCTGGATGGGTAAAAAAATAACAATTGCCATTGATGGCTTCTCGTCGTGCGGGAAAAGCACCTTTGCAAAAAAAATTGCCGAGCGTTTGGGATACCTCTACATTGACAGCGGAGCAATGTACCGGGCAGTAACCCTAGAATTTCTTAATTGGGAAGCATTCCGCAACAACACACCCGACACCAGCATGACCCAACAAATCCTGTCGGGATTACAGGTGGGATTTAGCTTCAACGAGCAGAAAAAAACCTACGAAACCACCCTAAACGGAAAGGTGGTGGAGGATGCCATTCGCAGCCCACGCATTTCGGAGTTGGTTAGCGCCGTATCGGCCATTCCCGAGGTAAGGGAAAAGATGGTTGAGCTACAACGCCTTATGGGCAAGGATAAAGGCGTTGTAATGGATGGTCGTGATATCGGAACCGTGGTGTTTCCCGATGCCGAGTTGAAGATTTTTATGACCGCCGATCCTGCAATCAGGGCAGAACGTCGGTATAAAGAGCTGCAATCAAAGGGAGTACAGGCCAGCTTGGAGGAGGTGCTTAATAACATATTGGAAAGAGACAAGCTTGACCAAACCCGCGCCATTTCTCCACTCCGGAAGGCTGAAGACGCCATAGAACTTGACAATAGCTACATGACCATAGACGAGCAGATGGAGTGGGCCGAAAAGTTGATTGCCGCAAGAATCTGCTGAACCAAACTCCCGAAAGGTTGTTACATATTTGGTATGAGGTTGACGGTTGCCGGCAAGCAAAAAGAATGTTCACTATGCGCAAACCGGATTTAAATCCATAAGCGCTACTTTAAAATCAGCATTGAATTGGTACCTCCATGCAAGTTGATATAGATCAGAAATCGGGATTTTGCTTTGGCGTTGTAAACGCCATAAACCAAGCTGAAGTCGGGCTTAAGCAGAATGAGGAGTTTTACTGCCTGGGCAGCATCGTTCACAACGAGCAGGAAATTTCACGGCTCGAAAAAAAAGGGCTAAGGGTTGTATCCCGAGACGAGTTCTCCGGCCTTTCGGGTAAAAAGGTGCTGGTGCGTGCCCACGGCGAACCACCGTCAACCTACGAGCTGGCAAAAGAAAACGACGTTGAGCTCATTGATGCTACCTGTCCGGTTGTTCTCAAGCTGCAGGAACGTGTAAGGAAAGCGTGGGAGCAAATGAAAATAGCCGGCGGTACGGTAATTATCTATGGGAAAAAAGGCCATGCCGAGGTTATCGGGCTAGTGGGCCAAACCGATGGGAATGCCGTAGTGGTGGAATCGCCAAACGATTTAACCGGAATTGATTTCTCCAAACCGGTAGAGATATTCTCGCAGACCACTAAGGATGCGGAAATGTTTAAGCAGATAGTGGACGTAATTAAGGAAAAAATGCAATCCTGCTTTCTGTCCTCAAACATACCCATAAAGGTTAACCATACGTTTTGCGGACAGGTAGCCAACCGAAAAAAGGAGCTAATCGGATTTGCCGCAACTCACGATGTTATCATCTTTGTTGGAGGTCAAACGAGCTCCAATGGTAAAATGCTTTTTCAAACCTGTAGGTCAAGCAATCCAAAATCATACTATGTTTCCTCCGCCAACGAGCTTCGGCCCGAATGGTTTGCTGGAGCAAACAGCGTGGGCGTTAGCGGTGCAACATCTACTCCCTTATGGCTGATGGAGCAGGTGGCACAGGAAATTGAACGCATCACCATGCCCTAAATTCCTCATATTCTGCCTACCATTCCTTCAAGTAAATCATATGGCAGATAATTTTCCGCTCAATAACCTACAAAAGAGCTTATTATGATGCTCTGGCAATAATTTTTTTGCTTACGTTTGCAACATGAAAAGGGAAGTTCGCATAGTCGGCACCATTTTTCTTGTTGCTCTTTACTGCTTTGCAGCAAGTGTGGTTTGCATCCCTAAACTTGTTCCCCTTGAAGAGCCACATAATGGGCCAGGCTACTTTTTTAACGCCTCATCAAATCTGCTTTCCCTAACTCTACCTTCAAAAAATCCGGCAGGCAGCATTGGCCTTAGCCCCATCTGGGTTTTAAAAAATCAGCTAAAAGACTTTTCCTATACTATAAAATCCGTTGAGCTGTTCCTGTCCACCATATTTACACAGTACCGAAATGTTTCCATTAGCTACCCAATAAGGCTCCGAAAAACCGATCTGCTTTACCCATTTCAATACTTCTGGTAAGCGCATTCCAACTTAACCACATTGCCGCTTTCGGCAACTCCTAAAGGTTTTTTGCAGGTATTGTGCCTCAACAAAACCTGAATAACTATTTTTCAACTTATCTAAATCTACAAAAATGAATACAGGAATAGCTATTATAGGTGTTTTAATAGTGGTTATCAGCATCATACCATTTATTCTCGTAAGCAGGGCGAAAAGGAAAAAGGAAAAAAGGCTGCGCAGTGAGATTGCCGGGATGGCCAAAAGCCATGGCTGCAGCATTTCCATGCTAGATGTTCTGAAAGACTATGCTGTTGGAGCTGACGAAAACAAACATTTCATATTCTTCTACAAGCACCAGAATGGAAATGAAACCAAGCTGGCTATTAACCTGGCCGACATTCAGAGCTGCCGGGTAATAAATTCAACGCGCACAATTGGTGGAAGGGACAGCCAGTACGTCATTACCGACAAGGTGGCTTTATGTCTTACGCCGGTGGAGAAATCCAACCCCGAGATTCATCTTGAACTCTATAGTGCCGACGACGGCACCCAGCTGGTAGGAGAGCTGGAGCTGGTTGAAAAATGGTCGAAAGCTATCAACAACCAGCTTAAAAGCATGAAACCCATCAAGTAAACCAATAACTTCTTTACACCTTACCATTGAAAAGCCCTTCATGCACGATTGAAGGGCTTTTTTCGACCTACCTCAACCACTTTTTAAATTGACCTTGAAATGAGCTTATCTAATGTTTACTGAATCAGCGTTAGGGTTATTTTCTCAAAACTCATCAATCTACTTGTAATTATCCGTTGAAAATCATGCAATTAGGATGGACATTTTTCTATGGCACCACTAGACTTGCGATATTTAGCCCATTGTGGGTATTGGTTTCTTTACCTAACCATTTTCAATAGAATCTTAAATCAGCATGCACCTTGGCTGGTTACGTGCCGATTATACGAACTACGGAATTATGCAAATATGAAACTGGAATAAATTTTCACAGTAAAAAAATATTCGGATTTTACTTACTTGCATAAGCCATTTGTTACCGAAGTTTGTTAATTTGTAAACGAAAAACAACAGCCAGATAGAAGCAAATGAACTACTGTAAAAATCTCTATAGCTACTCCAGGCGTGAAACTCAGGAAGTTAATATTGGCGGGGTGCCAATAGGTGGTTCGAATCCCATTCGTATTCAAACCATGACCACCACCAACACCAACGACATCTTGGCAACCGTTGAGCAGTGCATTAAAGCCGCCAAGGCAGGCGCTGATTATGTCAGGATTACAACTCAGGGGGTTAAGGAAGCCACCAGCCTTAGCAGCATAAAGCAGGAACTGCTAAACCGTGGTTTCACAACCCCTATAATTGCCGATATACACTTCAACCCAAATGCGGCAATGGAGGCGGCCAAGTATGCCGACAAGGTTAGGATAAACCCGGGTAACTTTGTTACTTCCCATGCAAAGCCAACTGGAGGGAGTGGTAAACAGCAAGAAGAAGCAGACAATACTGCCTTGATAGAAGCTAAGCTGGTCCCGTTGTTGGAGCTTTGCCGAGAACGAGGTGTTGCACTAAGAATAGGGGTCAACCATGGTTCTCTATCCGAAAGAATTATGGCCAAGTACGGTGATACCCCTGAAGGAATGGTGGAATCAGCCTTGGAGTTCATCAAAATATGCGCCAGACACAATTTTCGAGACATAGTGGTTTCCATGAAGGCAAGCAACGTGAGGGTCATGGTTCAGGCCGTAAGGTTACTGGCAGCCAGGATGCTCAACGAGGGGATGGAGTACCCCATTCACCTTGGCGTAACCGAGGCCGGTAATGGTGAAGATGGCCGTATTAAATCGGCTGTTGGCATTGGGACCCTTCTTGCCGATGGAATTGGCGACACCGTTAGAGTATCGCTTACCGAGGATCCTGAAAACGAGATTCCCGTGGCTAAAAAGCTTGTTTCCTACTTCGAAAATCGATCCTCCTTTGGCAGAATTCCCAGCATGGACCCCCTCCCCTACAACCCATTCAGCTACACCCGAAGGAAAACCATAGCTGTTGGTAGCATCGGGGCCGATAATCCTCCCGTTGTAGTGGCCAACCTCTCGTTAGCCACAAAAATAACCGGTAAACTTTTATCGGCATGGGGATGGACATACAACCATGCAGCAAACCAATGGGAACATTCAGAACTTGCTGCCGACTACTTCTACATTGGCTCAACAACCATTGACGAAGAAGTCATTACTGATGGCTTACCGTTACTTTCCACTGCCAACTCTAGTAGCCAAATACTTCGTCAGGGAAACAAACCCGCCTCCTTTAACATTTCGGCGCAACCCATATGCCAAATGGTTACCGATGCCGATGTGCTTTCAGGCCACCTATTCTCCACTGTTATGGTTAGTCCCAATACTGTATTAATTCTGAGAACTGGCTACTCCAATGGTTTTGCAGGACAAAGGGCAGCTTTCATAAGGTTAATGAACAACCATGAGAACATTCCGGTGATAATTAGTCGGGAGTACGATGATGACGATAGGGAATCCTTTCAACTTAAAGCCTCAGCAGATATCGGCGGACTGCTGGTTGATGGGTTGGGCGATGGGGTTATGGTTACCGCACCGGCAATTGCCGATGAGGATATTTGCTCAACCGTTTTTTCCGTGCTTCAAGCTGCCCGTACACGAATAACCAAAACCGATTATATAGCCTGCCCTGGTTGTGGACGAACTCTCTTCAACCTGCAGCAAACGCTCGAAAAAGTAAAGGCTCACACCGGCCACCTTAGGGGACTTAAAATTGCAGTAATGGGCTGCATAGTGAATGGACCGGGCGAAATGGCCGATGCCGACTATGGATATGTTGGAGCTGGTCCCGGTAGAGTTACACTCTACAAGGGTAAACAGGTTATGAAGAAAAATATACCCGAGGAGGATGCCCTTGATGAGCTAATCGGCCTGATTAATGCCGACAGGGGTTTGTAACTTTTTTCGGCTTTACTCAACCCCAGGGCAACTCACAAATGGCCAGATTTTCTTGTTTAAGCCCATTCGGGTTTTGTACGGCTTTGTACGAGAAGCTATAAGCCTAAGTAAGCTGTTGAAATTGCCAAATATCATGGGAAAAGCAACCGTGAATGGGGTATCGAAAACACCCAATCATCCGGGTAAAACTCAAACCATTCCTAGGCTATTCTTTCCATCTCGTTTTCGGGATTTAACTCCCGCATGGAGTTGCCGTTGTTTTTCCCCCTGGCAAGCGATGCCCACACCCCAACAATGCATAGCAAAACAAAAACTGTAAAGGTTGTCCCCACCGACCAGCCAAACTGCCTGTAGTTTCCTGGGTTGATGTCCGACTTGCCAATGTAAAGTTGAAGTATAAGGGTGGCAATGCCCATGCTTGCCATCTGGCCGGTTAACCTCATGGTGGCAACTGTCCCCGAAGCAATTCCCAGAAACTTCTTTTCTACAGAACCCATAACAGAGTTGGTGTTGGGTGATGAAAAAAGACCAAAGCCGAATCCCAGTATGGCTTGTGCAACAATTAGGTAGGTAATGCTGGTATTCTTACCAATTGGAATTAGCAAGGCCAGCCCTACGGCTATTATGCCCATTCCTAATGATGCCAGAATTCGCGGATCGTGCTTATCGGACATTTTTCCAGACCACGACGATACAAATGCCATTAGTAGCGGCTGAACAATTAGCAGCAATCCCGCCTCGCGAGGAGATAGACCCTTAATATACTGAAGGTAAAGGCTGAGCACAAATGTAATGGCAAATGTGGTTGCATAGTTGATTAGTGCGGCTACATTTGACATGGCAAACAAGCGGTTGTTCCGAAAAAGTCTGACGTTGAATACAGGGTAGCTAGCACGAAGCTCAACTCTAACAAAGAAAATAAGCCCGATAAAGCCTAGAATGGTCAGACAAACTGCAACAGGGTCCGGAAGTTGTGAAAAGCCATACATGAAAAGGGTCATGGAGGGAACGTAGATTGCAGCCCCCGCAAAGTCGAAATTCTCACCCCTGGCATCAGCCCACTCCGATCGAACTGCCATCCTTATGGAAAGCGCTGAAAAAATTCCCAGAAAAGCCGGTACATAAAATAAACTTTCCCATCCAAACCAGGAAATTAGTAAGCCACCAATTAGGGGTGCCGCCGATAGCCCAATATACACCGAGGTAACATTCAACCCAATAGCCTTTCCACGGTCCGATGGGGGAAAAACCGAGGTAATTAATGCCACCCCTGTAGCAAAAACCATGGCGCTTCCTAACCCCTGAACAGCCCTAAAAGTTATGAGCACGGCACCTGATGGGGAGATAGCGCACAGCACCGAACTAATTGCCATGATTATATTGCCCCAAAAAAATACACGTTTTCGCCCCGCAATATCGGCTATCTTACCTATCGGAACAAGAAACACCGCAGAGGAGAGCAAAAATGCCATAGTAACCCAGCTCATCCCCACTGCGTTCAAACCAAAATCCTTACCGATAAGCGGTAGAGCCAGATTAACCGAAGCACCAATAAACGGAGTAATAAACGACGATACCATAACCAACGCCAGAACTAAACCCCTACTAACCTTCTGTTGCTGCATCTTAAAAAATTTTCGCAAAGGTATTCGTTTTAGTACTCTTCAAAGTAGTGTTTATTTTTTTTTAGCTGAAAAACCAGCTATTTTAGCGTTGGATTAGATCTTCACGACTTATGGCTAAGATTCTGGTAGTGGACGATGACTCAACATTCTGCCTGATGCTCAAGACCTTTCTAACCAAGCATGAGCATAGCGTGGTGGAAGCATTTTCGTTTGACGAGGCTGTTAGGCAAATTCGCTCGGAGAATTTTGATGTCGTCCTGACCGACTTCCGCCTTCCAGAGAAAAGCGGAATGGATGTGCTTTCCGAGGCCAAGCATAAATCATCCGCCACAGTTGTAATCATGATGACCGGGTATGCCGATATTCGCATGGCGGTTAACGCCATAAAGCACGGTGCTTACGACTATGTTACCAAACCTATAAATCCCGATGAGATTCTTACCTCCATTAGCAGGGCTCTACCGGGCAACAGGAAAGCCATTGACAAGGACGGCACTCACAACTTTATATTTATAAATGGCAATAGCGAGCATAGCCAGGAGGTAAGCCGGTATATAAGCATTGTGGCTCCAACAAACCTTTCCGTTATTATTCAGGGTGATAGCGGAACCGGAAAGGAGTACATAGCACGTAAGATTCATGCCGAGAGCAAGCGTAGCAGCAAAGCTTTTGTTCCGATTGACTGCGGGGCTCTCCCGCGCGAGCTTGCCGCCAGCGAGTTTTTTGGACACCTGAAAGGCTCCTTCACCGGCGCCATTGCCGATAAAATAGGTCAGTTTGAGGTAGCCAATGGTGGAACCCTTTTCCTCGACGAAATCGGAAACCTACCCTACGACATCCAGGTTAATCTTCTTAGGGCCATCCAGGAACGAAAAATTAAGCGTATTGGGAGCAGCAAGGAAATCCCCGTGGATGTTAGAATAATTGTTGCCTCCAACGAAAACCTTCTAAATATGGTGAACTCCGGAGCATTCAGGGAGGACTTGTACCACCGGTTAAATGAGTTCACCATTCGGGTTGCCCCCCTGCATGAGCGAAAAGACGACCTGCTAATTTTTGCCAAGCATTTTCTTAGCCTTGCCAACGTTGAGCTGGGAAAAGGTATCAACGGGTTTGACGCCGATGTTCTGGATATTCTAATGGACTACACCTGGCCAGGAAATCTAAGGGAGCTTAAGAATGTGATTCGTAGGGCTGTGCTGATGGAGCAGTCGAACTTGCTAACCGTTTCAAGTCTTCCCGACGAAATCGTACATCGTACCGGTCCTGGTGATGATGATAAATCGGCCAAGCACGTTGAAAACCTCCGTAACATAAAGGAAAAAGCCGAGTATGATTTGATTATATCAACCCTCGAAAAGGCTAAGTACAACAAGAGCAAGGCTGCCCTATTGCTAAATATTGACCGTAAAACCCTGTACAACAAGATGAAGCATTACGGAATTTCTGGCTAAAAAAATGATATAGTAAAAAATGCTGCCATTCAGCCTGCCTCCTGTTGGCACATTTCAACATTCTTTCTAGTTCAGCATGGCCAGTATTCCCACTTTCCTATCGTTTCGTTCAACCGAAAAAGATTTACTTTGCTTTTCAATCCGCTCAATTAGGGCAAGCGCCTTACATAGCAGATCCTTCCGTAAAACGTCATTGCTAGTAAACAACCCATCGCGGTAAAGAAGCTCCGAAAGCATTTCAACCTTTTCAACGTGTCGGAACTGGTCATCATTATCAATAAGGGTTATCATTTCATCACAACTTAGCCGATAAAAGAACTGACAGGACCTGTCAAAGTAAGCGCTGTAAACTTCCTGAAGCTGCTTATGAATCTCATCAGCATTATCCTCGTTAAGCTTACCAAGCAAGCCGTTTATAAGCTTGAAAAATTCCTGAATAACCCTAAGAATGTAATCCCGCTCCATCATAAGGCCTATAGCTTATCCCAAAGATTTTAAGGTAAAGGTAAAATAAAAAATAGTAGTATCTCCCCCAACGTATTGGAGGTTTTACACCATACATAATAAGATGGAATAGGAGTGACAGGCTGATGCAAAGGATTCACAAGCCTCAAATTATGTTTGGAAAAAGGAACGTAAAGAGTTGGTTAGGAGTATTTGGACTTAGAAGAACAGGCAGCCTGGTAAGCTGCCTGCTTTAGCTGGTAGTGCCCTAAACTAATTTCCAGCGGAGCCATCAACCAAATCATCTACAAATTTTTTAATTGATTTGGAATCGGTTACACCGTAAAAGTCGTAGTAGTACTCAATGAGATACTTTTTAATGTCATCCTTGCTCATATTCTGCCGATGAAGGATGGGCAGAATTGTAAGAAACTCGTTGGTAAGCTGCACCTTATCAACAAAAATCAGGTTAAATCTGGTAATTTCCTCGCTGGAATGGGTGTTACTTTCATACCTGTAAACGGCAACATTTGGAATTTCGTCATTGGAAATAGTTCCTGCGCTGGTGTTGAGCAGCTTATCCTTTTCAATTTTAAGCACATTCTGTTCGTATCCGATTTTCTTGGAAACCGGATTATTGTTGACCCTGTAGTAGAAAACAATGAACCTGCTATCGTTCAGCTGGAACTTGTCAGGATTTACGGGGACGAGCACCTCGTTGCCGATGACCGAAAATTTATCGTTGCCGAAGTAGCTTCCCAAGTCTTCAACCACACTTTCGTTGGGCCTATACCGTTCAGCCATAAGGCTTCTGCGCTTAGTGGGGACAGCAACATCCTTTACAGTGGCAGTAAGCTGTTGAATGGCATCAGGGGCAGGAGGCTCATGAAGCTTAATCATGTAGCGGCCCATATTCTGGCCAATGGAGATAACGTAGGAGTCAAAGTTATCAAAGGTAACCTTATCGCTAGGTTGGAGTACGTCTCCCGCTCTGAGAGATGTTCCCGTTCGGTAGTTAACCACATTCCCCTTAATTCGGGTTACAATAAAACTATCCTGAGCAATTGCCGTGGTAGCCATCATAACCAGAAGAAGAGCTAGAATATTTGCTTTAGATTTCATGGCGTTAGGTTTTTGTTATTGCTTTTTTTTGATTTCATCAATTCCTGTACCAAAATAGCGAAATGTTGGGATTTGCCATCCCTTTAACTTGCTCCGACAGGTGATGCAAAGTATTGCCCTATTTTTTGCCTGCAGCAACCAGCACAAATGAGCTATCAATCCATTGCATGACAAGGTTTCTCGGTATAAGGGTTGTATCCCTAAGGGTTATCCAGAATTTTTTGTTCATGTGGTAGCCGGGTTCAACAAAGGTATATTTTTCCTGCAGCTCAAGGGCAATTTCGGGATCACACTTCAAGGTTAGGCTGCTATCGCCCGAAAGGCTTATCATGGCGAATATTCTGCCACCCACCTTTAGCACCAAGGTTTCATCGTCGAACGGGAGGCTCTCGGTTGCGCCAGGTTTTGAAAGGCAATAGTCACGAATTTCTTCAACATTCATACCGTTAAAGTGTTGGGTAAAAGGCATCCTCGATATGCTCTATAGCTAGTGAGCCGTTGGCAATAACCACCGACACAATGTCGAAACGCACCTCGGTATCAAGGTTGTAGTGGCAAACGTAAGCATCGGCAGCCTCCACCAGCCGCTTTTGCTTTTTCCTTCGAACGGCTTCTTTTGGTTCCTCCCAGTAGTCGCTTGTCCGAGTTTTAACCTCCACAACCACCAGCATATTCCCATCTCTGGCCACAATATCAAGCTCCTTGTGCCCAAAATGCCAATTTCGGTGTAAAATTTTATACCCTTTTGATACGAGGTACTCCGCTGCCGAATCCTCGCCCAGTGTACCTAAATCCTTTCGTTTGTCGGTGTTAACAATTTGCCCCATTTCGGGTGAAACATTATTTAGCGTTATGATGTATAAACATTACACTTTAGGTTGAAAACCATAAAGGTCAAAACTCACTTACTTCAACAGCTAACATAAACCTAATGATACGGTTGAAAGAACAAAAATGGGGACATTTCCGTCGATTTATTCTGGTTATACCCATGTTGTTGCTTTTCCCATTCAACCTGCTATCAAACATAGACAATTTTGAGGGAAAAATCAAGTTTTTAAGCGAGGGGGTTTACGACACGCTGAGCATGGTTCTCAGCGTAAAGAATGATTTGGTCAGGATGGACCAGTACTCCGGCAAAAATGGTCTGGAAATATCCTACCTCTTCGACCTGAGAAGCGGTAAGGTTTTTGCTCTTTCAGGCAGGGAAAAAGTGTATAAGGAAATCTACCTGCACGATCAGTCAAAAAAAAGAAGGGAAACGGACGTAACCATTATCAAGAGCCAAAACTCAATGTTGATAAATGGAACAACCTGCTACCAATGGAGGGTTAAGAATAGGCAGAGCATGACCGAAGTAACCTACTGGGTTGCCCAAAGTGGCTTTGACTTCATGGAGCCCCTTCAACGGCTTATTGGCCAGCTGCAAACGCCATTCAACCTGTTTACGCTTTGCCCCGACATCAAGTATTTTTTCCCGCTGATGGTGGTTGACCGAACCATATTCCGAAAATTCAGGTGCAGCCTAAGGGTTGTAGATATAAAACGGGTCGTACTCCCCGATAATTTGTTCGCTATTCCCCGTGGGTATCGAGAATTGCTTGGCTAGAACTTTCGTGAAAGGTAAGCGAGGCACCCTGAGAGTTTACCACAAGCTGCACTTTACGCCCCATGATTAATGGAAGGTTGGGTTCCTGATGACCCGCCGGAAAACCGAAGCATACCGGTATCCTGTACTCCTTAACCGCCTCACTAATTATCTGGTATGCGTCCAACCCGAATGGGATATTGTTGTCCTTCATTTCTGAGAAATGACCCACCACCAATCCAGCTATAGACTTGAGCTTTCCAGCCCGTTTAAGCTGGAGCATCATGCGGTCAACATGGTAGAGGTACTCATCAACATCCTCGATAAAAAGGATGCGCTCCTGTGTTGAAGTGTCGGCATCGGTTCCAATAAGGCTGGCCAGTATTGAAAGGTTACCTCCTGTTAGAAAACCTGTAGCCGTTCCTTTTCGATTTAGAGGGTGGTGTGGAATGCTATATGCCGGGTTTCTCCCCATTAAAACGTCCACCATGCTGCTAGCCGATTCGCTATCATTTATGTTTTTTGGAAAGTTAACAGGCATGGTAGCATGAAGGGTCTCAATGCCAAACCAGCTGGTTATAATGCTATGAAGAACAGTAATATCGCTATATCCCACTATCCATTTGGGTTTAAGCTGGAGCTTACGCAGGTTTATCCTGTCCAAAATTCTTACCGTTCCGTATCCTCCACGAGCGCAAAGAATTGCCTTTACGTTCGAATCATTAACCATCTCCATGAAATCGGAAGCGCGTTCGCTATCCGACCCTGCAAACTGAAAATGTTTGGCAAAGAGGGAGGGTGCCGTTTTCACTATAAAACCCCGTGCAGTCAGAAACCGGATGGCCGGATTAACATCTTCGTGGCTGACAAACCTTGCAGGGGCAATAATTCCAACAGTATCGCCAGGTTTCAGGTATGGGGGAGTGATATTCTCCATGCTTCATTTAAAAATTGACCATAAATATACATTTTTTATTTTATCTGTTTGGTTCAGCCCTTTACTCTTTATATGCCCTTTTCTTGAAATAAAATCAAACCTGCAGGTTAGCCCAACTAAATTTTAAGTTTGGCAATTAATGTTTTACCTCTACTGTCCCTCGGGTGAAGCAATAAAAAAATCCGGCGTTAAACTATTGCCGGAATTAAGGGTAAAGCCTTTGCCACAGCCCAAAAGGGCAATCCCTAGTGGTTTACCACCAACTTTTGCGAAAACTGCCTGCCATTTGCCCTGAGAGCTACCAGGTAAATGCCGTTGGGCTGATTGCGGGTTAACCAGGTTATGGTTTGGTTGCCGCCACCAAGTTCACCTTGCGCCAGGGTGGCAATAATTTTTCCGTTTCCATCGCAAACTATTAGGTTTGCCACACAAGGCTTTTCAAGATGAAATGATATGCTAACCTCGTTCCTGGCGGGATTTGGCCTGATTGGGCAAAGGTAGTAGCCCTCAGCATCTTGACCGATCATATCTACTCCGGTGAGCGATGGGCTTCCGGCCTCCTTCCATGCAGTGTACATTAACTCGGCAAGCGCATGTGAAGCGTTGGCAAATAGCATGGTAGTAAATTCGCCAGTTTTTTCCCAAAGGGCATTCTTATATGCCGTTGAGCTGTAGTTGGACGAAATACCTGTAGCGTAGTTGTCGGCAGCCAGCACGGAATCAACATACTTATAATTTGCGTAAAGGTAGTTCAGGATGTACTGCGTAACGTTATCAATCTGATGAATTTCAGCCCCTTCGTACTGTGAAAGCTGCTGTTCCCTGGCATTCACCATGGTGCCTTCGTAACGCGAGTGAATGCCATAGTTGCCGGTTAGCTGCCCGTTATAATTTTTAGTAATGTGCATTGGCATATGTCCATCTGCAACATAGTGGCCAAGGTCGGCTGCAAAAAACTTAGCCCTATCCCAGTTTAGTCTGGCCATGTTGGATTTGAGCGAGTCAAAAGTGGCTTTAGTGGCATAGGGCAAAATGCCCCAGTCGTAAACGTTATAGCTCCCATGAAGAGTAATTGCTTCGTTTAGGGTTTGAGGGATGTATCCCGCGTTAATAAACTCGGGGTAATTTTCAATATCAATGTAGTGCTTTGGCGCTTCGTTGGGATCCTCATCCTTTCGTTTATCGGCATCGGAGGCATGTTCAGCCAGGTAGCTAGCCCATGTCTGAAATTGCTCCATTTCCAAATTAAACGATAGCGAAGATTTGCTACTGATAATGTAATGCCCCGTTTGTCCCCAACTGCATAGAATTAACCCAATGGCTACCAGTGCAATAAGTCTAGTAAATTTATTCATTTTTTACTCAGAATTAACAACGCAAGTTTAAACATTTTTTAAGACTGGTTGTTTGATGGATTTCATTTTAATAGGTTTAACATTCATGGATGGACGTTTTAACTAAAATATCATCTATATTTAGAAAAATTATACACTCGCCGTCTTATAGTAACACCTAATGGTTCGCATCTTAAATTAACAGTAGTTTACCGTAAAACACTGGAAAGTGTTGCATTAGAGGGCAAAACTTTTTAATATTGCCAATCTTTTTATGAAGCATCGAGCCAGATTTTTTAAAAGCTGGATGATGCACCTTAAACTCTACCTGTTATTGAGTTAATATTCTTACTTATGATTACATCCGTACTATCGCCCGAATTTGCTCATCTACAACCATTTTTTCATAGTATTTGCTCTAAATTTGATACTGAAGGAGAGGTTATCTTTAGCAAACGTAACCAGATTAAAGTTTTCAACATAGACGGTCTAAAAATCTCAGTAAAATGCTTTAAAGTGCCTAATCTGTTTAACAGATTGGTGTATAGTTTTTTTCGAGCTTCAAAGGCCGAGCGCTCCTATAGGTATGGTTTACTCGTAGCAAGTTTGGGCATTAATACACCGTCACCTATAGGCTACATCGAGGAAAAACAATTCGGAATTATTCGAAGAAGCTACTACGTGTGCGCCTATCAGCCCTACCGGGCAACCATAACAGGCATACTTGGATCAAATGATACTGACAGGGAAACGATTATCAGGGAATTTACACGGTTCACCTTTACCAAACTTCACCAACAGGGTGTTCTCCATAAGGATTACTCCGGAGGTAATATTCTGGTTGAAGACTTGGGTGAGGACAGCTACCGCTTTTCGATAATCGACCTGAACCGCATGAACTTTAAAAAGAAGGTATCCACCAAACAGGGGCTAAAAAACCTTAGACGGCTCACTCTCGACATTACCGTGAACGATATTGTTACAATTACCAGCGAGTATGCAGCTTTGGCCGGAAACAGCAACCCCAAGCAAACGCTCTTCTGGTTTTTGAAATACCATTTAGACTTTGTCCGGTTCAAGAACTTCAAAAGTTGGTATAAAAAATTTAAAAGGGGATGAACAGCTCAGCCAAAACAAGCCGTATAGATTCTGGTTCCAAGGCCAACATTTTATCAATTTCCACGCTCTTAGCTTCCACCTCGTTTCTATTCCCTATACTAGCTGAAGAATCATAGCATCTCGCCTCTTACTTTTCCGGGTAATGGTATGGCTACTCAGTGCCTTCAATACCAAGTTCACCGCTTTAAACCATTCGTTTTTTTACCAGCCTCAAAGCCAACCGACCAGGGCTCTCCTTCAGTGTAGGTTTACAATTTTAACCAGCTCATTCGATTGCTAATAAATTTTTCTTAGTCCCTACTTTTGAGTTCTGAGCACTTGACTTTTAAAATTTAAAAGCTTGTCCAGTGGTTTTAGCCCCGAAGGGGCGGAGCTGCCACGCGGCACAACTCGCCCCGCCTGCGGCGTGGCTCAAACAGTGCCGCTTGGGTATTCCCGCGCTACGTTCCGCCCCCGACCCACTTCCGGGTCTGGCTTTTATGCCGTTTTTCTAATACCAGCAACGTTCAACGTTTCCCGCCTTTCCGAGCACCGCGGAGAATACCTTTCCCCAGCTGGGGCTGAAGACAAGGATAAAGGTTAAAGGATAAAGGATAAAAAAATTCAAGCAGGATTCAAGAACTTGTCCGCCTCCTGGCGGAACTTGTCCGCCTCCTGACGGATTCGCCCTTAAACAGGCTTAGTGAGGCCTTTCACTCTTTATCATGCCCAATTTAACTTTTGATGAACCAACAATTTATGGTGGTAAACGTATAAACATTGGATATAAATTTTCGTATTTTATAAACTAATGTATTTTTGTTCTGTCAATTCCGGATTGCATGTTTAGATTTTATCGTTGCCTGAAGTTCG
>Ga0208826_1000259_pt1 | contig 60217 bp, 43 predicted proteins | sample AD_UKC115_MetaG_FD_184451 | JGI IMG/M metagenome (GOLD analysis project Ga0208826, IMG submission 184451) | Active sludge microbial communities of municipal wastewater-treating anaerobic digesters from Hong Kong - AD_UKC115_MetaG (SPAdes)... | ecosystem: Engineered > Bioreactor > Anaerobic >... | reverse complement strand
CCCGTAGCTGGATCGAAGTAGCCCCTCCCGCTCTCTCCGGCATGCAGTCGCTGTCCGGCGGCATCGCCACCGTCCTGGAGGACATCGGACCTCCCGGCGGCGGCTCACAGACCCCCGGCGCCACGAGTGTTGAGACAGGCTCCATCGCCTGGGCCAAGAGCCAGCCGGACGGAACGAGCGTCAGCATCCAGCACGAGTTTACCAGGGACGAGTTACCGCCGAACGGCAACGGCAACTTCAGCTACGACGTTTCGATCGTGGTGACCGCCGATACCTCGCAGTTCGACGGGTTCATGTACGTCGAGGAGTCGGTCAGGTCCGCCGGTATCCGCGTAGTGCCGATAGCGTTCGGCGGCGGGGTCACTCCCGTGGTCGGAGACACCGTATCGATCAGCGGGACGATGGGTACCATACTCGGCGAGCGAGCTATCGTCGAAGCGACCGTCACCAAACAGGGCACATACGGTCCGCTGCGCGAGATCGGAATCGTTCACCGTGACCAGGGCGGCTCGGCTCTCGGCAGCCAGCAGGCCGTCGCGGGCGCTCTGGGATTGAACAACATCGGCCTGCTGGTGAGAATCCGGGGCAAGGTAACCGCCGTCGAGCAGAACCGCATCTATATCGACGACGGATCGAACGTAACGGATGCCGCACAGCACACCGGCGTCATGGTCACATCCGCGCAGTTGGCCTCTGGGAACTCGCTCCTGCTGCCTTCGCACGTAGGGGAGCACGTATCGCTGATCGGCATCAGCGCCTGCACCATGCAGGGCGGCCAGATAGTCCGAGTGCTCAGGCCCCGGAGCCAGGCCGACGCAGCGCCCCTGCTCGTGATAACCGGCCCCGCAGACGCAACCACGATTACCATGCCCTCGAACGGCAATGCCATCACCGTGACCGGCTCGGTGTACGGCGCATCCGCCGTCAACGTGTGGGTCGATGCGGGAACGAAGCAGGCAGCCCAGGCATCAGGCTCCGCCTGGACGTGCGGCAGTGTTCCCATCTCGTCGGGCGAGCACACTATCCATGCCGAAGCGCTCGATGCCTGGAGCAGAGTAGTCTACACCACCAGCATAACCATCACTGTCGTTCAGAAGACCGTGATCTACGTCAACTCCTATGGCGACGACACGGATGGGAGCACCTGGGCAAAAGGAAAGCACGAGGTGACGGATGCGCTTGCGATTGCCGTCTCCGGCACTGATATCTGGGTGCGAGAAGGTACGTACAACGAGCAGATCAGCCTGACGACCGGGGTGCAGATGTACGGCGGCTTCGCAGGCACCGAGTCGTACCGCGAGCAGCGCGACTGGGCGGAGAACACGACCATCCTCTACGGCGATGGCGACGGCAGCGTCGTCACGTTCACCAACGTGTCGCAGGCGGTCCTCGACGGCTTCACGATAACGAACGGCAGCGCCGTGTACGGTGGCGGCGTCTACTGCGAGAACTCATCTCCGACCATCTCGCACAACATCATCACCGGGAATGCGGCCTCGGGCGAACTGGATGCATATGGCTCCGGGATATACTGCTCCGGCGGCTCCCCCGTCATAGCGAACAATATCATCCGCTCGAACGCCGCCAATGCGTGGTGCTGTATTGGGATCGGGATATCCTGCAGATCCTCGCAAGGCATAACCATCGTCGGCAATGTGATATCCGATCACTCCGGCAACGGCTACGGCGGAGGCATCTACTGCGCCGACAGCTCGGGGTCTATCACGAACAACACTGTCGTTGGCAACTCTGCCGAGTGGTCGGGCGTAGTCTCCGGGGGTATCTGCTACGAGCAGTTAGGCGCCCCCATGAACATCACAATAGCCAACAACATCATTGCCTACAACGCGAGTGGGATGTGCGTATACGTATACGATGCTGCGCCGACCCTGCGGAACAACTGTGTGTACGGCAACCAGTACAGCGGCATACCGGCTGACTACCTGGACGACCTGGAGCCCGGCGAGGGCGACTTCTCGGATGATCCGGGGCTCGCGCAGGACGGCATCCACCTGCTCTCCAACTCGCCGTGCATCAACGCCGGATACGACAGCATCGTTGAGGTAGGCACACGCGATATCGATGGTGAGGCACGCATCCAGGGACAATGTGTCGATATTGGCGCTGACGAGTTCACGGATCCGTGTATTTGGTATAGGTTGACAACTGCCGCCCAGCCAACATGGACGGAGATGGGCGAATCGGCCACGGTCACGGTGACGGTTCTCGATCCCGTTACCCTGAACCCAGTGTCCGGGCGCAGAGTAGATTTCCAGGTCACAGATGGAGAGCTGGTAAGCATCCACAATGACGACCAGGGAACGTGGACTCCGGATGATCCCCCTACAACCGGATACGGCATTACAGGCGCGAACGGCAAGCTCCGCGCTGCAGTAACTAGGGAGACCAACGGATATGTCCATGTCACTGCTGTGGTAGGCAACTCCTGTGATACAGGAGAGACGACGGAGACGGCCAGAATCTGGTTCTGCGATCCTGACCTAGTACACCTACTTTTCCTCATTGACGCTACAGGCTCGACCGGAGGCGGATCACAGATGAGGCAGGGCATAACTGATACGGTAGACTATCTCTCTCAACAACTTCAGGCGCAGGGAAGACTGCTACGGGTGGCGGGGATCAAGTATTCCAACTACTATGAGCCGAATCCGGGCCTCAACAGTAATCGAGCCGTATTCTATGACTTCACGACTGATACGAATAGCTTCAACGGATGGGTTGAGGCAGGCGGCGCGGGCGGTGAGTTGGAGTATACGTTGGACATCCTCATGTGTGCCAAAGACATGGCCCCAACCGCATGTCCTGGGCTGTACATAGCACTGGCGACCGATGAAGACTCGGACTCGATACCTAGTGTGACTCCCGCAACAGAAGAGGTTGCCATGGCTCTAACTCAGGCTGGATGTATCGTGTTTATCGATCCTGCCACGACATCTTTGGTGTCATACTACGAACCGCTGGCAGTGAATGGCGGAGCGGTGGAACAAGAAGCTGGAAACATAGGCTGGTTCAGATATGAGAACATGAGACAGAGAATATTGTCCGGGCAGTAACTACAAGGAGGTCTCCGTAAATGATCGTACTGCGACTAGCGCTAGTTGCGGCTGTTATGCTATGCTGTTCACAAGCACAGGCATATCTCCCTGCACCCACATCGCCATACACCGTGACCTTTGATGACATTCCATCTGGGAGTGGTCTAGATCGCTACGATGAGTTGTATGGCTTGAGATTTGTTGTCAACTGGACTGTGGTAGATCATAGTGAATCAGATTGGGGACCTCCGCGTTCAGGGACAAATGTGGCTATGTGGGATAGCGATCTCAACTACATTGCGGGGTTCAGGTTCGGAAGTGAATCACAGGATTACCCTGGAACCAGATTCCTGCCGTACACAGTCCGATCTGTAGGACTGCATATTAGCACTCAGTTTGGCACTGTGGTGGAGGTGCTAGGCTATAATAGTGGTGCCATCCCTGTGGCTAGCGTATTAGTAGGTGGCACTGATGAATCCTGGAATAACCGTTATGTAGAGATCACCTCTTCAGCCGGGGAGATCGCCTATGTGAACTTCCGCGGTGTCAACTCACTTGCAGAGAAACGGCAGTTCTGTATTGATGATTTGGCCATCACTCCCGTCCCCGAGCCATCCTCCCTCCTCGCGCTCGGAGCCGGGGGAGTCGGCATGCTCGGGGCGGCGCTCAGGCGGCGGGTTCGCGCGAGGACGTAACCTTTCGATCCGACAGACCGTTATACACTCGGCACGGGCCGCTGGGACGCATCGCGCTCTCAGCGGCCTGTCTACATCACATCACACGCCGCGTCGGGACCGGAATCCCCTCGTGCAGAGACCGGTCCGGCGGCGCTAGATCGATACCCGGCGGAGGAGCTGGGCATTCGCCGCCACGATGACCGTGCTGGCGGACATGAAGAGCGCGCCGAGCGCCGGGGGCAGGATGATGCCGTAGCCCGCGAGCACTCCCGCCGCGAGCGGGATAGCGACCACGTTGTAGCCCGTCGCCCAGAGCAGGTTCTGCACCATCTTGCGATAGCTCGACTTGCTGAGCCGGACGATCCGCACCACGTCTCGCGGGTCGTTCCGCACCAGCACGATGCCTCCCGCCTCGACCGCCACATCGGCGCCCGCGCCGATCGCGATCCCGACGTCAGCCGCCACGAGCGCAGGGGCGTCGTTCACCCCGTCGCCGACCATCGCCACCCGCCGGCCCTGGCGACGGAGGTCCTCGACCCGCCTGGCCTTGTCCTCCGGGAGAACGTTCGCGTAGTACTCCTCGATCCCGAGTTCGCGGGCGACCCACCGCGCGACGTCCTCGCTGTCGCCGGTCATCATCGCGACGCCGATGCCCTCGTCCCTGAGGCCTCGGACCGCCTCGCGGGACTCCGGGCGGATGACGTCGGCGAGGGCGAACGCGGCGGTGACCCGGCCCTCCTCCACCAGATACACCACGGTCTGTCCGGCCTGACGGGCTTCCTCGATCGGATGGGTCAGAGCGCCTGGGACTTCCCCGAAGTTGGGGCCGGATTTCAAATCCGTCCCCAACATCGGGGAAAGCAGGTTCGGCCCGCCGACCATGACGGAGCGCCCGTCGATCCGCGCCTCGACTCCGCGTCCGGGGATCGCGCGGAAGCCGGTGACCTCCGGCAGTGGGAGATTCTTCTCCTCCGCCGCGTGGACGATCGCTCGGGCGATCATGTGCTCCGAGTCCCTCTCGGCGGCGGCGGCGAGTGAGAGCGCGCGGTCGGCGTCCTGATCCTCGGCGGTGAAGATGCCGACGACGCCCTGCTCGCCCTTCGTGAGAGTGCCGGTCTTGTCGAAGACGACCACGTCGAGATTCCGCGCTAGTTCGAGGGCGAGGCGGTCGCGCACCAGGAGCCCGTTCCGCGCGGCCAGTGTCGTCGAGATGGCGACGACGAGTGGGATCGCCAGTCCGAGCGCGTGCGGGCATGCGATCACCATCACGGTCACCGTCCGCTCGAGGGCGAACGCCTCGGGCCGGTCGGAGAAGAGCATCCACGCGGCGAACGTCACCGCCGCGACCGAGATGGCGGTGATCGTGAGCCAGTAGGCGGCCCGGTCGGCGAGGTTCTGGGCCATCGAGCGCGACGCCTGGGCCTCCGCGACGAGCCGCATGATGCCCGCGAGCGCGGTATCCGCTCCGACCTTCGTCACGCGGACCCGGAGCGACCCGTCGCCGTTGACAGTCCCGCCGATGACCTCCGCTCCCTGCGACTTGCGGACCGGCCTCGACTCGCCGGTGATCATCGCCTCGTTGACGTCGGACTCACCATCGACGACCTCGCCGTCCGCCGGGACCTTCGCGCCCGGACGGATGAGCACGAGGTCGCCCTGCCGGAGTTCCGTGACCGGTATGGTCTCCGTCCGTCCGTCCGCGATGCGCTCGGCCTCGTCGGGCATCAGCTTCGCCAGCTCCCGGAGCGCCCCGCGGGCGGCTCCGATGGCGCGCATCTCCATCCAGTGGCCGAAGAGCATCACGGTCACCAGAGTGGCAAGCTCCCAGTAGAGCGGCTCTCCCCGGAGTCCGAACGTCACGGCGACGGAGTACACGTACGCGACGGTGATCGCCAGCGAGATCAGGGTCATCATCCCGAGGGAGCGCGCGCGAACTTCGCCGACCGCGCCCCTGAGGAAGAAGAGCCCGCCGTAGAAGAAGATGATCGTGCTCAGGACGAATGGGATGTACTCCGAGCCGGGGAACTTCGGCGGGGTGAACCCGAGGAGCCGCCCGATGCCCTCGGAATAGATGACGACCGGGATGGTGAGGAGAAGCGCGACCCGGAACTTGCGCCACAGGACGTCGATGTCGTGGCCGGCGTGCCTCTCCGGCGTGGGCCGAAGCTCCGGTCCGCCGTGGACCGCGTGCTGATCGCGCTCCACGGTCACCCACCCCTGGAGAGTATGTCGCGCTTCATCTGCTCGTACTCCTCGCGGCTGATCTCGCCCTGCGCGTAGCGTCTGCTGAGTATGTCGAGCGCGGACCCGCCCGGAGGACGCGATCTGTTGACCGCCCATATTATGAGCAGCGCGATCCCTCCGAGGAATAGCAGCCAGAGCACGGCCATCGCAACCAGCATCCATATCGACCAGGCCCAGCCGTGGCCGCCCCATGGACACGGCATAGTGATCACCCCGTCGATCACTTACCCCCGCGCCTGCCCGGAAAAACCGGGCCGGAATGCCGTTTGAAGCTATCTAGCGAGGAGGTATTCATATTGAATGAAACAGGAGACCGGCCTTATTCGTCTAACTTGGATAGCAAGCCATCCTTTCGGTCTGGGAGAGTCGCCATGAGTCGCTGTGTTCTTCTCTGCGTGTTGCTTGTCTTTGCAGTCCTGATGGTTCCCGTATCCGCCGCCGATCAGCCTCCCGGGGCGATCCGCTGGGATGTCTTCAACCCGACTCAGCCGCCGCCCGCGACAAAGGGGCCCGCGCCGGCCGTCTACAACCTCAGCAGGCCGTTCAGTTGGCCCCAGGACATCGAGGTCGATGACGACGGCTGCTTCTACGTGTTGTGCCATGCCCGGCAGAGCATCACCAAGTACCGCCCCGACGGATCATTCGACAAGCTCTGGCTCGAAGATACGGGCCATCCGTGCGTGGGCGGCACGATGGACATGGCCGTCCTCTCCGGGGAGCGGATCTACCTCGCCTCCGATCACTGGCTGCCGATCATCAGGCGCTTCGGACCGGACACCAATGCAATCGATGATCTCGAGGGCGTCTTTCCCGCATCCTGCCTGACTGCGGATGAGGACGGGAACTACTACATCCTGGGCAAGGATACCATGAGGGTCTTCTCCGCTGAGGGCAAGCTTACGTCCTCCTGGAAGGCATGCCCGGCGTTCTCGATGGCGTTCGGCCCGGACGACGGCATCTACATGTACAGCAATCAGACCGTGGCGGTCTACTCCAAAGCCGGCAATCTGCTCAGAACGATAGATCTGAAGAGCCTGCCGGTCGGCTCAAGCCGCATGGAGATAGCGGTAGATGACAACGGCGACATATACCTGGGCTACGGCGGAGGGTTTCTGCGCCTCGACAACGCGGGCCGGCCGCTCGCCCACTGGAGACCGTACGTGAGCACGAGTGCGAACCGCTACTTCGGGACGGTTGTGGACGTCGCCGTCAACAACGGACTGGTCTACGGCCTCCTCCGCCGTGTCAACGCGCCTCCCGAGGTGCAGGCCTACACACCGGACGGCCAGTGCATCGCCCGGTACGTCTTCCCCAAGCTGGAGGCGGAGTTGCCGTGGTCGGTCGTTCCTCAGGCGGACGGACGGTATGCGGTCCATCAGGCGCAGAGGACCTGGGGGCAGGACTGTGTGCTCCTCTACGGCCCCGACGGCAAGCTCGCCGGCTCGATCCCCGATCATGACACCGGAGTGGCGGATATCGAGGCTGCTCCGGGCGGCGGCTACTACGTCGCCAGGTACAGTCAGATCGAGCGAGTCGATGAGGACGGGAAGAACGCGCGCGTCCTGAACAAAGAGCACCGTTACCTCGAAGTCGCGGTGGATCCCTCGACCGGAAACCTGTTCGCGCGATCGAACAAGGGGCAGATCCATGTCCTCGACCCGGGCGGGAACATCCTCCGAACCATCGACCTGCGAGAGGATCTGGGGCTCGGCAGGCCTTCAATGTCGGCCGGCATGAACTGCTTCATCGCGCTCGACGGCAAGGGCTTCATATACATCTCGGATACGGACAATCACCGCATCGTGAAGGTGGACATGGACGGGAGCTACGTCAGCGAGTTCGGCAGGGAGGGCTCGGGTATCGGCGAGCTTCGGCGGCCGAAGGGACTGACGATCGATTCCGAGGGCCGGGTGATCGTGGCCGACACGCGCAACCACCGCATCCAGGTCTTCGCCCCCGACGGAGAATCTCTCGGGGTCTGGGGCAGGCTCGGGACGGGCGACGGCGAGCTCGACCGCCCGCACGGCATATCGATCCTCCCCGGCAGGGCCGTCTACATCGCGGACACGCACAACGACCGCGTCGTGACGGCGCCGTATGCGGAGTTCTGGCAGGCGGTCAGCAGGGAGATCAGGCCGCTGCCGGCATACGTGCCGCCGGTCAGGGAGGTCATCCCCGAGCCCGGCGATGTCACCATCGAGGGGATAGTGACCGCCGACAGCTACGACTTCACCGACTGCATGTATATCCAGGCCGCCGACCGATCGTGGGGCACGAAGGTGACTCTTCCCGACGGGTACACCGTCCGCAGGAACGAGCGCATCAGGGTCACGGGAACGCTCGAGCGGAAGGAACGTGCGACGATGCACGTCATGGCGAAGAAGATCGACTACATCGCCTCGACGCAGGAAGCGCCCGGACTGCTGGGGATGGCGAACCTCTACGTCGGCGACGGCTATCGGCAGGGCAACAGGCGCACCGATCTCAGCAACCTGGGGCTTCTCGTGAAGACCTGGGGCAGGGTCATCTCGGTCGATACGACGACCAAGTTCTTCGTGATCTCCGACGGCAGCAAGCTCGGCAAGGCTGCGGGTCTTGAGGTCTACGCCGGCCAGCTCAAGGCTCCGCTCACCTCCTGGCCTAAGGTCGGGCAGTACGTGACGGTGACCGGCATCAGCGCGGTCCGCCCGGTCGGCGACGGAACGTACCGCTCGGCGATACGACTCCGCTGCCAGGACGACCTGCAGGTACTCGTGGAGAACTGATCACGCAGAGAGTGGGTGAACGGGAGTATGGGCGAATGCGGACTCCCATACTCCCGTTCACCCGCTCTCCCTTGCATTACCGGCCCTACCGCTGTAGACTGATGGCATGCTGAGACGGCTCTCGATACTCCTGCCCGCGATCCTGATCGGCGTCTGCGCGGCTCCCCTGTGGGCTCAGGCGCTGACACTCGACAAGTGCCTCGACGATCTCGCGGAGAAGGGATCGCTCCCGGGGCCGGTGGTGGCGGTCATGCGCGGGCCGGAGCCCGGGACGGCCGATCTCTCCTCGCTCGACGGACTTGCGAAGACCTTCGGCCTGGGGTTCTTCCGGCAGGACGGCATCTTCGTCCTGGGGCCGAAGGAGTGCCTCCATCTCTACGATCTCTCGCCGTTCTTCCCGAAGGAGCCACCGAAGCAGGGACTCAGCCCGGAGGACGAACTGATCTCCAGCTTCACGCCGGAACAGCTCAAGGTGATCGGCACGCGTGACGGCCTGCATTTCGCCGACCTGTCGGGCAAGCAGCGGGAGATCGTGAAGAGGATATTCACCGGCAGGGCCATTCTGGTGAAGCAGACCGATCAGCCGCCGAGCGCGAGCGACCTCGCGACTCCCTCAACACCGACGCCCGGGAGTGAGACGGAGGCTCCTCCGCTTCCGAGGGCGATGGATGCACTGAGTGAATCCCTGCGCAACACTGAGAAGATAGCCGTAAGCAGCGTGCCAGTCGACGATCTGACCATCACCGGCTCATTGATGTGCGGGGCTACGATCAATAAGATTGACGGCAGTGACAAGCTCTACTGCAGTACCGACGGACCGGATGTTCCCCTGTGGGACCCTAACGAGCACGATCTCTTCGTGTACCCGGAGACCCGGTCGCCGCTGCCGAAGCCGCCCGAGCCGTTCGGCCCGAATGTACTCAAGGAGTCCCATCTCGACTACGAGCGCTCCGAACTCCAGAAGCAGGCCGACTTCCCAACCAGGACGACCCTTCGTGAGGTGGCGGCCATTGCGGCCAGGGAGAGTGGACTGCCACTCTTCGTCGGCCCTGGTTCGGAGCAGGTGGCGTTGTACGTGAGGAGCGGCGGCAGCTCTATGGGACAGGTGCTGAAGGCGGTTTCGCTGGCGACCGGGGGTACGTGGCGCAAGGTCGGCGATCCGTTCATCTACACGCTCGATATCGCGGGTTTGGCATCATTCAGCAAGCGGTCTGCCGATCTATACCGGATCTCCGAGACCGCCAAAGAGTATGCTGATCTGCCGTTCAGCCCGCATCTGGCTCGGGATGTCATGCTCAACCTACCGCCGATGCCGGGCAACAGATTCTCCCTGACACCTCAGCAGATCGTCGACCTGACTGATTGCCTTCCGACGCTGGAAGCCTGCAAGATTCCATGGCGTGCCCTGACTCCCGAACAGCAGGCGCTTCTGCTCAGCGAGTGCCCCGAGTTGGCGAATGTGCAGACCGACCGACTCAGAGTCGATCCGGGGGTGGGAGCCGAGTTCATCCTGCACCTCCCCGCCGTCGGGAATGCGAACGCCGGCTTCTATCCCGCGAGGAGTCGGATCTTCTATTCCGCTTTGCCCTATGAGCTGACCGGCTACTTTCCGGAGCTTGAGTCGCGCGTGTGGCCAAGAGGTTCGCGAATCTCCGTGCCGTCAGGCACGCGCGGGCTGCTCCATAGGGTCTCGAAGTCGGACACACCGGCGACACTGGTGACGTCGATGGCCAGATACGGTCTGGATACGCTGCTCGTGCGAGTATTCTCTGACGGATACACCATCTTCCCGAGCAAGCAGTTCCCGCAACTCCCCGGACTGAAGGCGGACGACTTCCTGAGGAACGTGATCGCGGTTGCCCACGCCAGAGGCATCAGGGTGGTCGGCGTCATCGATGCCCTGCGCTGGTCGGACGGCGATCCGAAGCACTGGCTCTACAGGCAGAAGGAACTGATCGACGTAGACATTACCGGCCGTATGAGCACGAAGTGGTTGGCGCAGCGAAGCGTCGGTTACGAGGACGCTCTCTACGAGCGCATGAACTACGGTGACGCGTTCGACGGCGATTTCGTGACCCCGTTCCACCCGACCGTCCGGCAGAAGCTCTCGGCGCTCGTCGACGAGCTCAAGACCTACGATCTCGACGGTATCGCTTTCGACCACACATCGATCGTCTATCAGGCGTCGTCATGGGATTCCGACGGGATGCCCAGCGACGGTCAGATCGGGTTCCACGAGCTTGCCAGGTCTGCCTTCATACGCACCGTGGGTGTGGACCCGGTCGATATCATCGGCCCGGGTACAATCGGCGATCTGCCGCCGACACCGTGCGCGCCGGTTCTGGCCGGAACTGCCTCGCAGGCTCCGAAATGGGATGTGTTCTACCGGACCGCATGCGACGCTCTGCTAGACATACTGGTAGAGGAGTCCCGCAAGTCCGCGCCGGGCCGACCGATATGGGTGATAGACACATACCGAGACACCACCTGTCCGGAGCCCGTGGATACGCACGACTGGAACGAGTTCCGGGACAGGATCAGCGCGGTGATCGGATGCGGGGCCGCCGAGGAGCCCGACTATGCGGGCAAGGATATCAAGACCCTGCAGCTCGTGCGAGTCACCGACGAGGCAGACCTGCTCCATATCGGCAGCAGCATCGCCCTCATGCAGCGGAAGACCTTCCCCGGCATGCTCGGTGAGGAAGACCTGAGTTCGCCTCCGGAGACGCCGATCGACGACATCATCTTCGATTTCGCGTGCAGCGAGAGGCGGAAGACTGAGTTCCTCAAGCTCCTCGAATCCGCACGCACGGCGAAAACCCCGTAGAAATACCTGTTTTCCTCGGATTATCATCTGCCGATAATGACATTTGGAGTTACCATAAGCGCGACCGATAAGGGCAAACCCGCCGAAAGACGGGGACGCAAAGCCGCAGGGTCTAAATCCCGATCCTCACGCATCGTCCGGACCAGGGACATGACGGCCAGGTTGCCGAAGTCTGCTACTCGGGCCACCCTCTCCCTCGAAGGGAAACGATAGGGCGAAGGTGGAAAACCCGAATCGCATGCTTTAGCACGCCTGGTTTTTTGTTTCCAGGGAAGGAACGCAGGTGTTCGGTATGGGCTTGGCGGAAGCGGAACTCGGTCAGCCGGCCAAGAGCAGACTCGATGTGACAATGATCGGCGGGGATGCGATATTCCTCGTAGACCGCCGCGCGGGGCACAAGCTGTACATGGGCCGTGAGACTCGTCTCACACCCATGGAACGGCGCCGCTACTTCGCGTCCCTCCAGCACGACGTCAGGACCCTCACCATCGGCCAGTTCTTCGCCAAGTACGGCCTCGTGGGGTAGAGCACGAATCTCACGGATGGGCGGATGGGGAGACAAACTACCAGGTCCGGCTATCCCCGGAGTCCATGATCGATAGGCAATAGGCCATCGGTCCGCGCTGCCGGCACACGAATGGAACTCCGATCCCCCGAGTCCCAACTCCTTCTCCCACTCCCCCGCACTCCCTTCCCTCCTCACTCCACACTCTACACTCCGCACTCTGAGCTTGCTCCCGTGCCTTTCCAAGAGGGCCGGTCATGGCTTATAATGGTACGAACGCCATGACAAACATACTCGACAGACTGAACCCGGCGCAGCGTGAAGCTGCATCATATATCGGAGGTCCGCTGCTCGTCTTTGCGGGAGCCGGAAGCGGCAAGACCCGTGCACTCACGCATCGCATCGCCTACCTGATCGGCGAGCACGGCGTGCATCCACGCAACATCCTCGCGGTCACGTTCACGAACAAGGCCGCCCGCGAGATGAAGGAGCGCATCGAAGGACTCGTCGGCACACAAGCGCTCAACGAGATGTGGGTGGGCACGTTCCATTCCATGTCCGCGCGCCTGCTCCGTATCAGCGGCGAGCATATCGGCATCGACCGCGACTTCGTCATCTACGACGAGTCCGATCAGGGCTCGGTCATCCGCGAGTGCCTGGAGGAGTTGAACATCGACGAGAAGCAGTTCCCGCCGAAGACCCTCCTCTACAAGATCAGCGCCGCCAAGGAGAAGCTCGTCCAGCCGGAGAACTACGCCGAGCTGATGTCGCACAAGTACGATCCGATCGTCGCCAGGGTCTATCCGCTCTACCAGAAGAAGCTCCTGGCGAACCGCGCGCTCGACTTCGACGACCTGATCCTCTACGCCGTCCGCCTGCTCGACGAGTGCCCGGACGTCCGCGAGCACTATCAGCGCAAGTTCCAGCACGTCCTCGTCGATGAGTATCAGGACATCAACCAGTCGCAGTTCCAGCTCGTTCGTTACTTGGCTGATTATTATAGGCATATTTGTGTAGTAGGCGATGATGACCAGTCAATCTACTCTTGGCGTGGCGCCGACGTAGGGCTTATCCTCTCGTTCCAGAAGCACTACAAGGATGCCAAGATCGTGAAGCTGGAGCAGAACTACCGCTCCTCGCGGAACATCCTGGACGCCGCCTACCATGTGATCTCGCGGAACGAGAACCGCCAGGACAAGCAACTCTGGACCGATCGCGATGCAGGCGCACTGCTCACCCGCATCGAGGCGGTCGATGAGCACGACGAGGCGGCGAGGGTGGTCGCGCGCATACGGGACAGGGTGCAGTCCGATGGGCACAGCTACGGCGATTTCGTGATCCTCTACCGCATGAACGCTCAGTCGCGACTCTTCGAAGAGGCGCTGATGAACTACCGCGTGCCGTACCGAATCGTCGGGGGCGTGCGGTTCTACGAGCGCAAAGAGATCAAGGACCTGATGGCATACCTGCGCCTCGTCCACAACCCGATGGACAGCGTGAGCCTCAAGCGGATCATCAACGTCCCGGTCCGCTCGATCGGCCCGACCACTCTCGGCAAGCTGGAGGCGTTCGCGCAGGAGGAAGATATCCCCCTGTACGATGCGCTCCGGCGGGTGGACGAGATCGATATCCAGCCGAAGCCGAAACGCGCGATCAAGGAGTTGTCGGCGCTGCTCGTATTCCTGCACGAGAAGCGCGAGGAGTACTCGGTCGGCAAACTGCTGATGGAGGTCGTCGAGAATACCGGCTTCCTGACGGAGTTGAAGAAAGCGGGCACTCGCGAGGCGGACTCCCGTATCGAAAACGTGCGGGAGTTGTTCTCGGTGATCGAGGAGTTCGAGAACACGAGCGAGGACAGATCGCTCCGGGCGTTCCTGGAGCAGGTCGCGCTCGTCACCGATATCGACAACCTGGAGGAGGGCGAGGAGGCCGTCACGCTGATGACGCTCCACGCCGCGAAGGGCCTCGAGTTCCCGGTGGTGTTCATGGTCGGCATGGAGGAGGGACTTTTCCCGCACAGCCGCTCGATCCAGGATCGCGACGGCCTGGAGGAGGAGCGTCGGCTCTGCTACGTCGGCATGACGCGCGCGGAGGATGAGCTCTTCCTCTGCCACGCATACAGCCGGACGCTCTTCGGCATGAGGGAGCGCACGGTAGCCTCACGCTTCCTGCGCGACATCCCGGACGAGTTGTTCGGGCGCAAGAAGGTCGTCACGAAGACCGCCCAGCCGGCGCTTGGCATCCAGGGAGTGACGACCGGCGCAGCCCTCTGGAAGCAGCCGCAGCCGCCTCAGCGTCCGGCGAAGGCATGCCCGTTCAAGGCAGGCGACCGGGTGAAACACAACGTCTTCGGCCTCGGAATAATCGTGAGCGCCGAGCCGATGGGCGCGGACACGCAGGTCACGGTCGCCTTCGAGGAAGTGGGTATCAAGAAGCTGATGCTCAGCTTCGCACCGCTTGAGAAGATCGATCTGTAGACAGCATGGGGATGGGATGGAGTAATGGAATACTGGGAACCCATCACTCCAGTATTCCAATACTCCAACACTCCATCCCATCGTCATCCGTGTTCCAGCGAGGAGGTCACGATGGAGAAGGTCGGGTTCGGAGTCATCGGCGTCGGGACTTGGGGTGAGCTGCACGCGAGGGTCTACTCCTCCGACGAGCGGATCAGCCTCGCCGGTGTGGCCGATTTGCGTCCCGAGCGCGCGGAGTCGGTCGCTCAGTCCTACGGGACGATGCGCTACGTCGATTACCACACCCTCCTCGCCGACGACCTGATCAAGGCCGTCTCGATCACCACTCCCGACTTCGCCCACGCCGAGATCGCCGTCGCCGCCGCGGAGGCCGGGAAGCACGTCCTCGTCGAGAAGCCGCTCGCAACGACCGTCGAGGACTGCCGGCGGATCATCGCCGCCGCGAAGGCATCCGGCGTCAAGCTGATGGTCGATTTCCACAACCGCTGGAGCCCGCCGTTCTACAAAGCGTGGGAGTCGATCCGCAAGGGCGAGATCGGCGAGCCGCAGCACGTCTACTACCGGCTCAGCGACCGGATCTACGTCCCGACGGAGATGCTCCCCTGGGCCGAGAAGTCGACCGTCGAGTGGTTCATCGGCACGCACTCGATCGACACCGTCCGCTGGCTGCTGGGGGATGAGGTCACGCGGGTCTACGCCGTCGCCCGGTCGCGCGTCCTGAAGGGGATGGGCATCGACACGCCGGACTTCTACCAGATCACCCTCGAGTTCGCGTCCGGCGCGACCGCCGCGATCGAGAACTCCTGGATCCTCCCCAACTCGATGCCGAACATCATCGACCTCAAGTGCCAGGTCGTCGGGAGCAAGGGCATGCTGAACCTCGACACGAGCCACAACCGCACGGTGGAGAAGTACACGCAGTCGGAGGCCGAGTACCCCGACTTCCTCGTCATGCCGACGATCTATGGGGAGCAGAAGGGCTTCGCGGCGGACAGCATCCGGCACTTCGTCGACTGCGTGCTCGCCGACACGCCGCCCCGCGTCACCGGCGAGGACGGCCTCATCGTCACCCGCATCATTCAGGCGATCGAGGAGTCGGTGCGGACCAAGATGCCGGTGGAAGTGTAGAGTGTAGGGTGAAGAGTGAGGAGTGACGAGTGATCGGGAGGCCCGCGCTTGGCGATCTATACAGCACCGATCCCGAGCAGGCGGCGAAGCCGCTCGGTGCCCACCCCGACCTCGCCAATGCCCAGGATAGCTGGAAATGCACTATGCTATTGAGCATGGGCGCACAGAGATGACCGGATACCTGATCGAGCATGGGGGTAAGGAGCACCTGTAGCTCATGGTTCCAGGATCGTCAGATCGCCGAAGTACGACCGGTAGAACCCCCGGTCGCGGGTAAGCAAACGCTCGGCGTGCACCTGAGCATGAGCGCCTATGGTGTTCTTGCGACGCCCAAATCGATCTCGCAGTTCCTTCGGAATCGTGATCTGTCCTCTCTCACCAACTCTCATCGCTTCACCTCCGGCATACCGCTCAAGTATGAAACTCATACCACGAAATTCATACCCGGTCAATACGAATCATGGTCCAGGCAGATCGGCAAATCATACCACGACTAGGCGCTATTGCGGTACAATGATCATGGCAACCCCTCGTCGGAGATGCAATCCGGAAGAGATCAAACAGGTGCTTCATATGAAGCACGAATCATCCTCGCAGCCGCACTCATCATGTACCTGCCGTCGATAGCTCTATCAGCCCCCACCCCGCTGCTGGCGGACGATTTCGACGCCGCCACGATCGGGAGCATCCCGAGCGGATGGAGGCAGGCAAAGGCCGTTGCCGGGACGAGCTGCGCCGCGCAGGCAGGCACTCCGGCCGGCAACAAGTGGATGGTCATCCACGACGACAACGGCGCGGGCGTCGTCACGAGCAACACCATCTCCCGAACGGCTTCGTTCACTCCGGTAACCGGTTCGAACCGCTGCACGGCGCAGTTCGACGTGATGCTCTCCCAGACGACCGCGGGCTTCGGCATGAGGCTCACCAACGGCGATGTCGCCACCACCGGCGCCAACTGGGCGACCTCGATCACTTTCGAGGGCAACGTCGCCTACTCGCCGAACGGAGGACCGGGCGCGGTGTCATACCGGACCGGCACCCAGACCTATGTCCGCTCGCCGCTCATGGTGACGTACTCCGCGAACACGTGGTACACGGTCCGCGTCGAGGCGAACGTAGGCGCGAAGCTCTACAAGCTCTTCTTCGGACCGAAGGGCGGCACATTGGCCGAGATCACTCCGACCGGCGGCGTCCCGTTCCTGGTAAGCGCGACCGGCACGCAGGTGAGCCGGATCGCCAACATCGCGTTCTTCACCTCCGTGAAGGACGGCGACGGCCCGGGGGACATGACAATCGACAACGTGAACGTCGTCCTCGATGACCCGGAGCCGGTGACGATGGTGAACACGATAGCCATGGCCCGGCTGCTTGACCGCGGCACGAAGGTCATCCTGACGGGCAAGCTCGTGACGGCGGGCACGTCGAACGGAGTCTTCTACATCGAGGATGACGGCCGAGGAGTTGAGCGCGCGGCGGGGATCCGCGTGCGGTCGGCGACACCCGTTCAGGAGAACGACAAGATCGATGTCATCGGCCGGAGCGCCGGACACCCTCAACCTGCCGCTGGAGGGTGGGAGCGTCTCAGTCACCGACGGGTCGTTCACGGCGAACTACGAGCCGCTGCAGGTCCACATCTACCAGTGGGGGCCGGTTCCAAGCATGCCGTAGGGGTGGAGTAATGGAGTAGCGGAGTACCGGGAAGCCTTTGCTCCACTGCTCCGATCACGACTTCGCGTTCGCCCTGCCCTGTTCCGAGCGAGCCACGTAGACCGCGCAGATCGCATCCCCCGTGATGTTCACCGCCGTCCGGGTCATGTCGAGCATGCGGTCCACCGACAGGATCAGCCCGATCGGCTCCAGCGAGAGTCCGACCTGCTGGAGCACCATGGCGAGCATGATCAGCCCTACTCCCGGCACGCCCGCGGTCCCGATGCTGGCGATTGTCGCCACCAGGACCACGGTGAGGCACTGTGAGAGCGACAGATCGACTCCCGTGATCTGCGCGATGAACACGGTGGCGACTCCCTGCATGATCGCCGTGCCGTCCATGTTGACCGTCGCCCCGAGCGGCTGCACGAAGCTGCTGATCTCCTTCGGGACGCCGAGGTTCTCCTGGGCCGTCTTCATCGAGACGGGAAGCGTGCCGTTGCTGGACGATGTGCTGAATGCCACGACCATCGCGGGCGACCAGCCCTTGAAGAAGGTCAGCGGGTTCATCCGGCCGAGGAACGCAATCGCCGGGGTGTAGGTGATCAGTACGTGTAGGAACAGCGCCCCGAGCGCCACGAGGAAATACATCGCGAGAGAGGCGAGGACATCCCGCCCCTGCCCTCCGACCGCCGACGCGATCAGCGCGAACGCCCCGTACGGAGCCGTCAGCATGACGACGCCGACCAGGTACATCATCACCTCGTTCGCCTGCTCGAACAGATTGGCAAGCGTCCTGGTCTTCTCGCCGAGCATTGCCAGCGCCAGCCCGACTAGGAGCGCGAAGGCGATGATCTGCAGCATGTTGCCTTCCGCCAGAGCCGCGACAGGGTTGGTAGGGATGATGTTGATGAGGGTGTCCATGATCGACGGGGGCTCTACCGCCTTGAACCGGCCGCCGGCGGCATCTCGCATCACTCCCTCGATGCCCGGTCTCACGATGAACGCCAGCGCCATGGCGATGGACACCGCGATCGTCGTGGTCATCAGGAAGAACGTGATCGTCTTGGCCCCTATGCGTCCGAGCTTTTTCGGGTCGCTGATTCCCATCGTACCGACGGCGATGGAGAAGAAAACGATGGGAACGACGAGCATCTTGATGAGGTTCAGGAAGATACCGCCCACCGGCTTGAGCGCATACTTATCGACCGCGGGGAAGATACCGGGCAGGAAGGCGTTCAGGATCACGCCGACAACTATACCCAGCACTAACCCGATCATGATGTTTCGAGCCAGCGTCATAATGTCACTCCTCTGCTGCGTCCGGAGCCCAGGCTACCGGTCGAGCATCAGCCGAGTGCATTATACAGATTGCCGGCGCACATCACAATCCGGTGGGTCGAGGCGTCCGTAAGCACCGGACTCCCATCGTTCGCTTACCTCTGCGAATGAAGCGCCCGGCAGCATAGTGACCAACCAAAGCCAGACACACGAGCAGGATCGGCACAAAGCAGGCTGCCTTCGCGTCTCCTTTCAGAGAGATATACGGAGACGTGACCACAGCCATGACTGCGGCTGACAGGTACAGTGTGCCTTGGGGTTCTATGTCGTTCAAGTGAAGTATCAGGCGGATGATTGCCAGGTTGCACAGATAGATCAGGGCACTGACGGCCACTATGAAAGCGACCCCCGCGCGAAATGTGAAGTCGCCTAGCTCAGCGGCGGACGGATCCATCAGTCTTCCGAAGACCGTGTTGCCGGAGATCAGCCCATAGTCAGGGTAGCCTGAGATCGTCCTGCCAAGCCAGTCCGAAAGATAGCCTGCCGTCATCACAAGCAAGTTGTAGACAGGCGCCATCCTCCATGCAATACGCTGTCTCTGTCTGAACAGGAGCAGTGCCAGGCACAGAGCAATCAGGTCCACCGCATAGTTGAATGGCAGTGTCCTTACCAGCCAGTACCATGAGAACATCTGATCGAAGGGTGACTCTACAGGATTTGCATGGGCATGCGTAGAGGCCATCAACGCCAGCAGTGGGGCTGAGACAGCAATTGTCAGTACGCTTCTGATCGCCTTGTGTATCCTATCAGCCAACGGATCGCACCCTTTCCACCATCAATCTTTGCATCAGCACCGTCACTATTCGACAGTGCCATATGGAGCACCTTGTGGGTCAGTGGTCTGAACGGCAGACATCCGCCGATCCCCTCGGCCCGGAGGCCGGTCCCCCTTCCCAGGGGAACAGCGAGAACCCGCTATCCCTGCGCAGGGAGGCCAACGAACAGCCGGGCGTCGATGCTGGTAAGCGGATCGACCTCGCCGCTGGCGGCGGCATCAGCGAAGATGATGCCGGGGTACTTCGCCCTCATCGCCCGGTCGAGCACGTTGAACCCCTTCGGCTCGGCATACTCGCGGACGCCGTATGCCGCGCGAATGGTCTCCATCGCGATCGCGCCCATCGCCCCACGGGCGCTCGGGATCAGCGCGAACATATCCTCGGGCGACATCCCCTGCGCCCAGCCGTGACGGATCGGGACCTGCCATCCGTTGACGTCCGTCTCCACGCCCGTCGATCCCAGAAGCCTGACCAGCCAGCGCATGTTCCCCCGCGCGCGGCTCTTCACCGCCAGGAGTTGCGGGCCGAGATCGTCGCCGTCGAAGTCGGTCCGCGATGCCAACGCCTCCTCCAGAGCCGCCGCGTGCTTCTCCCACTCCTGTGGGTCGTCGCTCCTGGGCATCTCGGGCCGATGCAGGCTCTCCCCGATGAACGGACTGAGCGACGCCCCGGACTCCTGCGCGATCTGCAGTCCCAGATCGAAGAGCGCCTCCGCGGTTTCCAGCATGCGGTCAACGCCCTCTCGCTTCAGTACGCCGGCGAGAGTCTCGATGATCGAGTCGCGGGTAAGGTATCCATCCGGCAGAGCGATCTCGCTGCCGACGATGCGCTCGATCCGGCCCGGATCGGTCATGCTGAGCAACGCGAGCCCCCAGAGCGAATCGTGGAACGGAAAGATCAGCCTTACCTGCGACGGATCGCGTCGCAGGTGTCCGGCAATCGAGAACTTCTCGCCGGCCTCCTTCTGGCCTGTATCCGTGACCGGCAGGAACACCGCCGCCTGGTCGCCGTCGAAGTCCGCGTTCATCAGCATGCACGCCAGCGGGTGGAGCCGGATCGAGCGGTCGCCGGTGCGCACGGGATGGAACGCCAGCAGCGCGGTCGGCATGAACGTCGGCGCGCGGTTGAGCAGCACCCACGACCGGGCCATGGCCGCGTCGAGCGCCTGAGTTGCTTGGTCGGACCGGGCCTCGACCTCCGACATGCCGACCTCACGGGCGGCGAGCGGTCCGAAAAGCGCCCATGCTATGTCGTCCGCCAGGCCCATCTGATCGAGCCGCAGACCGACTCCCGGCGCGAGCACCGTCCGTCCGCTGAAGAGGACCCGTTGGCCGAGCTTCATGTGCTCCGATTCAAGCAGTTCGTCGAAGCAGGACCTCGCCGCCGACTGCAGGTCCGCGTACGCTCTCTGCTTCAGACTCTCCGGAGCGTTGGTCGAGATCATCCTGTTCATCTTCGTGTTCGCCTCGACGAGCGCCGCCCACGTAGGAGCGGATACCAATCCGCGATCCGGCGTTTGGGCATCGCCTCCCGGGCCGATCTTCTCCAGCATCCTCTCTGGCAGCCAGGGATGAGGTACCGGGCACGCCAGCTCGAGCGCCTCACCCTCGGGATCGGCGAACCGGAATGTCAGCCGGCCATCCTCCAGTTCCGCTTGGATGCCGCCCGCCGCCAATCGTTCGGCGACGTCGGCGAAGTCGGGCGTCGGCGGACCGGCCTGCTCAACCGGACCGGATGCGACCCGCTCGGCGAAGGTTTCCGCTCCCTCTCGCTCGACCGAGCGTGTGTTGAACTGCTCACGGATCAGTTCGAACGCTCCCATGTCTCTCATGGCGTAGTACTCGTTCTCGCCCTGCCTGTTGCCTGCACCGACACGGGACTCCCCGGGCTCTGTCACCCAGTGAATCTTGTCATGAGCGAGGTGGACGGTCTTGCCCCAGTAGACCCAGCCGACGGTGCTCGGTCGGTCGAGCTTCCGGCCGCCCTTGCCGAGCGTGAGGATCTCCATGCCGCTCTCGGGCAGACCGGCCTTCACGAGCCGCTCCCGGATCTCCTCGGCGCTCGGCGCGTGGAACGGCGGCGCGATGAACGGCGTCCCCTCGGCGCGGGCGATCCGTCCCGCGACGGCCTCCCTCACCGCCCCGAAGATCAGCCGGGTGTGGAGCGAGATGAAGTTGTACACCAGTTCCACCGGCGTGCCGTCCGGCAGATGCGGCATCTCATCGTCGGGAACGATGCGGCTGATCACGCCCTTCGCGCCGTGCCGATTGCTGAGCTTATCGCCCGGTTCGAGCGGCGCGGGGTAGTCGAGCCGCTTCGCCGCCGATTCGCTGACGAGGATGCTGTCCTCGTAAGTGTCGCGGCCCCACGAGACGAACGCCGTCAGCAGGTTGCGCCCGCACCAGAACCCCGGCGCGCTGAGTTCGTTGCCGGTCCGGACTAGGGCAGGCTCGGGCTCGGAGGGCACGACCCACTGGCGCATCATGTTGACCGCCATGAGCAGCCGGTTCGAGTCGTCGTGCTCCAGGAACGGCACCATCGACGCGGTGACGCCGAGCGCGGCTTCCGGCCGTCCTTCAATACACGCCCCAGGGGCGCACTCAGGACCGGCGGTGGTCCGGTCTGCGGCCGACCCCATTTGCCCTGTCTTGTCACGCGAAGCCGATGCCGATTGCCCTGAGTGTTCGCGGAGCGAGTGTATCGAAGGGCAATCGCCGATAATCAGCCTGCCGTCGCGAATCTCCGCGCCGACCGCGATCGAGAGTACCCGACCGATATTCGGACCCTCGGGAGTCTCGAAGGGGCAGACACGTCCGAACTGCGACGGTGTGATCAGCTTCTCCCGGGTCGGGACGAGCAGCCGACGCGAGTGTGCGATGGTTGCCAGGCAGTTGGTGTGGTCGAGCCACGCCCCAAGTTCCTCCACGGCCTCGACGACCCACGTATCGAGCGGGAGCCACTCGCGGATCAGCGGCTCGTCCCAGGTGATGTCCTTCGGGGCCTCGCCGAGCCGTTCGTTGATGTAGTCGAATAGCCGCTCGCCGACGCACTTGATCTCGGCGGTGTCGAGATGCTCGCTCGACGCGACCGGCGACACGATCATTCGTCCGGTGCGGACGCGGAAGATCCCGTCATCGTCCGGGCGGAGGATTTCGTACTCCATCTCGGTATCGCCGAGCATGACCTTCAGCCTGCAGGTGTAATCGCCGCATGCGGCCTGGTAGCCCGAGAGCGGCAGGCGGTCGGCAAGCAGTTCGGGCAGCCGCTCGTTGATGAACCGGTCGTAGGACTCTCTGTGCCACGGTGCGGATATGTTCAGTGCCATCACGATTCCTCCCATTCACGTTCGAGGTTGGTCCACTCGCGGGCGAGACGTTTTCTGGCGTAGTGCAGGCGCGATTTCACCGTGCCTTCCGGCAGTCCCAACGCCTCTGCGACCTCCTGGATCTCCATCTCCGACTCGTACACCAGCCTGAGGACCTCCCGCTTGTCGGCGGGCAGATCATCGACGAGCCGGCGGAAGAGCCGGCTTCTCTCGGCCATCTCGACTGCTTCTTCCGGACGAAGCGCCGAGGCGTCGGCCATACGGTCGGATGTCTCGTCGTCATCGGCCATCGGGGATTCCAGAGGCGCTTCCCTCCGACGGCGGACCGTTCGGAGGTGGTTCAGCGCCGTATTCGTAGCTATGCGGAGGATCCAACCCTTGAGCGACCCGCGCCCGTCCCACTGATCGGCGTGCGTCCACACCCTCAGCAGGACTTCCTGGGCCAAGTCTCGCGCGGAGTCCGAATCGCGGACGATGTCGTGGAGCCGGAGGGTGACCGCCTTCTCGTATCGCGCGGCAAGCGCATCGAAGGCATCGGAATCACCCCGGGCGATCCGCGACATCAGTTGTGAATCGGACAGATCGTGCATAGCCATCGCCTCAACGTCTCCCACTGCTGATGACACCGGGGATGACGCGGGGGTTCATGGGGAGAGGGTGGACAGTGAGCAGTAATCAGTGACCGGTGATCGGTGAGCAGTAGCAGGGCATTCGGGCGCCCGATCAGTAGTCGTGCCTGTGCTCGCGGATGTAGCGGAGAAGGAAGGAGAACTTCCCGCTGCTCGCGGCATCGCGCTCCTTCGCCAGTTCCTCTAACTCGCGCTCGAACTCGTCGGTCGTGACCTTCACGGCAAGCGAGCACCAGCGGCCGAACTCCCTGCGGTTCCTTCCACCGGCTACCGCGATGAGCGCTTTTCTGATCCGAGCCTTGTCATCCTCGGTGAGCGGGGCCTGTCTCAGCTTCTCGAGCAGATGCTCTTTCAGATAGCCCGAGCTATCGAACCACGGATCGACCTCAAGGAAGAGCAGTGCATCGTCGGTGTATTCTCTGTCGCCGTCCTTGATCTTCTGCGCGACCTCGTCCGACCAGAGGTAGTCGGTCGGCAGCGTGGTCTGCCGGGCGCGGGCGCAGGCATCCTGCCACGCCTGATATGCCTCCGGACTCTCGTTCCGTCGCGCACAGGTCTCGTGGATCGCTCTCTGTACGAGGTTCGACGTCTCTTCCGCCACTCGGATCAGGTTGCGCGTAGGCATGGGTCTATCCGGCCAAGGTCACGTCGTCGATATACTCGACGGTCACGCCCTGAGACGAGAGCAGGTCGTGGAGCCGTGGAGCCAGCTCGATCATGCCCGGGCGCTCTGTCCAGAAATGCGTGGCGTCGATGACGTTGATGCCGAGCGCCTTGGCCTCCAGGAACTGGTGGTGGTTCACGTCGCCGGTGACGTAGACATCCGCGCCGACGGACTTAGCCAGCCCGATCCGCCGACTGCCGCCTCCGCCGAGGAGCGCAACCGTCTCGACGGGGGACGAGGGATCGCCCGCGATGCGCGGATCAGGCACGCTGAGCACTCTGCAGAGCATATCACGGAACGCCCCGAAGGTCGTCGGCTCCCGGAGCTTCCCGTACCTGCCGATCCCGTACACCCGGCCCTCGTTCGCCAGCGGATAGACGTCGTAGGCGACCTCCTCGTATGGGTGAGCGGCGACCATGGCGGTGATGGCGTCGTGGAGTCGGCTCTCCGGGACGATCATCTCCAGCCGGAACTCGGCTGCTTCCTCCAAACGGCCGACCTGGCCGATGTACGGCTCGGCGCCCGGGAGCGGCTTGAAGGTCCCGGTGCCGGGACTCCTGAACGAGCAGTGGGTATAGCTGCCGATCACTCCGCCACCCGCCTCGGCAATCGCATCCCGAACGTCCTCGACCGCATCGCCGGGAACGAAGGTCACGAGCTTGAACTGCTTGTCGGTCCAGGTAGGAAGCAGGACCTTGGTATCCATGACTCCGAGACGCTCGCAGAGGACGTCGTTGATCCCTCCGATCGCCGAATCGAAGTTGGTGTGCATGACGTAGAGCCCGGCGTTGGCATTGACGAGCCCGTAGACGAGCGATTGCGGGTAGACATCGAGCCGCACGGCCGGGAGCGGCTGCCATCTCGGGCTGATCAGCGGGTGGTGCGAGATGAGCAGGTCGGCGGACCGGCGTCGGACCTCGGCCACGACGCCGGGGGTCACGTCGAGCGTGACGACGATGCTCCGAACGTCCGCATCAGGATCGCCGATCTGCAGGCCGATCGCGTCGTCCTCCTGGGCGTACTTGGGTGGGGCGATGTCTTCCAGGATGCTGATGATGTCTCGCAGGATCATTGCTGCCTCCTTCGTCACATAGGACGCATAGGACCTATATCTCGGCGGCCAGCGCCCTCGCGTCGTCGCGGAAGAGCTTGTGGTAGGCGAACAGTCCCGCCGAGCCGCCGGTGTGAATGAAGACCACCGGACGATCTTTGCCGATGACGCCCTTCCGCGCGAGGTCGATCAGCCCGGACATCGCCTTGCCCGTGTAGACCGGATCGAGGATGAGCCCCTCGGTCCGTGCGGCCATCAGGATCGCATCCTTGCCCTCGGGTGTCGGGACGGCGTACGCCCGCCCGATGTATTCATCGTATGCCGTCAGACGGGTCTCGCCGGAGAACTCCGCCTCGATCATCTCCGCCGCGGCGGGGGCGATCCGCTCCACGCGCTGGACGATCTCCCATGCGGGCTGGCTGACGGATATGCCGAAGATCCTCGCGTTCGGGAGGAAGAGGTCGCAGCCGAGGACGACGCCGGCCACGGTCCCACATGAGCCGACCGCGAAGACTATGTCCGGGTTGTCGATGCCTAGCTCGCCAAGCTGGCCTGCAAGCTCGCGGACGGCGGTCACATATCCCATCGAGCCGAGTGGTGTCGAGCCGCCGATCGGAATCAGATACGGTGTCCGACCCGCCGCTCTGAGCGCGTCGGCCTCGGACTCCATCGCCTCCATCAGGCGCTCCATCCCCGCCTCGCGGATGAACACCATTCGCGCGCCGAGGATCGTGTCGAGCAGCAGGTTGCCCTCGAACTCCTGCGGCATCGGATTGGTCAGGAAGAGCACGCAGTCGAGCCCGAGCTTCCGGGCGGCCGCGGCGGTCATTCGCGCGTGGTTCGACTGGTTGCCGCCGCAGGAGATGGCTACATCGGCGCCCTGGTCGATCGCTTCGGCCATCAGGAACTCGAGCTTGCGAGCCTTGTTCCCGCCGAGCGCGAGGCCGGTGTTGTCGTCGCGTTTGATCAGCAGGTTGTCGATGCCGATCGCCGCCGCCAGGTTCGGCGCATCCTCCAGCGCGGTCGGAAGGTTGGCGAGGTAGACTCGCGGCAGGCTGTCTAGTTTCACTGGTTGGCACTCCTTCGTATGGCCGATGGGACGTATGGGACTCATGGGACCGATGTGACATATGGGACCGGCGGATCTCCGTGTCCCCGTGTCCCCGCGTTTCCGCGTCCCCCATGCCATTCTACCCAATGCTACCTATCCGGTCAACCTGGCGCACTATTTCGCAACTTTCCGCTGAGAGATGTTGACAAACCCGTGGAATCCGGGTATCATATAACCAGGTTATATGATAATGTGGTTATCCGATCTTCGGAGCAGGACCAATGAACGACCGAGAACTGCTGACACAGACACAACACGTTTCGGATATCTTTACCCGGGTTCTCAGGACTCTCACCGTCGGGCCGCTTTCCGATGACGGAGAGGTGACGATGGCCCAGTACCAGGCGCTCAAGCACATCGAGCATCACGGCCCGTGCACCATCGGCAGCCTCGCGGAGGGCCTAGGGATCAGCCAGCCCGCCGCCACGATGCTCGTTGATCGTATGGTGAAGCGTGGGCTCGTCGGACGCGAGCCGGGGCGCACCGACCGCCGGCAGATGGAGGTCAGCCTCACCGACCGCGCTCGGGATCTGCTCCGCCGAGCGGATGAAGAGCGCGCCGAGCGGCTCTCGAAGGTGCTCTCCCGCATGGACCGCAAGGAACGGGAGCAGCTTCTCGTCTCTCTGGAGCGGTTCGTCTCGGCGGCGGTCGAGATGGAGAGCGCCGTGCAGGATGCCTGCCTGCGGTGCGGCGTCAGTCACGACGATGCCTGCGTGCTGAACAGAGTCCACATGAGGCTGAAGGGCACGGAAGTGACGAAAACATGAGGGGCAACGAGTGAGACTGCTTCCCTTACTCCTTAGCCGTTTGGAGGTTTTCCATGAGCAAACTGATCTACCTTGACCATGCAGCAACTACGCCCATCCACCCGGATGTGCTCCAGGCCATGATGCCGTACCTGACCGACCAGTATGCGAATCCGTCCACGCTCTATTCCTTCGGCAGAGAGGCGAACGCCGCCGTGGAGGAGGCGCGGGCGAAGGTCGCGGCGCTGATCGGCGCCGACCCGGTCGAGGTCTACTTCACCGCCGGCGCGACCGAGTCGGACAACTGGGCGATCATCGGAGCCGCGCTCGCACACGAGAAGCGCTCCGGCGACGGGAGCCGCCAGGCGATCAAGAACCACATCATCACGTCGGCGATCGAGCACCACGCGGTCCTGGAGACCTGCGAGTACCTGGAGAAGCGCGGATTCGAAGTCACCGTGCTGCCGGTGGACGAGCACGGACTCGTCGATCCGGAGGACGTCCGCCGCGCGATCACCGACAAGACGATCCTGATCACGATCATGCACGCGAACAACGAGATCGGCACGATCGAGCCTATCGCCGAGATCGGAGCGATCGCGCGGGAGCGGGGCGTCCTCTTCCACACCGACGCGACCCAGTCGGTCGGCAAGGTCCCGGTGGACGTGAAGGCGACGAACATCGACCTGCTCTCGCTCTCCGGCCACAAGATGTACGGCCCGAAGGGGATCGGGGCGCTCTACATCCGCAAGGGCGTGCGCATCCAGCCCTACATGCACGGCGGCGGCCAGGAGAGCCGGAAGCGCGCCGGCACGCACAACGTCCCGGGGATCGTCGGGCTCGGCAAGGCGGCCGAGATCGCTCAGGCGACGATGGCGGAGGAGTCCGCGCGGCTCATCGAGCTCCGCGACTGGCTGATCGAGCGGCTGACGACGACCATCCCGAACGTCCGGCTGAACGGCCATCCGACGAAGCGGCTCCCGAACAACGTGAACGTGAGCGTGCAGGGCATCGAGGGCGAGTCGATGATCCTTTCGCTCGACATGTTCGGCATATGCGTGTCGAGCGGCTCCGCGTGCACCTCCGGCGACCTCTCGGCGTCGCACGTGCTCCTGGCGATCGGCCTCCCGCACGAACTGGCGCACGGCTCGCTCCGGATGACGCTCGGCCGCTCGACGACACGGGAGGACCTCGAAACGGTCGTCGAGGCGCTGGCTGGTACCGTCACGCGCTTGCGAGCCATGTCGCCGATGTATGCGTAGGGGAAACACGAATGATACGAATGGGCGAATACAGGGGAAAATCCTAGTTGAGCTGTTCCCGGTGGTTCATGCTGATTAGCGATAGCTTATGTTGCCAAGGAACCGACGCACGAATGGGTAATTCAGACAATGCGAATGGGCCGATGGAAGGCGTGTGCCCTCCTCCGCCCATTCGTATCACCTGTCTTCCTTCCTCATTCGTGTGGGTCAACTTGACAGCATAGACCTGCGTACCCCAATCCGACCTGACACCAACATCGATGCCTGATCTTCCCCACCCATTCGATCATTCGTGCTATTCGTGTTTCCCCTCCCGTTGTGCTATAATCAGCCGTAGCAGTCACAGGAGGGGTATGGTTTGCAGAGTCTGACGCAGAGACAGCAGGAGGTGCTGGAGATCATCCGCCGGCACATATCCCGGAACGGCCAGTCGCCGACCGTGCGCGAGATCGCTCAGGCGCTCGGCGTCCGCTCGACCTGCACCGTCCACAAGCACCTCGAGGCCCTGGAGAAGAAGGGCGTCATCACCAAGTCGAAGTACGGCTACCGGAGCATCGAGCTTCCCGGCGAGATCTCGCCCAGCCAACTGAAGTCGATCCCGGTCCCGGTGGTCGGTCGCATCGCCGCCGGACAGCCGCTTCTCGCCGGGGAGAACATCGAGACCTACCTGCCCATTCCCGGCGACCTGACCATGTCCGGCGAGCTGTTTGCCCTCAAGGTGCAGGGCGATAGCATGCGTGATGCCGGCATCTTCCACGGTGACATCATCGTGGCACGGCGGCAGGAGACCGCGGCGAACGGCGACATCGTCGTGGCGCTGCTCGACGATGAGGCGACCGTCAAGACCTTCTACCACGAGGGCGACCGAGTCCGCCTCCAGCCCGAGAACTCGGACTACGAGCCGATCCTGGCGCGGGAAGTCCAGGTGCTCGGCAAGGTGACGCTTTCCATTCGGCAGTTCTAGTAACCAGTGACCGGTCTACAATTCCACTGATCACCGATCACCGACTTACCCATGCTCGACCCCGAACTACGCCGCAGACTGTCCCGTGTGAACCGCGAGCGTCCCTCCCCGGAGGCGACGCCGCCCTCAGCCGCGCCTGAGCCTCGGATCGTCACGCTGGAGGAGGCGGTCCCGGGCCGAGTCCACGCCCACGAGCATGGCAGCCTCTACGTCTGCGAGCGGAAGCTGGAATCCCTGATGCCGAAGGACGCCGAATCGATCACCGCATCGATCGGCGAGGTGGCGAAGCTCGGATGGCCGCCGGAGACGGTGCTCTTCCTCGACATCGAGACCTGCGGCTTGGCGAACTGCCCGTTGTTCCTGATCGGGACGCTGATGGTGCGGGGGAACGAGGTCGTGGTCGAGCAATACTTCGCCCGCGACTACTCGGAGGAGCGCGCGGTCCTGGCTCACCTGTCGGACGTCGCCTCGAACCACGGGATGCTGATCACCTACAACGGCAAGACGTTCGACGTCCCGTACATCCGCGACCGGATGATCTTCCATCGGATGTGGTACGAGTTCGACCACGAGCACCTCGACCTGCTGCAGCGCGCTCGGAGGCTCTGGCGAGGCAGGCTGCCCGACTGCAAGCTTCAGACGCTGGAGCAGCACCTCTGCGGCCGCCGGAGGTACGGCGACACGCCCGGCCACCTGATCCCCGAGCTCTATCACCAGTTCGTACGCACCGGCAACGCCGCCCCGCTGGAGGGCATCTTCCACCACAACGCCCTCGACTTGATCACGATGGCGGAGCTTCTGGCGAAGCTCTTGTAGGAGCGGCTTCCTAGCCGCGAAACCACCTATCGCGGCTAGGAAGCCGCTCCTACAAGGTGAGTCGCGTCGTATGAACTACTTCCGCAGGTACACCCGTCCCACGCCCTTGTCGAGGGTGACCGTGTTCGAGGAGAGGTCCTTGCCCGCGAAGACATCGCGCCACTTACCCTTGGGGAGCGTCACCCTCGCGCTTCGGGACTCGCTCGATACCACCACGATCCCCTTCTCGAAGTCGCGCATGTGGTAGCCGTCTCCCGCCTTCATCGGGCCGGTCGCCTTGCCGAGCCGGAGCTTGTAGAGATCGCGCGCCGTGTCCTTCGCCGAGAACCAGTCCGCCCAGATGAAGCCGGAGAGCCGCGCCCACGCGTAGCAGTAGAACGCGTCCTCCCGCGGAGGATTCGGCGTGTGGCCGATGTACGAGAGCGCGATCAGCGGGTGACCCTGATCCGCGATCGGGCCCCAGGCGCGCTGGAAGTTGAGGACTTGCGACTCGCTGTGCCATCGGACCTTCGATGCCCAGGTGCAGATGTAGGACTCCAGCATCTGCCCGTCGCACGCGCCGACCCACGCCTGATTCGGGTAGCCGCCGTTCACGAAGACTACCTTGTCGTCGCCATAGCGCTTCACCCGGTACCGCACGGCCTCCAGGAGCTTGCGGTAGGCGTAGGTGTTGTCCTTGTCCTTGTAGATGTGGCGGTGGCGGTTGAACTTCGGGCCCTCACAGTGGACGTCGGGATGCGCATTGTCGATGAAGAGGCCGTCGACGCCGAGATCCATCATGTACTTGGTGTACTCCAGCGCATAGTCGCGGAAGCCGGGCGAGTTCGGGCAGACGGTCTTCCAGCCGGTGTTCTCCGTGCCCTCGAAGATCGAGACGCCGATCGAGCCGTCGGACTTGATCACGTTCCAGTCAGGATGCTTGGCGAGGTCGGCGCGCTGATACTCGTGCGGCGGCATCTGGTAGAAGGTGACGTAGGCGAGCACCTTCGTGCCCTGCTTGTGCGCCTTCTCGATCACCTCCCTATCGAGCGGAACACCGATCACGAAGGGCGTATCGCGCATATCCTTGACGGCTTCGTCGGTCCACCGCTTGTACCAGCCGTTGCAGGTCTCGGCATCCTGGAGCCATCCGGCCGAGCAGCAGGAGACGATGATGAATGTGAATGTGACCGCAGCTAGAGTCTTCATGATAATGCATTCGGCAGGGAGATCATTACTCCTGCGGCACTGCTCTCGGATTGACACTGCGGCGGGCGGGGACTATACTGGTCACACCACAACGGGGGAGGTGCCGCATGACCGAGCCGTTTGTTTTCGGCGGCGTCCCGATGCCGTCGCTCGAATTGAGTGAGATCCTGAAGCACGGACGCGCCGACCTGGTGCACTACCTCGGGGAGGCGATCTACGCCAACTCGGACCCCGACTGCGTCTCGCGCCAACGGGAGCGGATGATCGCCACCATGCGCATCCACGCCGCCCGCGTCGGTCCGAGGCCGACCTACCTCCTCCGAGCGCCCGGACGCCTGAACGCCTTCCTGGAGTATATGGACCTCTGCGGCGGCGATCACATCTCGACCACCGTAGACGGCGACATCCCCGTGGCGGTCAGCCTCAGGGACGATGACATCGTGACCGCAGTGAACGCGTTCCCGATGTTCCCGCCGGGCCGGTTCTCGATCTCAGACGAGATCGCCCGGTTCCGCGGCGCGCCCTGGACCGACGACATCACCGGCGGCCTGCCGGATGACTGGAGCTCGCGCACGAAGATCCATCCCCACTACGGCCATCCGCAGGGCATGTGGCTCAACTACGTCCGCAGCCCGTTCCTGCGCATTGCCTGGGACCTGCCGGAGATCAGCCTGCGGGGAGTGGACATGACGTTCGGGCCGAGCAGCCTCCCGCTCCGGACCGGCATGAGCTCCTCCTCGGCGATCATCGTGCTCGCTTTCCTGGCCATCCATCTCGCAAACGAGGACCAGCTTCCCATGTGGAGCATCGGCGAGATCTGCGCCATGCTCGGCGAGGCGGAATGGTATGTCGGCACCCGCGGCGGCGCGAACGACCAGACCACCATCCTACGGAACACGCCGAACGGCCTGCTCTACAACCGGCATTCGAAGTCGCCGATCGAGTGCACGCCGCTCCCTCCGCTCCACGGCGTCAGGGTCGTGATCGCCAACTCGCTCTGGGAGGTCAGCCCGCACCTCGGGGCGACGCGCATCGTGAACCAGCGCAAGGGGTGGATGAACCTGGCGGACAACCTGCTCTCGCTCATAGTGCGGACGGTACGGCAGCACCTGGAGTCGGGAGGCAAGACCGAGCCCGGCTGGCTGAGCGATCTGCTGCCCGACTGGGTCGATCGATCAAACCTGTCCGGCCTGGAGTCGCGCGCGCTCTGGGAGTCGATCTGCGCCCGGTACGTCTCACTCGGCAGCCTGGTGGAGGACCTGCTCGGTGTGCCCGACCAATCGATCGAAGACCTGATCGGCCTCCTCCCGGAGGAGATCAACCCGTCCGATATCCGGGACGGCATCGCACCCGCTGATTATCCCGCATCCGACAACGGCGGCTACCGAGCCCGGAACGCAGCTGAGTTCTTCCACAAGCAGAACCGGATCGGCCGGAGCATCGAGCGTCTCCTGAAGGAGGCTCACGGCCGTCTCGAGTCCGGCGAGATCACCACCGACTCCGAGGAATACGATGGATACCGCCGCCAACTCGGCTCGCTGATCGAGGGCATCCAGGCGTCCCTGCGCGACGACTTCCAGGTGAGCAACGCGCTGATTGATCGGATGTTCGAGATCGCGCAAAGGGGCCCCGGGTTCCTCGGCGGCAAACTGATGGGCGCCGGGACGGGCGGATACACCGCGATGCTCGTTCGCGCGAACGACGTGGAAGCGTTCTGCCGGCATCTCGACAAGCACTACTACGGGAAGCCGGAGAACTTCGCGGAGTACAGGGAGAGACTCCGGCGGCTGGAGCAGAACTCGGGCAAGGGCGCGCTCGTGCGCAAGGCGGTGACCGACATGATGGTCAACCTCGAGAACGCGCTCAGATACCCCTCCGATCAGCGCCGCGCGGTTACATTCAGCCGCGGCGCCTGCCTGGTGGAACTCGACCGGTTCAGGGAGTAGGATCTACTGTAGAAGCAGCTTCCCAGCTGCGATACCACTGGTCGCCGGGTACAACCCGGCGACAACGTTGCGGGAATACGTTCCGTCAATCCCGTCCGAAGGCCGCCACCTCCGATGCCGCCACGAGGCCCCCGATCTCGCCCGGCGTGAAGCCGAACCGCTCCATCAGCAGTTCGTATTCATGGGTCAGCGTAACGTTGCAGACCGTTGGATCGTCGGTATTGATGGTGATCGGCACCCCGGCGTCGTAGAGGTACCGGACCGGGTGGCTCTCCAGCGACTCGACGGCCCTCGTGAGCACGTTGCTCGTAGGGCAGAGCTCGAGGTAGACCCCGCGATCCCTCACCAGCGCGACGACCTCCGGGTCGCGGACGACTCTCACCCCGTGCCCTATCCGCGTCGCCCCGAGCGACTCGATGGCCCCCCGGACGCTCTCCGGGCCGGCATCCTCACCGGCGTGGGCCGTGATCCCAAGCCCCGCCTCGCGGCAGATGCGGAACGGATCGATGAACAGCTCCGGCGGGTAGCCGCGCTCCCGGCCGGCGATATCGAGGCCGACGACGCCCCGGTCGGCGTAGTCGAGCGCGAGCCGGGCAAGCTCGATCGGCGTCGGCCAGGGCATGCGCATCGTCTCCTCCGAGAGGTCGCGGCTGATGCTGACTATCATCTTCGCCGTCGTGCCCGGGTATCGGCGCGCGGCAGTCTCGATCCCCTCCACGATGCCGTCCATGACGTCGGTGAGCGCCAGCTTGTAGTAGAAAGCCATGAACTCCGGGCTGAACCGCAGTTCGACGTAGCTGACATTGTCGAGGTGGGCGTCCTCGACGGCCTCGAAGGCGATGCGGGCGATCGCCTCCCGATCGGTGAAGCACATCTTGATCGTGCGGAATGGGATCAGGAACTCCCCGAGATCGGCGACCTGACCGGAGAGTTGGACGATCTTCGCCAGTTCGTCGGGATCGTAGGTCGGGAGAGGGACTCCGCGGTCGCGGCAGATGTCGGCGATGGTGGCGGGCCTCACCGCGCCTTCGAGGTGGCGGTGGAGATCGGACTTGGGCAGCGAGAGCAGATGGTCGTGCATGGTGGTATTATACCATGTCGGGCGGATACGGCGGATGCAGCGAGCGTCCGGTGTGGCGTCGCGCGTCCTGACGGCTTCGTCGTCATGGGATCGGCAATGATACCTGATCTCCTGACGACTCCGTCGTCAGGTGGCGAAAGGGGACAGCGCGCATCCCCACATGCGTGCGTCAGGGCCTTGAAGCGTGACACGAGGCATGGTATGCTTGTCCCGTGAGCATCTCCATCGACATCGAGAAGTGCAACGGATGCGGGGTCTGTCTCCAGACATGCACGCTCGGCAACTTCACGCCGGGCGACGGCGGCAAGGTCCACCCCGCCGACGGGTTGTACTGCTTCGCCTGCGGACACTGCGTCGCCGCATGCCCAACCGGCGCGATGAGCCATTCCGCGCTCGACTCCTCGGCGTTCGAGCCGATCGATGAGGCCGCCCGACCGAGCTTCGACCGATTCCTAAGCTTCCTGAAGATGCGTCGATCGAGGCGGGAGTTCAAGCCCGACCCGGTTCCGCGTGAGGAGATCGAGAAGCTGCTCCTGGCGGCGGTGGAGGCCCCGAGCGCGATCAACAGCCAGAGCGTTCTCTACACCGTCGTCACCGACCCCGCCGCGCTCAAGGCGATCTCCGACCGGGCGGCGTCCGCCATCAGGAAGATGGCGGCGGTCATGCGCAACCCGGTGATCGCCGCCATCTGGAAGCTGCTCGCGCGCCCGATGTACGAGGAGACGATGGAGTTCCTCCCGCTCATCGACTGCCTGATGAAGCTCCAGAGCGAGGGACGCGACATGATCCTCTACGACGCGCCCTGCCTGATCCTGCTCCACGCGCCGAAGTCCGACATGTGCGCGCCGATGGATGCCGTCTTCAACGCGGAGAACATCCTGCTCGCCGCCGAGACGCTCGGCCTGGGTGCGTGCGTGATCGGGTTCGTCTACGAACCGATGAGCAAGGACGCCGGCATGAAGCGTCTGGCGGGCATCCCGAAAGATCACAAGGTGTTCTCGGCGATCGCGCTCGGATATCCGAGGTTCCGCTACCACTCGTCACCGCCGAAGAACCCACCGATAATGCACTATGTCTGAGCTATCCGATCCGTCGGAAACACCGGAGGTTTACCATGAGACCGAGCAATCCGCCGTACCTGGGAGCGGCTTACTATCCCGAGGACTGGCCGCTGGAGCAGATCGATGCCGATATCGCCCTGATGAAGGAGGCCGGCTGCAACGTCATGCGCGTCGGCGAGTTCGCGTGGAGCCGCATGGAGCCTGAGGAAGGCAAGTACGACTTCGACTGGCTGCACCTCGTCGTCGAGAAACTCGGCGCGGCGGGGATCTCCGTCCTCATGTGCACGCCGACCTGCACCCCGCCGATCTGGCTCACCGAGAAGCATCCCGAGATACTCTTCGTGCGCGCGGACGGCAAGCCGACCTACCACGGCGCGCGGAGGCATACCTGCCCGAACAGCCCGGTCTACCGCGAGCACTGCGCCCGAATCGCGACGAAGATGGCGGAGGAGTTCGGCCAGGACGACCGCATCATCGGCTGGCAGATCGACAACGAGGTGAGCGCGCTCACGTGGAACCGCCCGTGCGTCTGTCCGGTCTGCAGGAAGAAGTTCGCGGAAAGCATGAGGAAGCGCTTCGGCACCATCGAGGCGCTCAACGCCGCGTGGGGGACCGACCTCTGGAGCCAGACCTACCAGTCGTTCGATCAGCTCCCGATCCCGGACCCGGATACCTGGCATCACCCGAGCCTCCAGACCGCGTGGTCGGAGTTCAACAGCGATTCATACGTCGAGTTCGTGAAGCATCAGGCGGATATCCTCCACCGACTGACCAAGCATCCCATCGGCACGGACATGATGCCGACTCACGTCGTCGATTACGGCGACATGCACCGGGCGCTCGACGTGGTGCAGTTCAACCACTACAACGTCATGGAGAACCTGTGGCAGTCGGCCTTCTGGTTCGATCTCTGCAGGCCGATCAAGCCGGCGCCGTTCTGGAACACCGAGACTCAGACGTGCTGGAGCGGCTCGATTGCGACGAACGGCTACCGCGAGCTGGGATTCTGCCGGGCGAACACGTGGCTTCCGATCGCGATGGGCGGCGAGGCGAACCTCTACTGGCTGTGGCGGCAGCACTGGAGCGGCCAGGAACTGATGCACGGCGCGGTCGTGACGAGCGCCGGACGGCCGATGCATACCACGGTCGAGGTGCGGGAGGTCGCCGGGGGATTCGAGAAGGCGGCGGAGTTCCTGAGCGGCACGCGCCTGACCAAGTCCGGGCTGGCGCTCCACTACTCGCACAAGGCCGGATGGATGCTCGAGTGGCAGCCGATGGTGAACGGCTTCAACTACACCGGCGCGATCCTGGACCGCGCATACCGCCCGATGATCCAGGCGCAGCTTCGGCCGGACGTGATCCTTCCGCCTGCGGACCTCGGCGACTACCGAATGATCTTCAGCCCGTTCCTTCCGTGCCTCGACGAGGCCGGGCTTCGTGAGCGGCTGCTCGCGTGGATCGAGGCGGGCGGAATCTGGATCGTCGGCCCGATGACGGACATTCGGACGGCCGACGCGGCCAAATTCACCCATGCGCCCTACGGGAGCCTGGAGGAGTGGGCCGGCGTCTACTGCAAATACGAGATCCCCGGCGAGCCGCGCGATTTCGGCATCAGATGGTCGGACGGCCGGGAATCGAAGGGCTCGGTCTGGTACGATGCGCTGGAGCCGAGGGGCTCGGAGGCGCTGGCGATCTACACCGAAGGCCCGATGAAGGGGCTTGCAGCCGTCACCCGACGCAAAGTCGGCGACGGGCAGATCGTCATGCTCGGCACGATGCTCCAGCCGAAGGATCTGCAGATGCTCCTCATCATGCTCGGCCAGATCGCGGGCGTTCAGCGCGCGGCGGAGGCGACCGAAGGCCTGGTGGTCGTGCCCCGCGCGGGCCAGGCGGGCAAGGGCATGGTGGTGGTAGAGGTGGAGAACCGTCCCGCGGGCCTGGTGGCGCGAGAGCCGGTGGTAGACCTGCTCACGGGCAGGGAGTACCAGGGCGGCATCGACGTCCCGGCGTACGGAGTGATGGTGCTCCGGGAGATCTAGTCAGCTTGGACACACGGTGTCGGCACTGAAAAATGGGAGGCCCCTTCCGGAGCCTCCCATCCGATTGTTCTGCTGTCAGATGACTACCAGCGCTCGCGGCGTCCGCCGCCACCGCCGTAGCCACCGCCGCCTCGCTCTCGGCCTCCACCATAACCGCCGCCACCGCCGTAGCCGCCACGACCGCCGCCACCGCGGCTCTCTCTCGGACGCGCCTCGTTCACAGTGAGGGTGCGGCCCTGATACTCCTTGCCATTGGTCTGCTCAATGGCTTCCTGAACGTTCTCCTCAGGCAGATCGACAAATCCGAAGCCTCGGCCCTGGACGATACGGGCATCCGCGACGGGTCCCCACGGATCGAACAGGCTCCTGAGATCCTCCTCCGTGGTGCTGTAGGACAGATTACCTACGTACAGTGATTTCGTTGCCAAGACTACTCCTTCTTCCTGGGGACGATCTCCCCGATTACTGATTCGGCAAGGCGACTAGCCACAGGGCTAACTGAACGCGCGGCCAACACTCGTTCCAGAAAGAAGAACATCCGCACGGATCACTCGCTAGGCTCAAAGCCGTTTTGCCTCGCTCATTATACCGCAACATACGTTCTTCACAACATTTTTTTGGATTCTTGACAGTCACCCGTCCCGCTGGTGCTCGATTGACTCGATCACTCGAGGTTGTCATTCCAAACGAAGTGGACGATGCGGTGTTTTCAGAGCATATGAGCGGCTGAATGTTTCGGATCGGGGGCGGCTGGATACATTCGTAGTGGCCGGTGCGGTTCACACGACTACTCGTGTTTGCCTGGAGACGGGGCACGTATCTCGTGGGTCCTTGCGCCGGCCGTTTCCGTTGGCGGTACTGATGAGTCTGAGGCGAACCGGCCTCCCGGCCGCAAAGACATCCTGCCGAGTCAGCGATTCGAATAGCGCTCCACCGGAGGACGCATATGAAGCGGGGGAAGATCTCCCCAGACCCCGGCGGCAGCCAATGGTGCCATCCCCCTCGCACGCTCGTATACCTTACGGACCCGGCGAATCCCTGCTCGATGGCAAATGGGATGTCGGTCATGCAGGCCAGCGCAGTCCCAGTTCCGGGGCAGGTGTAGAGATCTCGTCCCCCTGCTTGTACACTGGGCTATACCCCACCGGACGGAGTTACGAAACATATGAGGACAGCGCCTCTTGCGAGCCATCGAATATCGGATCGGGGAGCGCGAGACCCCGAAAACGTTGAAAAACCTGGTAATTCTACCGTTAAGTTATCCTCATGCCCTGCCAACAATTACAGTAGGCGTGTCCCTTACTTACCTCCGTCGCGGGCCGTTCCAAGCAATTGGAACGGCCCGTGTATCTTTCTGCGGACAATCGCTCGCGCCGATCAGATGCTCCGGTCCACCGCCTCGGCGACCGCTCTCAGTGACCCCATCAACTCCGCGAACCGCTCCGGCTTGAGCGACTGCTGGCCGTCGCAGAGCGCCGACTTCGGGTCCGGGTGCACCTCGACGATCAGCCCATCGGCTCCAGCCGCGACCGCCGCCCGGCTCATTGCCGACACGAACCGCCAATCCCCCGTCGAGTGGCTCGGATCGACGATCACCGGCAGATGCGAAATCTCCTTGATCAGCGGGACTGCCGCCAGATCGAGCGTGTTGCGCAGGTAGGTCCGATCGAGCGGATGGACTCCCCGCTCGCAGAGAATGACGTTGGGGTTGCCCTGGCTGAGGATATACTCGGCGGAGAGCATCAGCTCATCGATGGTTGCGCTCGATCCCCGCTTGAGGACCACGGGATGCCGGGTGCGGCCGACCGCCACCAGGAGCGGGAAGTTCTGCATGTTCCGCGCGCCGATCTGCAGGATATCGGCGTGCTCGGCGACGACATCGACATCGTGCTGGTCGAGCACCTCGGTGATCGTCGGCATTCCGGCGGCCTCCCCGGCCTCCTTCAGGAGCCGGAGACCCTCCTCGCCGAGTCCCTGAAACGCGTAGGGAGAGGTTCGAGGCTTGTATGCGCCTCCGCGGAGGATGCGTCCTCCCGCCGCCTTGACGGACTCAGCCGCCGACAGGAGCTGTTCGCGGCTCTCGATCGCGCACGGACCCGCCATGACCACGACCCTGTTGCCTCCGACATCGACACCCCCGACGCTCACGATGGTGTTCGCCGCGTGGAACTCCCGGGATGCGAGCTTGTAGGTACGGCTGACCTGAGTGATGTGGTCTACGCCCGGGAGCGCCTGGAGGGCATCCGTGAGCGGCTCGCGCAGATCCGCCGGGATGGAGCTTGCGACGCCGATGACGGTCCGGTCGCCGCCGGGCAGGTCGAGGGCGGTCATGCCGTGATCGGTGATCCGCTGGATCACCCGGCGGATATCTTCAGGCAGGGCGTCGGCTCTCATCGCGATTATCATGGTGTGCGCCTCCGGGAACGGCAAGATGTGACTTTATCTTAACGTTTTGCGGTCCTGTATGCAAGGGCTGAGGCCGACCGCTCGCGCCGGGCGAACGCACCTTACCAGTGCGTCATTGCCCGTGTAGGGGGAGCTTTCCGATCGGAGATCGGCAGCTCCGACGATACCACACCAACCCGTAGGAGGGGTTTTCCGGGCGGTTTGTGCCCGGTAACCCCGAATGTCACCCGGATGCATCAGCGTAGGGAACGGACGCTGTCCCGTCCCGTTGGCTGTAGGTCTCCATAAAGCGGAACGCGACGGCGGGCGTTCCCTACACGGCACACCCGAGGGGCTTCGGTAGCGCCGTTCGCACAAACCGCGAACTCTGCTTCCGAAGCATCAAGCCTCCCGTAGGAGGAGTCTTGCGGACGGTCTGTGTCCGCCAACTCCGACGTCGGGATTAGCGATCCTAAGGGATCGCAAAATCCCTCCTACACGGAACAAATGCGCTCTCCCTGGCCTGCCTTCTGCACAATACCAGAATGAATTCCCGCACGAACGTCGAATGGGATGATGTATCACCCAATCCTCGCAGGCTGAAAGGAATATCCACATGGCCAAGATCAAACACATTGTCCTCGTGTCGCTGGCGGTTCTTCTCATCCTGTCGGCATTGACCGCCTGCGCGGCGGTGAAGCCGAACGTCCTCTTCTCCGACGGAGCCGTCCTCCAGCAGGGAATGCGCGTCCCGGTGTTCGGCACGGCATCCGAAGGCGAGAAGGTCACGGTCAAGTTCCAGTGCCAGACCGTCAGCGCAATCGCTCACGGCGGCTACTGGATCGTCCACCTCGAGCCGCTCAAGGCCGGCGGTCCGTACACCATGAAGATCAACGACCTGGAGTTGAAGAACATCCTGGTCGGCGAAGTGTGGATCTGCAGCGGCCAGTCGAACATGGTCTGGCCGGTCTCGAAGTGCGATAACGCCGAGGCCGCCGTCAAGTCGTCCGCCGATCCGATGCTCAGGCTCTTCACGGTGCCGCAGAGCGACCGCGTGAAGCCTATCGAAGCAGAGTGGCGAGAATGCAGGCCCGAGACCGTCGCCAACTTCTCCGGAGTCGGCTACTTCTTCGGGCGCGACCTGCGGAGCAGCCTCAAGGTGCCCGTCGGACTGATCAGCTCGTGCGTCGGCGGGACTCCGGCAGAGGCATGGACGAGCCGCGAGGCCCTCAGGGCCGATCCGGATCTCAACTACATGCTCAAGTCGCCCCCGAGGACCGGCAAGGGCCGTCCCGCGTGTCTCTACAACGCGATGATCGCGCCCCTTCAGCCGTACGGTATCCGCGGCGTCATCTGGTATCAGGGCGAGGCGAACAGCGACAGGCCGATGGAATACCGGAACCTCTTCCCGACGATGATCAACAACTGGCGCGAGGCGTGGGGCCAGGGCAACTTTCCGTTCCTCTTCGCTCAACTCGCCCCGTACGCCGCGAAGGACAGGCAGTGGCCCGAGACCTGCGAGGCCCAGCTCCTGACAAGCCTGACCGTTCCGAACACGGCCATGGCGGTGATCAACGATGTCGGTGAAGAGAACGACATCCACCCCAAGAAGAAGGAGCCCGTGGGACATCGACTCGCGCTTGCGGCTCGTGCCCTGGTCTACGGAGAACAGATTGAGTACTCCGGCCCCGTCATCAAGGACATGAAGATCGAGGGAGACAAGGCGATCCTGAGCTTCGATCATGTGGACGGCGGGCTGGTGGCCAGGGACGGCAAGCTGAGCGACTTCACCATCGCCGGCGCCGACGGCAAGTTCGTCCCGGCACAAGCCGAGATCCGCCGGGAGCGTGGGATCGTAGTCTGGAGCCCGGGGGTTCCGAACCCGGTGGCCGTGCGGTACGGCTGGTCGAACTGGATGGTAGGAAGTCTGTTCAACAAGGCCGGGCTTCCCGCCAGTTCGTTCCGCACCGATATGCCGTAGATCACGCCCTGTAGGAGGGGATTCCGATCCCGGAATTCCCACGCAACGCCATGAATTCGGGGATCGGAATCCCCTCCTACAATGATTTTGAGATATGCTTTAGCCCCTCGTGGGCGTCAGGCCTCGCAGACGTAGCTCATCTGCTCGCCGGTCTCGATCTCGTCGGTGACGCGCTTGCGGCCGACGAAGCGGCCGGCGATGCTGAGGACGCGCTCCCTCTGATCCTCATCATAGACGATCCCCGAGAGGACGATGCGCTCGTCCCGGACCCGGACTTCGAGGTCCGCACCGCCGAGTTCGGGCTCGGTCAGGAGCGCGTCGCGGATCGTCAGCGCGAGCGGATGCTCCTCAGCGGAGACGACTATCGGCTCCTCCATGTCCGGCTCGTGCTCCCACGGCATCGCCACCGATGTGACCATGGGCAGTTCGCTCATACCATCCTCCTGACAGGCCCGATGTGACCGGGCTCAAGCGGCCTTGCGCAGCCCCTCCGCGCCGATGTGACGAAGGAACTCCCGAAGCGGCAACACATTCAGAACGTCCGACGGCCTCGCCCACCCGCGCCGGGCGGTCGCGATCCCGTAGAACACCAGATCGAGCTGGTCCGCGCTGTGCGCGTCGGAGTCGATCGCCAGCATGACCCCATGATCCCTCGCCAGACGGACGTCGGCATCCCTCAGGTCGAGCCTGTCGGGCTGGGAGTTGATCTCAAGCGCCGTCCCAGTCCTCGCCGCCACCCTCATGACTTCGGCCATGTCCATCTCGATCGGATCCCTGCGGCCGATGATCCGCCCCGTCGGATGGCCGAGGATGTCGACGTGCGGGTTGCTGATGGCCTTGACGATGCGATCGGTCATCCGGCGGCTATCCATGCCCATCCCGCTGTGCACCGATGCGGTCACCACGTCGAACCGCCCCAGCACCTCATCTTCGTAGTCCAGCGAGCCGTCCGCCCGGATGTTGACCTCGATCCCCTGGAGCACCCGAATGCCCGCGTACCGGCGGTTCAGGTCATCGATCAACTCCCGCTGCTCCCGTATGCGCTCCAGCGTCAGTCCGTGGACGAACGCCATCGAGACGGAATGGTCGGAGATCACGATGTATTCGTACCCTCGCCTCTTCGCCGCCTGGACCATCTCCTCGGGGGTGTCGGACCCGTCGCTCCAGTCCGTGTGCGCGTGGAGATCGCCCTTCAGATCGCCGATCTCAACCAGGTCCGGCAGCGTGCCCTCCGCCGCCGCCTGGATCTCGCCCTGGTCCTCGCGGAGTTCCGGCGGCATCCACCTCAGGCCGAGCGCCTTGTACACGCCTTCCTCGGTCTCGCCGGCGATGCGCGTGTTGTCCGATACGCGGAAGACGCCGTACTCGTTGACCTTGAGGCCCATGCCCTCCGCGATGGTGCGGAGCCTGATGTTGTGCGCCTTCGAGCCGGTGAAGTACTGGAGCGCCGCCCCATACTCATCGGGCTTGACGACGCGCAGGTCGATCTGAAGGTGCTCCGGGGTAACGATGCTTCCCTTGCTCGGCCCATGCGCCAGCACTCCCCTCACGATCGGAAGCTCGACGAACCGGTCGACGACGGCCTGGGGCTTCTCGGACGCCGCGAGCAGATCGAGGTCGCCGATGGTCTCCACCATCCGGCGCAGGCTGCCCGCGAGGTCTGCGCGGACGACCTCCTTGAACCCGCGGACCATCTCCAGCACCGGCAACGCCGCCGGGAGCGCCACCCCGAAGAGCGTGCGCCCGGACCGACTCCGCATCCGCTCGATGGCATCGAGGATATTCGCCTCCGTCTTCGGGCCGATGCCGCGTATCGTCGAGAGCCGATGCTCCCTCGCGGCCTGCTCCAGGCTCGCAACCGAGTCGATGCCGAGTTCGTCGAAGAACAGCCGGGCCTTTTTCGGGCCGACGCCGGGCACTTCGAGGATCTCCGCCAGGCCGGGATTGATCTGCTTCCGGAGTTCATCGTAGTACTCGGAATACCCGGTCTCCAGGTACTCGGTGATCCTGTTGCAGATGCTCTCGCCGATGCCGGGGAGCTTCATCAGCTCGCCGCGCTGCTCGACATCCTCTATCGGCTCGCGCAGGGAGGCGACGGTCCGCGCGCCGTCGCGGTAGGCGCGCACCTTGAACGTGCTCTCACCCTTGATCTCGAGAATGTCGGCGATGTTTTCGAGCAACTCGGCGACTTCGGCGTTCCTCATCTCCGCACCTCCGAGATGAATGTACCCGCATATGCTGCCGGGCCGTGTCTCGACACGCGCCGGAGCGCGTACTCGGAATCAGGCGGGCTCTTGGCCCGGGACAAGGAGGCCGATCTCCTCGAGTAGTCCACCCTGGTAGGCGCAACGCGAGGCCAACCCAACCCCACATCACGGCCGATGTGGTATACTGATAATTGACGACCGGAGCGTATGTCGTAGGAGGAGATTCCGATCCCCGAATTCGCGGCGTTACGTGGGCATTCGCGGCTGGGAAGCCGCTGCTACGACACTCTTGCAATACGCTCCACTGGTCACTGACTACCGGTCACCCGGAGGAGCACATGACACGCATACGCCCGCGCCGGCTCAGGGTCTCCGACGCCATGCGCCGCATGGTGCGCGAGACCGAGCTGTCCGTCAACGACCTGATCTACCCCGTCTTCGTCATGCCCGGGGAGGGCGTCCGGCAGGAGATCCCATCCATGCCGGGATGCTTCCGCATGTCCATCGATGAGCTGTGCAAGGAGGCGGAGGAGGTGCGCGGCCTCGGCATCCCGGGGATCCTGCTCTTCGGGCTGCCCGAGCACAAGGACGAGGTCGGCTCCGGCGCCTACGATCCGGAGGGCATCGTCCAGCAGGCGGTCCGCGTGGTGAAATCATCAGTCAGCGATCTGCTGGTGATCACCGATGTCTGCATGTGCGAGTACACCTCCCACGGCCACTGCGGGATCGTTCACGACGGCAAGGTGCTGAACGACCGCACGGTGATGCTTCTCGCAAAGACGGCGCTCTCCCACGCGACCGCGGGCGCCGATATCGTCGCCCCATCGGACATGATGGACGCGCGCATCCTGGCGATCCGTGAGACGCTCGACGACAACGGCTTCGAGAATACGGCGATCATGGCATACTCGGCGAAGTACGCCTCCGCGTTCTACGGTCCGTTCCGCGACGCGGCCGAATGCGCGCCCCAGTTCGGCGACCGGAAGGCCTACCAGATGGACCCCGCCAATGCCCACGAGGCGCTGAAGGAGGTCGCGCTCGACATCGACGAGGGCGCAGACATCGTGATGGTGAAGCCGGCGCTCGCGTACATGGACATCATCCGCCGCGTGAAGGATTCGACCGACATCCCCGTCGCGGCGTACAACGTATCGGGCGAGTACGCCATGGTGAAGGCGGCGGCGCGGAACGGCTGGATCGATGAGGAGAAGACCGTGCGGGAGATCCTGGTCTCCCTGAAGCGCGCGGGCGCGGATATCATCCTGACATACCACGCGAAGGACGCCGCGAGGTGGCTGTCCTAGCCAGACAGGTACGACAAGCTCCGGAAGGAAAAAGGCCGGTGATCTGGTCACCGGCCTTTTCGGCTAGGTTAAGTTGGCTCAAGGAAGCACGCCCGCGAGTGGTACTTGCCGCCGGGACGCGCTAACCCCAGACTGGTCGCTCCACCGGCCAGCGCCGCAAGGCCTGGGAGCAGACACCGATCGGTCCGGCACAACGCGCCGCCCGGCAGATCGCTCTGCCCACAGGCTCATGCGCGCCTGGCAGGGAGGTGGCCTGTGCCGATCTCTCAGCGTCCATCCGAGTATTGCTGGTCGTGGTAGATAATGTGAATGATGCGGGAAATGAGCGGAGCGTGCGGCGTCAGTACGCAGCGCGTCTATACGTCATCCCTTTCTCCTTCGTTGGCGGTCTTGTGCCGCCTCTCCACATAATATAGTCGAGTCAGTTTCTACGGTCAACCAGCAAAAATACCTGTTTTGTGCTCAGACGCACGATAGCTGGCGGGAAGGATCAGACCGCGACCTGCCTGGGGGTCCTGTTCCGATAGGTGGTGATTGCCCCAAACCCGGCCGACCGGATCAGGTCCAGACCCTCCGCCAGCCGGAAGCCGAGATGCTCGGGACGGTGACCGTCGGAGCCGATGGTGATCAGTTCGCCGCCGAGCTGCCTGTAGAGCTTGAGCGTCTCGATGCCGGGAAACGGCTCTCCGCACGGCTGCCGATAGCCGGACGTGTTGACCTCCAGCGCGATGCCCCGATCGATCATCGTCCGCAGGATCGCCTCGATCTTCTCGCGGTAGGGCTCAATCGTGTACGGGCCGATGTACTTCACCCCGAACCGCTTGACCAGATCGAGGTGTGCGAGCACATCGAAGTTGGCGCACGTCACCGCGCGGAGGACCTCGTCGAAGTATGAGTGGTAGAGCGCGCCCACGTCGAGGTGGCTGAAGATATCGACGGAGATGACCGCGTCGCCGACCCAATGGACGCCGCACGTGAGGAAGTCGAACTGCTCGCCGCCGAGGGCCTGTTCGATCTCGCGCACGTAGAGGTGAGGTTCGCCGAGTTCCGCGCCCTTCAGGATCCGCAGCCTGTCGCCGAACCGCTCGCGGCACTCTTCGATCTCGCGGCAGAGATCGGCGGCCCTGAAGAGGCCGTAGCACTCGTCCTGCGGGTTGTTGTCGAGGTGGTCGGTAAACGCGATCTCGGAGAGTCCCTGCTCGATGGCGAGACGGCACATCTCGGCGATAGGCGTCTCGGCGTCGCCGGAATAGGCGGAATGGACGTGGTAGTCGGTGAGATATGTCACGGAACCAGGGTTAGGCGCGGGCGGCGTGAAATCCTGCGGGACCGGACTGAGCGGGGGCGGATGGTCGCCTGCGCCGCAGCCGAAGTTTCACGAAAAGTTCACGGCGTGTTCTTTCTTTTCGGACGATCCCGGCGGCTAGTTATATGGAGAACACAGCGCCGGTCTACCCGTCCGATCCGTTCGACACCTCCCACCACTAGCGAACATTTGTTCGAGAGAGGCAGGTAACACCCATGCTCAGCCAGAAGATGCTCAAGGCCGCCGAACTCCTGTTCCGGCATACCGATGAAGAGGTCGCCCGCAAGCTCAAGATCAGCCGTGCGACCCTCGATACCTGGAAGCGCGATCCGGAATTCGCTCAGGCACTCTGCGATTTCGTGCGGGACAACCGGCTCACGGCGATCCGGTTCATCAGCAAGCGCGTCGTCGAGGCGGCGCAGGAACTGGAGGCGATGATCAGGTCCGCGGACGAGAAGGTCCGCCACAAGGTGATCATCGATCTCCTCAAAGCAAGCGGCCTGCTTGCCGCCGATCACTCCGCCGGGGAAGACGAGGGCGACGGCTTCACGGCGATCCTGAAACATATCGCGGAGACTCCCGATGACGCCGGCGAAGAGGATTGAGCTGGCGGCCGCGCTCTTCGGCTGGACGCCCCACCCCAGCCAGAGGTTGTGGCTGCTCGACGACCACCCGGTCAAAGTCGCCGCGTGCGGACGTCGGTGGGGCAAGACGGAGGCGGCCGCGGTCGATGTCGCCACGTTCGCGACCGCCTTCGACAGCTCCGTGCAGATGATCGTCGCCCCGACCTACGACCAGTCGAAGCTGATCGCCCGAACGGTCGAGCATCTGCTCCTCGGGAGCCCGCATACCCGCCGGCATACCCGGATCACGCGGACTCCCTACACGGAGATCCGGTTTCTCGGCAGCCGGATCATGGCTCGCACCGCCGATGAGGACGGACGCAACCTGCGCGGTCACTCGGCGGACCGAGTGGTGGTCGATGAGGCGGCGTTCGTGCGGGACGAGGTGGTGGAGGAAGTGATCGGCCCGATGCTGGCGGACCGAAACGGCCTGCTGGTCATGGTATCGACTCCCTTCGGGAAGAACCACTTCTATCGGGCCTTCGTGGAAGGACAGGGGAACGCGGTCTCCGAGTCTCCGTGTCGCTCCTCCCTCCTCCCATCCCGCGTCGCCTCCTTCCGGTTCCCGTCGTGGGCGAATCCTCACATCAGCCGAGAGTACATCGAGGCGCAGAGGTCGGTACTGACCGAGCGCCAGTTCAAGGTGGAGTACGAGGCCGAGTTCGTGGACGATCAGAGTTCCGTCTTCGCCTGGGACGACATCGAGGCGGCGATCGATGACACGGGGACGGGAGGACGCGGGAACGCGGAGAGTATATACGTCGCTGGGATCGACTGGGCGCGCTACTCGGACTACACGGCGGTGGTGATCCTGGAGATCGGCGGATTCCATGCCCCGCATTCGTCCCGTCGGTTCCGTGTGGTTGCGGTTGACCGCTTCAACCGCATCGACTGGCACTCCCAGGTCGAGCGTGTGGCCGATCTGCTCTGCCGGTACGGGGTGCGGGGGATCGCCGCGGATCAGACGTCGGTGGGCGATCCGGTCCTCGACCTCCTGCGCCGGAAGCTCTGGGAGGAGCGCGGCCTCGACGCCGAGATAGAGGGCGTGGTGTTCGATGCCCGGACCAAGCGCGAGTTGATCGACAACCTCGCCCTGCGCCTGGCCCATCGGGAGGTCGCATTCCCGAGGATCGAGCCGCTCGTGCAGGAGCTTCAGTTCTACGAGTACGAGATCACCGGCTCCGGCCACGTGCGGACCCAGGCCCGGCGCGGATACCACGACGATTGCGTGACCGCCCTGGCGCTGGCGCTGAGGATCGCGCCCAGGTACGTTGGCTTCGGCGAGATCCGCACGAGCGGCCGCAAACGACTCTCGCTCTCGGGCGGCTAGAGCATATGGACCTCGCTCGGCAGGGGGGAACTCCGATCCCCGATCGCCGCCTGGATCGGGGATCGGGGAGGAATACGGCAGTCGGATTCCTCGCTTTGCTCCCAGGAAATCTCGCACCGTCAGCCCTGAGTAGTCCTGAACTCCGAGTTCGCTGAGTGCGAGGAGTTCAGGACGTATCGAAGGGCGGCCTTGCTCCATCAAACCTCCGGCTAGGCCCGACCGTCCTTCGATACGCTTCGCACTCAGGACTAGCGGGTTCTATGTCCCGGGAGCCCACCCGAGACAACTGCGCTTGCCGCGCAGTAACATGCTCAGAACGACACGGCGCGAGGAGCCAACCTAACAATGTGCTAGTCGCAGTGGCGGGCGACCGGGGCCGAGTGGCGCCTGCGGACCTGGCTGATGTATGTCTCGTAGAGCCCCTGATACCTCGGACGGCACGACGCCACCCGATTCGCGGCGGAGTGGATCAGCCTCTTGGCGGTCGGACAGGTGGTGCCCAGCGCCGCCGCGATCTCGGCGTTCGTACGCCCCTCGAGGTGCATCATCCATGCACACCGCTCGTCGGCGAGGAGCCCGGCCGAGTCAACCATGTCTTCGAGCTCCGATTCCAGAAGCAGATCGTCGTGGGAGTACCGAGTCCATCCCAACCTCGCCGGGCTCGGCGGACAGCATGCCTTGCGCGAGAGGCGCCTTTCGCTGTAGGCGGGGTATTCCGGATCGCGGCCGGCGAGGTTCAGCAGGATGTCCGCGATCAGTTCGAGTTCGGATGCGTGGTTACTCATGAAATCGCTCATCTTAGGCCTCCCCGGAGTATGGATTAGTCGACGTTTGTCTACCTGTAAAGGCATTATACCGCATGTCAGTCGGCCCGTCAAGAGGGAATAAGAGGGATGAGGATGGAGGACAATGAGGCCGCCCGTGGGCGCGAGCGGCCTCGATAGCCGGTCTGGTTCTGATGGGATCTACGTGGTCTTCCGGATGATGAGCTTCACCGCCTCTTCGAGCGGCTTGCCCATGATCTTCTGCGACACTTCCTCCAGCAGGATCTTGCCCATCTCCTCTCTGGTCTTGGTGGGCTTGTAGACAAACGGAGCGGTCCTCTTGTCGCCCGTGCGCTCCTGAATGAGCACGCCCTTTCTGGCGAGCTTGGCCATAGTAAGCATGATGGTCGAGTACGACAATTCGCGGATCGGGTAGAGGATCTTGAAGACCTGCGTGGTGGTGACCGGCGGTTCGAGGTCCCAGACCACGTCCAGAATCTGTGCCTCCAGTTCACCCAGGGACTGGCTCTCGCTGCTCATTAGTACTATCTCCTTTCAGGCTACGCCTAATACTATTGCCCATTTGGCCTTGTGGGCCTATGTTAGCGACTGTGTAATCAGTTGTCAAGAGGAAGATTGGCTACCGCGGGCAGAATATCACGGTCGGCGCATTATTGTCGCACAAGCAGGTAATAATACCGGTTTTCAGGGCCGGATCGCCGATCTTATTGCCGCTTGTGCTATACTTGCTCTTGAATGGGTTCTGAGACCAACCACGAACGCCCCCCGGTTGCGCCGCCGATATGCGGCTCGGAGGTTGTCTGTTGCAGCACCGGATCATCCGCCTCTCAATCCTGCTGACACTATTCCTGCTCGCGGTCCCGGCGTCTGCCGCTGTCGAGATCTACCAGGTCCGGGCGACAGAGCAGGCGCCTGCTTGGGTCTACTACACGCTCAACTGCCCCGCCGATGTGACGATCGAGATCCGTCCCGCAGGGTGCGAGTCGGGATGCCAGCCGGTGCGGACGGTCCATTTCCCCGGGCAGCCTCGGGGGAAGCACCAATTCCTCTGGAACGGCCTCCGTGACGACGGACACCCCGCGCCGGAAGGGGCCTACACGGCCAGGATCACCGCCGTGTCGAACCAGGCGCGGTGGGACCCGATCATCGGCCTGTTCAAGAACGACGACTGGGAGAACGAGTATCCCCCCCGGCCGCTCCCCGCCTGCCCGAACTCCGAGGGCTTCTACGGCATCGGCATCAACCGCAACCCGAGCAGCCCGTTCTACGGCCGCATCTACGTGAGCCACAAGGTCCGCAAGCACGTGTTCATGTACGATCCCGACGGCGAGTTCATCGGCCATGCGGAAGACCCGCCGCTCGGCTGGGGGCCGAGCGCGCCGTGGGATATCTCGATCGCCGAGGACGACTACGTCTATGTGGACGACCGCACCAACAGGGTGATCCACTGCTTCACCCCCGACGGCCAATACGTCTCCACATCGCCCCAGATGAACTACTCGAAGGCGATCTACGCCCACACCGACGCGAGCGGCGCCACGCATGTCTTCCAGACCGGAGGGCCGACGATCCGCAGGATCACCCTCGCGCCCGACCACGTGACCTGGGGGACGCCGTGCATGGCCTACACCCCCGGCACGAACAACCTGGCAACGCTCGGCATCTGGGTGGCCCCCGACCTCGCCACGATCTACAACTGCTACTCCGACGACACCGACACGAACAACCCGGGACTGACGCGGTGGTATCCGTCAGGCGCATGCACGTACGACAGAGATGGATGGACCTCCGGCATCACGAACCCGGTGGTCGATGCGGAGATGAGCGGTGACGGGACCTATCTATGGGTCACGCGGATGAGCGATGCGACTGTCGGCCGAGCGATCCACAAGGTCCGCGTGGCGGACGGAACGCCCTACTACCCGCCGGACGCGGACTATGACGTCGTCACGTGGGCGCTGATGTGCACCACCGACGGCGTCGGGAACGTGGCGGTCACTTTCGGCAAGAACACCTCGTCTTGGGCGCAGTACTACTGGGGACTCTTTGCCGAGCCGGGGGTCAGTCAGGCGGAGAAGACCACCGGGGAGTTCACCGTCGGACCGAACAGCAATCCGGTGATCCTCCCGGAGAGCATCGCCTGGACGTTCGACAACTCGGCCTATCCGGGGAGGCTTCCGGCGGACGATACCTCGACCGCGAGTCTCCGGTTCAAGGTGTATGACTGCAACGGGTGGGGCGACGTCGTATCTTGCACGCTCGACCTCACCAGCCTCGGATACGGAATCATCGACGCCGACTCGATCGAGGAGGACACCACCGACCCGAACGGGCTGACGGCGGTGGTGAGCAAGCATCTCATCCGGGCGAAACGCGGTGCGAAGGCCGGACTGCACCAGATCACGGTGACCCTCACGGACCATCGATCAGGCTCCGAGTCGATGACTATCGGCCTGGAGGTCGCCGGGACAAGGATTCGGGGGGCCGTCGGACATACCCGTTTCCCGGGCGCGGTGGAAGGCGCGACGGTGCGCGTAGTCGGCGGCGGGATAGCGGGTGGAGAGCAGCTCACCTATACCCTCGGCCCTACGGACGCGAGCGGGTTCTACGAGGGGGAGGTGAGTGAGGGCGCATTCACGGTCACCGCGCAGAAAGCCGGCTACGGGAGCGCAGAGCAGATCAACATCTCGGTCCCGATGCCCGCGCTTGTCCCGGCGCCGCCGCTCGCCGTCGATCCGGTCAACCTCAGGCCGTGCACCGTTGCCGAGGCGAGGGCGCTCCCGAACGGCGTCAAGGTCAACGTCGAGGGCGTCTGCTTCGCCCAGCCGGTGGGATATGCGCCCACCAATGCAAACGGCCTGGCCCCCAGAGTCGACACCCAGACGAGCCGGAACCAATGGTACATCTGCGATCCGAACGACCCCGACAACGGCATTCTCTGCATGATAAGCATGCCGAGCGCGACGTTCGCGCCTCAGTGGAACGACCCGTCCTCGACTGAGACCTATATCGGCAAGCGGCCGGCGGTGGGTGAGACGATCATGCTCACCGGCATGCTCGACTGGCCGGGCGGTCACGAGAGACGCGTCCTGGCGGTGGATGACGACATCATCAGTGCCGCGTCGGGTCAGAGTGTCGAACGGTATTACCAGAACCGTGGGGACCTCGGCGGACTCCCTGCGGCCCCCAAGCCGGTCACCTGCGCGGAGATCGCGCGGAACGACCCCACCATCTGGGGCAAGCTTGTCCGCACGGATGCGTGGGTCGTCGAGCAGAAGGCAGGCGGCGCGAACACCTTTGTCATCGCGGACTACACCGGCACGGCCGAACTCCTGCTGGAGATGCCCGAGAGCCTCGGATTCACCGAGATGCCGTCGGTCGGATGCATGCACACGATTATCGGCGCAACGGGACGAACCGGAAGATATGAAAACGGCTGCATCCGAGCCCGGTCGCCGCTCGATGTCGTCCTGGTCCAGGGCTCCTGCTCGGTCGATCAGCTTCCGTCGATCCGATCGCTCCCTCCCGGCGCGTCGGTGCAGGTCTACGGAGCGCTCACAGGCAAGTGGGCGGACTTCTTCTATATCGAGGACCCTGGCCGCCGAGCGGGCATCCGAGTGCGGGCAGAGATCGGCAGCGTGGCGGAGGGCAGCCTCATCAAGGTCGTGGGCACGCTCGATATCGAGGACGGCGAGCGGCTGATCGTGCCCACGGCGCCGCCGATGGTCATGAGCACCGGCAACCAGGTCCCGGCGGCGTACGACCTCCGGACGAGGGACATCGGCGGCTCAGACTACGATGCGGTGAACCCCGGGGTGACCGACGGCAGGGGCGCGCTCAACGTCGGGCTGCGCGTGCGGCTCCAGGGTATGGTGACCGACCGCGACCCGGACGGCCGGTGGTTCTGTGTGTGGGATGGGATCAACCATCGTGACGCTCCGGCCGGGATCGGGAGCGGCTCGCTCGGCATCCGCGTCGTGAGCGATCTCTCGTGCGCTCCGTGGGTGGACTGGGTCGAGGTCGTAGGTATCGTGAGCACGGACTGCACGATCGCTCCGGGGCGAGTGACTCCGGTGGTGCTCGCCACATCGGCGTCGAAGGTCACTTCCTTCGACACGATCGAGTCCCCCGCAGGACACGCGCTGACCGCGGGCTGGAACCTGGTGAGCCTCCCGGCCGCGCCCGCCGGGACCGGCGACGGATATGAGTTCAGCGCCAAACCGTGGGATGCGTTCCAGGTGCTCACGCCGGGAGGAGACCCGTTCGCCATCGACTGCCGGTTACTCAGGTGGGAGAACTGCACGGGCGCCCTGGTCGTTTGGGACGTCTGGAGCGAGCTTGAGTCGCACGGCCCGTTCGGCGGGCTGGCGTTCGGCGACGGGTACTGGCTGCAGATCGATGAGGCATGGCCCGTGAGCTACTCCGGCAAGCGGAGCACGCTCGATCAATGGACCGGCATCTGCGCGCCGGGATGGATGATCATCGGCCAGCCGAAGGAGCGCGACACGCCGCTCGCGGACGTGCTGGTCCACGACGGGGGATCGGTCTGCACGATGACCGATGCCGTGCTCACACGAGGCTGGATCGACTGCATAGGATACTGGTGGGACAACCAGACTCAGGCGCTGATCGATATCGGAATCCCGGAATGCTGGGGCACCTCCGATGCCCTCCAACCGTGGCACGGCTACTGGCTTCAGGCGTACCGCGGCGGGCTATCGCTGGTGGCGCCGGAGTAACCCCGGGGAACATCGCGCGGTGCTTGCTGCATTGCGGCGGAAAAGGGGCTATCGCTTCGAATGAAGAATGGAGCAGTAGGCATACGCGCCGATATGCGCTGAGATACGTGGAGGTAACCATGGCTAATCTGACTCGCAGGGAATTCCTCGGCATGACGGCTGCCGCTACCGCATCGTTCGCCATCAGCAGCAGGCTCAGTCCCGTGCTGGGTGCGAACGACACCATCCGTGTGGCGGTCGTAGGCATACACAGCCGGGGTGAGGCTCACATAAACGCGCTCCAGAGGCTCGACGGCGTGGAGATCGCATACCTGGTTGATCCCGACGCCCGGCTGTTCGCAGGCCGGGTCAAGCAGATCGAAGCCCGGGGCGGGCGAGCGCCGAAGTGCGTCCAGGACCTCCGCGAAGCGCTGGATGACAAGGATCTGGATGCAATCTCCATAGCTTCGTGCAACCACTTGCACTGCCTTCAGACGATATGGGCGTGTCAGGCGGGCAAGGATGTCTACGTCGAGAAACCCTTGAGCCAGAACGTCCACGAGGGACGCATCGCCGTCGAGGTCGCTCGCAAGTACGACCGAGTCGTCCAGTATGGCACGGGCAAGGGAGCCAAAGGTGACGAGATCGCGGCACTAGCGCGGAAGGGTACGTATGGAAAGCTGCTGGTGTCTCGCGGGCTCTGCTACAAGCGCCGCGACAGTATCGGCTTCAGACAGTCATGCAGGCCTCCGAACGAGGTGAATTTCGACCTGTGGTGCGGCCCGGCGGCGAAGGATGACTATCACGAGAACCTGGTCCACTACAACTGGCACTGGTTCTGGGAATACGGATGCGGCGATATCGGCAACCAGGGCGCGCACGAGATGCACGCGGCGCTCCACGCCATCCCCGACGCCACACTGCCCCGCGGAGTGATGAGTGTCGGCGGGAGGTTCGGGTACGTCGATCAGGGCCAGACGGCCAACACGCAGGTCGCGGTGTTCGACTACGGTGACACCCGGCTCATATTCGAGGTCCGAGGGCTGGAGACCGACGGCTACTACGGCGAGAAGATCGGCAACACCTTCCACTTCGAGGAGGGCGTAGTCGCGGGCGACAAGTTCTACCCGAACGGCGGAAAGGAACCTGAGCCCGTAGTCAAGGTCGAGCCTGACCGGATCAGCAGGGGAGGCAACTTCGAGGAGTTCATCCGGGCGATGCGCACCCGGGAGAAGACGCTGCTCGACTGGGACATCGAGACGGCTCACTACTCGTCCGCTCTCTGCCACCTGGCGAACATCTCCTACCGCCTCGGCACGAGAGTCACGTTCGCCGGCGCCCCGGACCCGTTCCGGGCAAACGAGTTCGGCAACGAGTCGTTCCGGCGCATGTCGGATCATCTCAAGGCCAACGGCATCGACGTAGAGCGTTCGTCCTACCGCCTCGGCCGGGAGTTGGCGTTCGATCCGGCGACCGAGAGGTTTGTGGGAGACGAGCAGGCGAACGCACTCCTCACGCGCGCGCCGAGACCGCCGTTCGTGATACCGGACAAGGCCTGATCGCGCTCTGATCGACAAGCGGCGGCTGGTAGATGCCTGGATGCATCGGCAGCCGAGCCCGCGGTCTGCGCGGACGGGCGCTGCCGAAGCCTATCGGAGCTAGACCGATACTTCGGCAGCGCCATTCCATTCTGCTACCGAAGTATCCGGCGTTTGCTGAGCAGGCGAGGGTTCGATGTTCGATGCGCCGGCTACACCATGCAGGGAGCGCCCGCCGTCGCGCTCCGTCGGTGGATGCCTACAGCCACGGAACGGGACAGCGCCCGTTCCCTAAGCGGATGCCTCGCCTAGGACGAGGAATCGCACCCAGGGCATTCACTCCGCACTCTACACTCGACACTCCCCACTCAGCCGGGCGTTTCCCCTGCCTGCGCGCGGCGGAGGATGTCCCAGTACGCGCCCCGGAAGCCGTCCCTGATCGCGTCCACGAGCACGGTGTTGTCGTTGTAGTTGTAGTTGCCCTCGAGCTCTGCAGGCGAGGCGTGGAGGAACCTGGAGTCGCAGGCGACGAGGTCGTCTACGAGGCCGAAGACCTCCATCCCGACCGTCGGCGACAGGTAGTAGATCGGCGCGAGGAAGCTCTCGTTGCCCTCGATGATGCCGTGGAGCGCCGGATTCGACGGGGTGACGCCCTCCCGGCGGACCATCTCACCGAGCGCCGTGCCGTTGTAGATCCGCACGCCGATCGAGATACCGACCCGGTCCGGCTCGACGCGCTTCATGAGATCGATCGTGCGCCGGACGGACTCCTGCGTCTCCGCCGGGCCGCCGATGAGCAGGTCGTACATGAAGGTGATCCCGTGCCGGTGGCAGATCTCGGCTGTTCGGCGGACATCCTCGGCGGCGAAGTCGCGCCCGAGCGAGCGGAGGACGTTGTCATCGCCGCTGTCGGCCCCGAAGTCGATCCCCCGGCATCCGGCGCGAACCATCAGGTCCGCAAGCTCGTCGGTGAACGGCCTGGGGGTGGCGTAGGTGTACCAGCGGATCCGGTCGCCCAGGCCCGCTTCGATGATCGCCCGACAGACGCCCTCCGCGTGGGAGAGCGGGATGTTGAACTCGCAGTCGCAGAGGTGGTAGACGTCTATGCCCTGGTCGAGCAACGCCCTGATCTCGGCGACGACGTGCGAGGGAGGTCGGAGGCGGCACGCGCGTCCCTTGCCCGGAGGGTCGGCGCAGAAGACGCACTTTCGGTCGCACCCGCGCTTGGTCTCGATCCCGGCCTGGCCGCCCTCGCGGAAGTAGCGCCGGTTGTCGAGCCACCGGCGGCTCCGGATCGGGAGGTCGGCGAGGTCCATCCACGCCGGAGGGTTGCTTCGGATGACTCCGCCTTCTCGGTAGACCAGCCCTGGCAGATCGCGGGCGACTCCGTCGCCGTCCGTTGACGGCGGAGGCACGGCCACTACATCCGCCAACCGCGCTATCGCCCATTCCCCGTCGCCGGCGATGGCATAATCCGCCCCCGTGAACCCCAGGACCGCCTCCGGGGCGACCGAGAGGCCCGCGCCTCCGAGCATGACCGGAGCGTCGGTGCGCGATTTGACGCGGTCGATGATCTCCTTGTGGTAGGGGATGAAGAAGTCGCGGCTGGCGAAATAGCAGTCATCGGTATTGCGGATCGTATAGCCGATGAGGTCCGGCTGGTCGGCGGCAAAGTAAGCATCGACATCCGCCGCCCAGTCCTCCGAGAAACAGAGGTCGAGGATGCCGACCTCATGCCCGGCTGCGTGGAGCGACTCGGCAATATAGTCGAGCGCTATCGGCGCGACGGCCGGCTTCATCCGATTCGGGTTGATCAGCGTAACCTTTGCCATGGGACCTCCTGAGGAACAATGAATTGGAGAGTGGGGGATTCGGACCTGCCTGTGCTCCCGCACTCCCATACTCTGTTCTACAGCGTTCTATCCACCGCGGATGCCACTCGGCGGAGCTGATCCATGAGCGCCGTGAACTTGCTCGGCGTGAGCGACTGCGGGCCGTCGCTCATCGCGTGGATCGGGTCCGGATGCACCTCGATGATCAAGCCGTCCGCACCGCCCGCGACCGCCGCCTTCGAGATCGAGCCGACGTACCGCCAGTCGCCGGTCGCGTGGCTCGGGTCGATGATCACCGGCAGATGCGTCCAGTGCTTCAGCACCGGGATGGCGTTGATGTCGGTCGTGTTGCGCGTCGAATCCTCAAATGTCGTGATGCCGCGCTCGCAGAGGATGACGTCCGGGTTGCCCTCGGACATGATGTACTCGGCGGACATCAGCAGATCCTTGAGCTTGGCGCCGAGTCCCCGCTTGAGCAGGATCGGCTTCCTGAGCGTGCCGACCATCTTCAGGAGCGCGTAGTTCTGCATGTTCCGCGTGCCGATCTGGAGGACATCGGCGTACTTCGCGACGAGATCGACCTCGTGGGTGTCCATGACCTCGGTCACGACCGGGAGACCGGTCTCCTCGCGCGCCTTCGCCATGAACCGGAGGCCCTGCTCGCCGAGCCCCTGGAACGCATAGGGCGAGGTCCGCGGCTTGAACGCGCCTCCGCGGAGGAACTTCGCGCCGGCGGCCTTGACCGCTCGAGCGATCTCGATCGTCTGCGCCTCGGACTCGATGCTGCACGGTCCGGCGGCGACGACGACCTCATCGGCCCCGATCTTCACTCCGGCGACCTCGATCACCGAGTCGGTGGGATGGTACTCGCGGGAGGCAAGCTTCCACAGATGCGAAATGAGTTCGACACGCGCAACCCCTGGAAACGCGTTAAAGTGCTCCACCAGGTCGCCCTTCCGGGCATCGATGGCGCCGAGCACGGCGATGACCTTCCGCTCAACACCGGGGTTGATGAACGGCCGGCACCCGATCCGCTGGATCTCGTCCTCCACCTGCTGGACCTGGTCCGGCGTGGCCTCAGTTCGCATGATGATGATCAATGTCGGATTCCTCTCTGGTGAGCAAATGTTAAGCTATTATAACAGATTCAGGCTCAGACTGCAGACTGCGGACGGCAGCCCGGAGTGAGAGGAACTCCCACCGGCCGCGCGTAACCGTACCTTACTGTAGGGGCGAATCATTGGCTTCCGATATCCGGCAGTTGGCGGTCTCCGGTAGCCAATGCTTCGCCCCGCTTGTAGACCACCCGGAGGCACAACCCATGACCAGCCGAGAACGCGTCAAGCGATGCATCGATTTCGAGGGCCCCGACCGGTGCCCGATGTCGCTGCCCGCCCCCTACCCCAACGATTTCTGCAGTGTCGGGATCACCGCCGACCCCGAGTGGAAGCCCTGGCGCACCTGGGAGTTCGAGGACTGCAAGCAGTGGGAGGACGAGTGGCACAACGTCTGGAAATGCCTCCCCAACACCACGCGCGGCGAGGTCATCGAGGGCGTGATCAAGGACTGGTCGGAGATCGAGGACTACCGGATGCCGCGCATGGACCTCCCCCTGCGGTACGAACATCCCCGCAAAGTGTTCGCCGAGAACCCGGACAAGTACCACCTCGGCCATCTGCCGGGCTTCCCGTTTGCGATCATGCGGTACATGCGCCGGGTCGAGGAGTTCCTCGCCGATGTGCTGCTCTACCCCGACGAGGTGAACGCCCTCCAGCGGAGAGTGGTCGATCTCCTGAAGCGGTGCCTCGATCAGTGGGCGACGACCGACTGCGACGGCGTGATGTTTGGCGAGGACTGGGGCACTCAGGAGCGGCTGCTCGTCTCGCCGGCGCTCTGGCGCGAGATGTTCGAGTGGGGCTTCCGCGAGATCGTCGATCATGCGAAGAGCCTCGACATCGCGGTCTGGATGCACTCTTGCGGTTACATCCGGGACATCATCCCCAGCCTGGTCGATATCGGGATCAAGGTCCTTCAGCTCGACCAGCCGACGCTCTCCGGCCTCGACTTCCTCGCCGAGACCTGCCATGGGCGGACCGCGATCTGGTCGCCGGTAGACATCCAGCGCGACCTCCCCACGGGCGACGAGGCGTACATCCGCGAGCGCGCCCGGGAGCTCATCGACGTCCTCGGGAGCCGCGGCGGCGGGTTCATCTGCGGCTACTACGGCGACCCCAAGTCCCTCGGCATCGACCCCGCCTGGCAGATGTGGGCGGTCGATGAGTTCGCGCGCCACGGCTGAGGTTGTGCATCGATACTAGTATTTCCCCGTTATCCGGCGGCTATGTAGGGATTTGGCACGATTCTTGCAGGTATGGCAATGGAACAAGCAGGCACATTCGCGTGTCTAACTATAATAGCAGTAGACTACCTGCGAGGGAGGTAATCGGTTTGAGAGCAATAGTACGGGGGGGGGGATAATAATCACTCTTCTCTGCATGATCGCGTCCGCCGGGACCGCCTGGTCGGCTGCGGACGACACATTGCAGTACGCGCTCGCAAGGCCTGACGGAGCGCGGGTGAGCCTTGCCATGGTGGTGATCGCAGATGTCGATACCGCAAGCCGCCAGGGCGTCCGAGTTCACGAGTGGTGGGACAAAACCACCTCGATCCCCGTCCTCTTCGATCCGTCGCTCGGCCTCAGGGCCGGGCAGACCATCGACATCGAAGGCTCGATGACCACGCTCCCCTCCGGCGCGAGGGCGGTCCTCTGCGAGCGCATAGCGGTCTACCTCGATAACCTCGGCTCCGTGACCTGCGACGTTCCCCCGATCAAGGGACTCCTCCCGCCGAGCGTCTGGCCGTCCCGTAGCTGGATCGAGGTG
>Ga0208826_1000257_pt1 | contig 60455 bp, 63 predicted proteins | sample AD_UKC115_MetaG_FD_184451 | JGI IMG/M metagenome (GOLD analysis project Ga0208826, IMG submission 184451) | Active sludge microbial communities of municipal wastewater-treating anaerobic digesters from Hong Kong - AD_UKC115_MetaG (SPAdes)... | ecosystem: Engineered > Bioreactor > Anaerobic >... | reverse complement strand
AACAGGAACGGAAGGAAAAGGCCTCAGTGAAACAGCCGGTAAACATGTCTCAACCTGAGGCCGTAGCGGTGAATCTGTAACCGGATCCGAATTTACAGCAGTTCTGGGACTTGACTTCCGAGAGAAGGAGGGATTCCATGAAGAAGATTGGATTCACGGTGCCCGACATGTCGTGCGGCCATTGCGTGGAAAGAATCCGGCGGGCCCTCGAGGAAGTCGGGATCGAAACGGAGATTGATCTGCAGAGCAAGACTGTGATCCTGGATGAAAAGGATGAAGAAAAAGCCCGCAGGAGGCTCGACGAAATCGATTATCCCGTGAAAAGCCGGTTTGATGCCGGTAAATAAGACAGGCACCGAAAGGCCGTATTTCCTGCCAGGGGGTGAACGGATGGCAAACGAACTCTCGATCGTTCTTTGCGGTGCGGCTGGACAGGGAGTCCAAACCGTCGAGGTTCTGCTGGTCAAAGCGTTGGGAAGCAGCGGCTACCACGTTTTTTCCACGAAAGAATCGATGTCCCGTGTCAGGGGGGGCAACAACTCGACGGAGATTCGAATCTCTGAAGTTCATAGGGAGGCTTTTGTCGACCGGATTGACCTTCTGGTTCCGATCAACGGGGGCATTCGCAAGAATATCTGGAAGCGGCTTGATCGTTCTACGCTCGTTCTTGGAGATCGGGAGGAACTGAAGGAGGAATTCGAGGGCAGGGAAATCCGGTTCATCGATGTGCCTTTCCTGGGAATTGCCCGCGAAGCGGGAGGGCCCGTCACTGCGAACAGCGTCGCGGCGGCGGTGATGTGCGCTCTTTTCGGGATCGATTTTACGATTCTGGAAACCCTGCTGAAGGAACGGTTTGCGAAAACCCCTGAAATACTTGAAAAGAACCTGCTTTCTGCAGAGAAAGGGTATGAACGGGGCAGGATTCTCCTGGAAAAGAGGGAATTCGGCCTGAAACTGCCAAAACCGGATCCCCGCTGGAGTCCGCTGTTGGTGGACGGGCACAAGGCTGTTTCGCTGGGCGCTCTAGCCGGAGGCTGCAATTTCGTGACCGCCTATCCCATGTCGCCGGGCTCAGGCGTGTTGGCCTTCATGGCACAAAACGCTTCCCGTTTCGAGATCGTTGTAGAGCAGGTTGAAGATGAGATTTCCGCGGTCAACATGGTTCTTGGTGCCTGGTCTGCGGGTGGACGCGGAATGGCTACAACCTCAGGCGGAGGTTTCGCCCTCATGGAAGAAGGGATTAGCCTTTCCGGTGTTACGGAAATACCCCTGGTGATCCACCTTGGCCAGAGACCGGGACCGGCAACGGGCATGGCAACCCGCACCGAGCAGGCGGACCTGGAGTTGGCCCTGTATGCCGGACACGGCGAATTCCCGAGGGTCCTGCTTACCCCCGGAAACGCAGCGGAAGCGTTCGAACTATCAAGGTTGGCCTTCGACTGGGCGGATCGATTCCAGGTCCCTGTATTCATCCTGACGGACGAATACCTCCTGGACAGCATTTTTGAGCTGGAAAGCCTCGAGGTGGAGAAGGCGGACTTTTCTCACCACTTTGTTGAAGCGGAGCCCGGATACGCCAGGTACCGGGTGACGGAAAACGGTGTTTCACCAAGGGGGATCTTTCGTCACGGCAACGGGTTGGTTCGAATAGACAGCCACGAACACGATGAGAAAGGACACATCGAGGAAGATTTCGAAGTCAGGGAGCGAATGCAGAAAAAACGCATGTCAAAACTGCGGCTCCTTGAAGAGGTGGCGCTGCCTCCAACGGTAAAAGGAAAACCAGGCGCCAGAACTCGGGTCTTCTGCTGGGGTTCGACCGGTCCCATCGTGGCAGAGGCCCTTGAGAGGCTTGGAAACGAGGAAGTCTGCCTGGTGCACCTGAAACAGGTATACCCGCTTCACAATTCAGTTCAAAGCCTCGTGGATGAGGCCCATCGAATCATCGTTGTGGAGGGGAACTCGACCGGACAGCTCGCGCGCCTGATCCGGCTTTACACCGGGAGGAATGCGGAACACAGGCTTCTGAACTTCAGGGGGCACCAGTTTTCTGTGGAGGAAGTTTCCGAAGGACTCCGGAAAATCCTGGAGGGAGTGGAAGGGAAATGAATCCAAGGGAGTATGACATCGAACCTGTAGACCTCTCGTGGTGCCCTGGTTGCGGCAATTTCCAGATCCTCTCTGCCCTGAAGGAGGCGCTCGCAGAACTGGAAATCCCTCCCCAGGATGTTGTGCTGATCTCCGGGATCGGCCAGGCGGCAAAAACGCCCCATTTCATGAAAGGACATATCATCCAGGGACTTCATGGAAGGGCTCTACCCGTGGCGACAGGGGTGAAAGCGGCAAACCCGGAATTGACGGTTCTCGCGATCGGCGGCGATGGAGATATGTATGGAGAAGGAGGCAACCACCTGCTTCATACGATAAGAAGAAACCCGGATCTAACCAATCTGGTCCACAACAACATGGTCTACGGGCTGACGAAGGGACAGGCTTCGCCTACAAGCCCGGTGGGTTTGAAGACCCCGATCCAGGTCGAGGGAGTCTTCTCGGAACCGCTCAATCCCGTCGCCCTGGCCATTTCTCAGGGAGCTTCGTTCGTCGCCAGAACGTTTTCAGCGAACACCGAGCTTACGAAGGAAGTGATCAAGGCGGCAATCCTGCACAAGGGATATGCGCTCGTCGATATTTTCCAGCCCTGCGTTTCGTTCAATAAAGTGAATACGTACAAATGGTTCCGGGAAAATACGATCGTTATGGAAGACAGTCCAGAAAAACTGAGAGACCGCAAAAGGGCGATGGAGCTGGCTCTTTCGGGTCCACCTTTCCCCCTTGGAATCCTGTATCGGGATGATTCCGGGAGACCTTGTTTCGAAGACCGGCTCCAGGCTTATCGAAGAAGCAAGGTTCCTCTCTGGAAGAGAACGCCGGATCTTGCGGGTATAGCGGCCTATATTGAAACCCTCAGGGAGGGTGAGCTGAAGGGAGGCAGGGAATCATGACGGAAGAAAGAATCAAGCCGGGTGACATCTTGAAAGATTTTATGCTGTTCGACCAGGAGAATAAAGAATGGAGACCTTCGTCTTTCAAGGGAAAGCGAATTCTGCTTTCTTTTCACCCCCTGGCCTGGACACCGGTTTGCGCGGATCAGATGAGATGCCTGGAGAGAGACATGGCGGTTTTTGAGAGCCTTGATACCGTCCCTGTTGGCATCAGTGTCGATTCGATCCCCTGCAAGACCGCTTGGGCAAAGGAACTGAAGCTGGAGAAGCTTAAGATCCTTTCGGATTTTTGGCCTCATGGAGCAGTGGCGAAAGATTTGGGGCTTTTTCGGGAAAAAGAAGGATTCTCGGAGCGGGCGAATGTACTGATTGACGAAGAAGGAGTTGTAGTGTTCTCGAAAGTCTATCCCCTGGCCAAATTGCCCGACCTCCAGGAGATCGTTCATTTTCTAAAGGAACTGCACAATGCCGGAGTTGAAGGGAATGTGCCTGCGAAACAGTGCATGGTGGACCTCAAGGGGAATTCTCTTTGCGTTGACGATTCCAGGAATACGGGGATTCAATCCACCTCTGATCACCATATAGGCGGAGGAATTAAGGAGGGGTAGACCATGAGTCCAGAAAGAGGGACCCCTGCTCCCGAATTCAAGCTGGAAGCCGCAGGGGGAAAAAGATATTCCCTGTCGGATTTTCGGGGCAAATGGGTGGTTCTGTTCTTCTACCCCAGGGATGGGACCAAGGGGTGAACGGAAGAGGCGGTCGGCTTTTCAGGCAGGATGCCTGAGTTTGAATCGGAAAATGCCGTTCTGATCGGAATCAGCGCCGACTCGGTGAAATCCCATGAGCGGTTTGCTCAAAATAACGGCATCACGACTATTCTCCTGAGCGATCCTGAACAAAGCTCCATTCGCTCGTACGGGGCCTGGGGGAAAAAGACCCTTTACGGCAAGGAATATGAAGGGATCGTTCGCTCAACATATCTCATCGATCCGGAAGGGAGAGTGCGATGGATTTGGTCTCCCGTCAAAGTGGCGGGGCATGTTGAGGAAGTTCTAAAAACGCTCCGGCTCGTAAAAAAGGACCTTCATAGACAGTCTGAAGGGGGAGATTGAAATGAGAAGAAGTTTTTTTCCGTACCTGGCCGTGGGTTTTCTGTTGCTGCTGTGCGGTGTCGCGGCGGCGCATCCGGCTGCATCAATAGAGGCCACCCTTCAGCCCGATGGGAAACTCCAGGTTGTTGTTTCTCACACGGTCAATGATCCGCTCAAGCACTATATCAACCGGATTGTCATTTCCAGCGACGGCAAGGTGATTGCTGAGGAGAGGTTTAACCAGCAGACGGACAAGACGGGTCTAGTCGTGGAGATTACGGCAGCAGGTCTTTCAAAAGGACAGACCGTTCAGATCGAAACAGATTGCAACATTTTCGGCAGCCTGAAGAAAACCTTCACTCTCTGAACTTGGACGGGTCGCTGAGGGAAGGGGGGGCAAAACATTTCCTCCCCTTCCTTTCAGGGTTTCCAGGATAGCTCAGCGATTTTTTTGAAGTTGAAGTTCAGGATCGCCTCGGTCGAAGGTTTATTCCCTTCTGAAAGAGCCTTGAAATCTGCCTCGAGTGCTTCATAAGCCTTTTTCCTTCCCGGATCGAATTCACGTTCCCTGACGGTTTGGACAATTCGAAGCAGCTGCTTGTAGACCTCGGGAGCGCTTGTAAGGACCGGTCCTGTTTCATCGAGCTGGATGCAGTAGACATAGGTGAGAATATCCTTTCCTTGGTACTCGGACAGCCTGAAAAAGGCCGGGAGAGTCGGGGAAACATAGAGAAGGACCCCGCGTGGGACCGACAGCTTTGGCCTGATCGCGTCCCACAGGGTCTCTCCAATGGGGCTGACGGCAAGCCAAAGGCGCGGTTGCCGGCTTAAAAGCGAGATCCATAGGGCCACCCCCTGCGAACGGTCATTCCAGTTTACAAAGGATAGTTTCCAAAGCAGGTCAGGTTTTGAATCGCGGTCCAGCTGGAGGGTTGAGGAAATTTCCCCGGCAAGTGAAAAACCGACAATCTCGACCACGGGCTGGACATGCGCAGGGGTGCGAAGAATGGCCTGGGTAACGACTCCTGCTTCTTCTTTCAGGACGAGATAGACGGGATACCCCGGAATGGAAAGAACGCGGGTGTTTGCGTAAGCGGCTTTCCCGCCGAGGGAAACAGCAAGCAGAACGAGGGCCGCCAAAACGAAGATTCGATTCTTTTGCATCGGAAAACCTCCCGGGGACAAGGATCAGAGACGGGTGATACGCAAGAAGGTTTCGGCTTCTTCCTTGTACTGTTCTGCCAAGACCCCGATCTTCATTCCGAGAACAGGGTGAATCCAGTCCGGTGCAATCTCGGCCAGCGGAATGAGGACGAAAGCCCTGTTGGCGAGTTCGGGATGCGGGATTTTCAACGATTCGTCCTCGTAAATGAGATCGGGGATGAGCAACAGGTCCAGATCGATTTCCCTAGGTCCCCAGCGCTTTCTTTTCTTCCTGCCGATTTTCTTCTCAATGCCTTTGAGGATCGAGAGGAGAAGGGAGGGGGGGGCTTCAAGTTCCATGATCAGCGCAGCGTTTAGGAAACGGGGCTGGTTCTCGACTCCCAAAGGCGGGGTTTCGTAAACGGAGCTCGTTGCAAGTATGGAGCCCTGTTGCCGCAACAGCTCCACCGCGTGCCGGAGATTCCCGAGCCGGTCTCCCAGGTTGCTGCCGAGCCCGATCGCCGCTTTCAGCCGGAGCGGGGTCATGAAGCCCTCCGGACGGCATCGATCATCTGGACAACTCGGAAGTTTTCTTTTACGTCATGGACACGAACCAGCGGAACGCCCTGCCAGGCGCAGAGGGCGGTCAGCGAGAGAGTCCCCTCGAGGCGGTCCGAGGGGGAGGGCAGGGAAAGAACATGGCCGATCGTGCTTTTTCGCGAATGACCGATGAGCAGGGGGCGCCCGAGACTTGAGAAGGCCTTCACGTGTTTTAAAAGGCTCAGGTTGTGGCGGACATCCTTCGCGAAGCCGAGTCCCGGGTCAAGGATGATATTTTCCTTTCGAATTCCGGCGCGTACCGCGTTTTTCACGGCTTGATCCAGTTCATCCCAAACCTCTCCCACCACATCCCCATAGGAGGGGTTTTCCTGCATGGTCCGGGGTGTTTCGCGGCTGTGCATCAGGATGACCGGGACCTGGAGGAGGCGAAGAGTTTCCGCCATTTGTGAATCGTATCGCAGCCCCGAGACATCGTTGATAATATCGGCTCCGGCTTCCACCGCGGCTCGGGCTACCGTTGCCTTTCGCGTGTCTACCGAAAGCACGGCGTCCGGCTGAAGACGGCGTATTGCTTTTATGACCGGAACAATGCGGTCGATCTCTTCCCTGGGGTCCAGGTCAAGGGCGCCGGGTCTTGTGGATTCCCCGCCGATGTCCACTACGTCTGCTCCTTCTTCAACCTGGGACACCGCCATCCGGATGGCATCCTGCGGATCAATGCGCCGGCTTCCTTCAAAAAAGGAATCCCCGGTGACGTTCACAATGCCCATGATTTTGGTCCGCCCGCCAAGGACCAATTTCCTGCCTCCGGGCAGTGAGAGTTCCCAGGATGCAGTTCTAAAGTTGGCGAGGGCTTCCGATAGGGCGAGGCGGAATTTATCCAGTCCCCAATAGGGCATGGATTCAAGTTTTTCCAGCAAACGGGAAAATTGTCCCGTTGTGCCGATCATCAGCGCATCGGTATGAGAAACGCCGCAGTCGATGGTTTGCCGGTGGACAATCACATCCCCTCCCCTCGAAAGCATTTCCTGCTTGAGGGCGTTGGCTGCCCGGACGTCGACATTCTTGACGAAGAAACGAAGCGTTTCCTGTTTTGCGGCAAAATACGGGAAGCTTCGGCGATCCGCCCCGATGCGGTCAAGCTGTTGGAGGAGCTCCTCCTCGGTCATTGTTCCCAGGAAATAAAGAGTCATGGTCCCTCATTTTGGGTAATAGAATTTATTTCTCTCGCGAAAGCGATGTTATCGTCTTGCCCTCAAGGGGTCAAGCGAAGCGGATGGCCATCAAATCCACTCCTGGACCATGTCCGATAGATGGCGGGTCTGGTTCAGGAGCGTGAGGCAATACCCGCGCTTTTCTTCGTGGACTAGCATCGAGTAGGATGCCGTGTCTACGTGAAGCTTCCAAAAGGAAGGTTCGGCTACCCCCAGGCAGACGGCCAGCAAAGGTTTGATCACCGCCCGGTGAGAGACGATGGCAATCGTTTTTCCCGAGTGGATTCGAACGAGGTGTTCCAGGTTCGAAAAAGCCCTTCTCTGTACGTCCGCCAGAGTTTCCCCCCCGGGAATGTGAAGCCGTTCGGGATGTTCGATCCAGAGTCTCCATTCTTCAGGGTACTCCTCTTCAACTTCCTTTTTGGGGCGTCCTTCCCATTTGCCCAAAGCGACATTATTGAAGCCCTCCCGGATTTCCCATTCAGTGTTGCAAGTCCTGGATATCCTGGAAGCCGTTTCAGTGGCGCGGGAAAGCGGACTGGAGAAAATCCTTGAGATGCCCATATTCTTGAGCTCGACGGCGAGAGCTTCCGCCTGCCTGATTCCGTTTTCGTTCAGGGGGAAATCACATCTGCCGCGAAACAAACCATCACGATTTCCTTCGCATTCTCCGTGCCTGATGACGAAGATGGTTGTACGAACGAACGATTGAGCCAATTGGCACCCTCCCCAGAGCATCGATTCGAAATCCTATCTATTCTAACCGTTTTGGGGAAAAGGTGTTTGACTTGTGTTGACAATCAGCCAGGTCATTGATAACCTACCGGACGGAGAGATTTTGGCACTCGAAGGCGGAGAGTGCCAGCCGGAAGGGCGGGAGGTGAAAGACTTGCTTACGGAGCGGCAATACGCGGTCGTGATGGCGATTGTGTTTGAATATATCCACACCGGTGAACCGGTCGGTTCCCGTTCGCTTTCGAAGAAGTACCTGACTCGAATCAGCGCTGCAACGATCCGCAACGAGATGGCCGACCTGGAAGAAATGGGCTTCATCACGCAGCCTCACACTTCGGCCGGCCGCGTCCCGACGAGCAAGGCCTTCCGGGTTTATGTGGATTCCATCCTTGAAGGGAAGAGACAGAAAAGCCCGGAACTGGCGGACAGGCTTCTTGACCTCAAGCGGCAGCGTGCAGATTTCGAGCAGCTTCTGGTTTATTCTTCCCAGCTATTAAGCCGTGCTACTCACACGGTTGCCCTGGCGGCATCCGCCCCCCTGGCGCAGGTCCGCCTGGAGCGGGTTGAGTTTGTCAGCATCGATCTTCACCATGCCCTTTTGCTGGTTGTCCTGCAGGGGCGGCTGATCCATCAGAAAATGCTCGCGTTCCCGTGTGAAATGAGTCGAGAGACGCTGGATGAGATTGCCAGGAGGATTAACACGATTGCATCGGGTAAACCCTGGGACGAAGTCCGAGACGGTTTGAGGACATTCCTGTTGAAGGAGCTTGATGAAGTTTCTGAAAGCTGTCGCCTGGCGATGACGGAAATCGATGGGCTCGTGTCTGCCGAGAACTTCCGTTTCTTTACGACGGGGATCCACCAGATTTTGAAACTGCCTGACTTCCAGGATATCGGCCGCCTGCAGGCGATCCTTTCCCTCCTCGAGGAAGAAGAGGCACTTTCGCGGATGGTTCGGCGCTACTCGGCAAAAGACGGGTTGAACGTGGTCATCGGCAGCGAAGATCCAGAATCCGGGCTGGGGTCTTTTTCGGCTCTTTTCTCCTCGTACAGCGGGAAGGGGACCCGTACGGTCCTCGGATTGATCGGACCGGTCCGGATGGATTACGAAAAGGCGATAGCCGCCCTGGAAACCGTTTGGGATGGGTTGTCCGAAAATGGTGGCAATTAGGAAGTTCGCTTGAGGAAGTTGGGAGGAATCTAGATGTCTGAAAATAAGAACTCGAAGGCCCCCGGTTGGGAAGAGACCCAGGGGGGTGCCAGCACGGAAGAACCGGAGATCCTGAGCCCTGAAAAGGTGGCGGACGACCGGGTTGAACTGGAGGAGAAGCTTCGGGAGGCCGAAAAAGCTGTCGAGGTTATGCGCCAGGAAGCCTTGCGGGTGAAAGCGGACTTCCTGAACTACCGGGCGCGTGTTGAGCGGGAATCAGCGCGGATGAAGGTCCTGGCCGCGGAGGGTGCCGTTCTGAGCCTGCTTCCGGTGCTGGACAACCTGGATCGGGCGATCGGCTCCGCTGAAAGCCAGCAGGGGCAACCGCTTCTAGAAGGAGTCCGGCTGGTTCGTTCACAGTTCTTTGGCGCCCTGCAGGCCATGGGGCTGGAGGAAATCCAGGCTGAAGGCTGTCCGTTCAATCCTGAAACTCACGAAGCCGTTCTGGTCTCGCCTGTTGAAAATCCCTCGGAAGACGGAAAAATTCTCGAGGTTCTACAAAAAGGCTATCGATTGGGAGACAAGATTGTCCGTCCCGTGAAAGTCCGGGTCGGCCGCTACGACGGGTGATCCCCGAGATCAAGGAGGGACCCAGGTGGCCGCCATGGATGACCCGAAAGGATATTACCGCCTTCTGGAGGTTCCGCCCGGAGCCTCGCAGGAAGAAATCAAGAAAAGCTACCGAAGGCTTGCCAGAACCTACCATCCGGATGCCAATCCCGGGAACCCCGAGGCGGAAGAACACTTCAAGCTGGTCAACGAGGCCTATGCGGTGCTCGGAGACCCGGAAAAACGGGATCAGTACGATCGATTCGGAACCGTCGGGAACGGAGCGGGAGGATACGGCCCCTTCCGGGGGCAAGATCCCTTCAGCGATATGTTTGGAGATCTTTTTGAGACCTTCATGGGCGGCGGGCAAAGAGCAAGGGCCAACGCCCCACGCCAGGGGAGCGATCTGGAGGCCGAGGTTCGGATTTCCCTAAGGGAGGCAGCAACAGGGACGACCCGGAAGGTGGCAGTATCGAGAAGAGAACAATGTGAGCGGTGCGGGGGCACCGGAGCGGAACCCGGGACCAAGGCGGAAAACTGCCCCAACTGCGGCGGTCGAGGTCAGGTGGAGCAGTCGGCCCGGACCCCTTTTGGCCAGTTTGTTACGGTTGTTCCCTGCACCCGCTGCGGAGGAACGGGGCGCGTTCTCTCGAACCCGTGTCGTGACTGCTCGGGGCAGGGACAGAAAAGAACCCGCCGCGAGATTGAGGTGCGCATCCCTTCGGGCGTTGACACCGGGAACCGGCTTCGAGTGAACGGGGGAGGGGATGCGGGAATCAACGGCGGTCCTCCAGGAGATCTTTTCGTTCATATCGAAGTCGAACCGGATCCTTTTTTCATTCGGGATGGAAACGACCTTCACACGCAGGCGGTGATTTCGTTCCCCCAGGCCGTGCTGGGGTGCCAGGTAGAGATTCCTTCTCTGGATGGGGCGGAGAAAAAGGACCTACCCCCTGGAACCCGGCCTGGAGATACGTTCCGCCTGAAAGGGAAAGGGATGCCGAGGCTTCGCGGGGGAGGCAGGGGGGACTTGATCGTTCACGTGGATGTCGATATCCCCAAAAACCTCACGGAGAAAGCCCGGCACCTCGTTGAAGAACTTGCCGAGGAGATGGGGACGCCGGTCCAGCCCTCAGGCTTTCTCGACCGGTTGAAGACCTGGCTTTCCTGAGGCTGCGAAAGCTGCCTGGTTCGTGGTAGGATTGGGTTCGGGGAGGGAGGCGCCAGCCTCCCTCCCTTGGCTATTCGGGGGGGTGAAACAGGTGGGGGAGAAGGAATCTTTTTGGTGGTACATAACCCTGGAGACGAAAAGCGGAAACGAGGAAACCCTGGCGTCTCTCGCGGAGCTTTCCGGAAGCATCGGATCCGAGTTTTTTGAAGGCAACGGCCGTATCGGGGTTCGTGCCTACTATCGCAGCCATTTTGAGCTGGGTTACTGGCTGAAGCGCCTCGGGGACATCCTGCAGCCCTGGCCGGAAATCAGCGTGATTGACATGGGAAAGATCGAGAACCGCGCCTGGCATACGACCTGGAAAGAAGCCTTTCCCCCGCTCGAGGTCGGAAGGAACCTTGTCGTGATGGCTCCATGGCACCAGGGGACTGAGCCGCCGGGGAAGACTGCCCTCTATATCTACCCGGGAAGTGCTTTCGGCACGGGGTACCACGAGAGCACGCAGATTGTCCTGGAGCTGATGGAGGACATCCTGAAGCCCGGCATGGAAGCCGCTGATATCGGGACCGGTTCTGCCATCCTCGCGATTGCGGCGGTCAAGCTGGGAGCGAAACGATGCTGGGCGAGAGACATTGATCCCGCGATTCTTGCAGAAGCGAGGGAGAACTGCCGGCTAAACGGGATTAGCGAAGAAACGGTCCTGATCGAGCAGGGGGATTTGCTCAAGGGGTTCTCCCGGCAGGTGGACGTGCTGACAGCCAACATCGTCATCGAGCCCTTGCTCTCGCTGCTGCCTTCCGTGCGCGGGGTGCTTCGCCCCGGCGGGACCGCCGTCTTTTCGGGCCTGGTGAAGAAGGAAAGGGATTTTTTCCTGGAAGCGCTGAACAAGCAAGGACTTGCAAGTGTCCAGGAGCGGACGAAGGGAGAATGGTGGGGTGTCGCTGCCGAGGCTTCGTCTTGAGCGCTGTACGGATCTTGGAGGGGGACTCTGGAGGATCGACGAAGGACAGGCCAGGCACCTTCTGAAAGTCCTGAGAGCCGCTTCCGGGGAAGAGCTCGAAGGACTCGGGGGCGGCCAAAGGTGGCGGCTGAAACTGGAAATTTCCGCGGAGGGGGTCTTTGCAAGAACCCTCTATCCGATCCCGGAAAAGGGGTGTCCGCCGAGGATCGTGCTTTTGGCCTCTCTCCTGAAGGGGAACGATTTCGAACTTCTTTTAAAAGGGGTCACGGAGATCGGGGTTTCGAAGATTATCCCGATCGCGGCATCCCGGTCGGTTCCTCGCTACAGCCAGGAGGAATCTGTCAGAAAGCAGCTTCGGTGGAAACGGATCCTGGATGAGTCGACCCGGCAGTGCGGGGCCCCTGAAATCCCCGAATTGTCTCCGCCTGCTTCCCTTGACGAGGTCCTGGAAACCGGGCTCCCCCCCCTTCGGATCGCGGGGTTCCTGGAAGAAAGAGCCGTTCCGATCGGGAGCGTGTCGCCTAAGGCCGAGGCGGTTGTTGCGATCGGTCCGGAGGGGGACTGGGACGACCATGAGAAGCAGCTTCTGCTTCACGCGGGATTCTGTCCCGTTCGCCTGGGGCCTTTCGTTCTGAAGGCCTGTACTGCGGCAGTCGTTGCCTGTTCTTATCTTGTTCTTGCCTGGGAGGCCGTTGCCCTTGGGGGAAATCGCGGGAAAAAAGTTCTGGATCAGGGCCCTGGGATGCCGGACGAACCAGTATGAAGCAGAAGCCATCGCGTCGGAGCTGATCCTTCGAGGTGCCTGCCCGTCGCAGGGGCCGTGGGATGTGGCCATCCTGCTTTCCTGCACAGTCACCTCGGAAGCCGATCGGAAATGCCGTCAGCAGGTCCGGAGGCTCAGGCGGGAGAATCCCCGCGGGGTAATCCTGGCTGCCGGTTGCTGGGCCCAGGAACTCGACGAGGAAGAAGGGGCGGAAATCGGGCTGGACGCTATCATCGGGAATCGGCTGAAGGCCGGCCTTCCGGAAATCCTGGAAAAGATCCTGGCAAACGGAGTTCGGCCCCAGTCTCCTCTGGTCTGCCGGTTTTCGACTCCCCCTGACGGGCCCTGGGACGGGCTTTCGGTGCAAAGGACCACGATTCACACGAGGGGTTTCATCAAGGTCCAGGAAGGCTGCGACCACTTCTGCTCCTACTGTATCGTTCCCTATGTGAGAGGGGCGCCGGTAAGCCGGAATCCTGCGGAGATCCTGGATGAGGCCCGCCGCGTAGTCGAGGCCGGCTGCTGCGAAGTCGTCCTGACGGGCGTCCACCTCGGGCTGTTCCGGTACGGGGAAGAATGGGACCTGGCAAGGCTGGTGAGAGAGATTGCGAAGATCCAGGGGGTCCAGCGCATCCGCTTCGGCTCGATCGAACCGTTTGCGCTCGACGAAAACCTGATCCAAACCCTCGCCGATACACCTGCGTTCTGTCCCCATCTTCACCTCCCCCTTCAAAGCGGGGATGACCGCATCCTCAGGGCGATGCGCCGCGGCTACAGCGCGGGGGAATTCCGGAGCCTCGTCTGGAGGATTCGTGAGCGGTGGCAGGATCATGTACACTTCTCGACCGATCTCCTCGTGGGGTTTCCGGGGGAATCCGACGCAGCGTTCCAAAACACGCTCAATCTCGTCCGGGAGCTGGAGTTCGGCAAACTTCACGTATTTCCCTATTCCAGGCGTCCCCATACCGAAGCGTCGCGCCTCGAAGGGCATTTGCCGGCCGCGGTCATCCAGGCCCGCTGCGAAGAGGGAATCCGCCTGGGAGAGCAACTCCTTGGGCGCTACGCCGCTTCGTTCATCGGGAAAACCGTTCCGGTCCTGGTCGAGAGAAGGAAGGGGAATGAACCGAGGGGATTGACGCCTCACTTTTTGCCCGCGCGCTGGACCGGGGAGGGAAAGACGGGGCAAATCTGCAGCGTGAAGATCAAAGGGTACGAAGATGGAGAACTCTTCGGGCAGGATTTCCCGTTTGACCGGCCGGACTATTGTTCCTTCCTGAAAGCTGGGATAAAATGACTCCATCCTGCACGGACGGGGTGGAAAACTTGGCGGAAAACTGTGTCTTCTGTGAAATCATCGAAGGACGCAGGAAAGCCGAGATCCTTCACGAAGATTCCGAGGTCCTGGCCTTTAGGGACATCCTTCCGCAGGCTCCGACCCATATCCTGATCATCCCGAAGGCGCATTTCCCGTCCGCGGCTGCCGCGGACCCCGCGCTCTGGGGGAAGGTTATGACGGTGGCGGTGAAGCTTGCGCCTGAACTCGGAATCGAGGCGGAAGGGTTTCGCCTCGTAATCAACAATGGCCCGAAGGCGGGGCAAACTATCCCTCACCTTCACGTGCACCTGTTGGCGGGACGATCGTTCCGCTGGCCACCGGGATGAGCGTGGGTGGCATGAAAGGGGGGATTCGGGATGACAACTGTCGTTCGCAAGGACAATGAATCGATCGAGGACGCCTTGCGGCGTTTCAAGCGCGAAGTCTCCAAAGTGGGGGTTCTGCGCGAGGCGAGACGCCATGAGCACTACCAGAAGCCGAGTGAGGCGAAGAAACTCAAGAGGGCGGCTGCGGCGAAGAAAAGGAAGCGTTCTTAGCGGGGAGGCCTTCGGTTGGAACTGCAGAATCGTATCCAGCAAGATCTTGTCCAGGCGATGAAAAACCGCGACGAGCTGCGCCTGGGTACGCTCCGGATGCTGAAAGCGGCCCTGCAGCTAGCTCAGGTGGAGAAGGGGAAAGGAGATCCTCTTTCCGATGAGGATGTGCTCGCGGTTATTCAGCGGCTCATCAAGCAGCGAAAGGAAGCGAGCGAACAGTACCGGTCCCATGGCGCCGAGGAAAGGGCGGCACGTGAGCTTGAAGAGGCAAGGATCCTTGAAGCCTACCGGCCGGAGCAGTTGACGGATTTGGAAATCGAAGCGATGGCAAGGCAATCTGCTCTTTCGGTCGGTGCACAGGGGCCGCGCGACATGGGAAAAGTCATGGGGGCGCTGATGCCGAAAGTCAAGGGAAAGGCGGACGGCTCAAGGGTCAGGGAAACCGTCGCGAGGCTGCTCGAAAAGGGCCTTCCCTAGACTGCACCGAAAAATTTCATCTGCACGAGGGGCGCCGAAAGGCTCCCCTCGTCCTTTCTGGTCCGCAGGTCCCAGCTGCGTCTCGAAACTCCCATCCACAGACCCTGACAAGGGGGAAAAATCCGAGTATAATGGTGGAGCCACCATATATGGGGGGTGAAAAGATGAAATGCCCTATTTGTGGAGCTGGCGACACCCGGGTTATTGAAACCCGCACAGCCGACGAGGATCGGATCGTTCGGCGACGCAGGGAATGTGTCTCTTGCCTGGCCCGGTTTACGACCTACGAGAGGCTGGAGCCCAGGGCTTTCCTCTGGGTCGTCAAGAAGGATGGCCGAAGGGAGGCCTTCGACCGTGAAAAACTCCTGAAGGGAATGGCCAAGGCCTGTGAGAAGCTGCCGGTTCCCCTGGAGAAGATCGAAGAGGAGGTGGCCCAGATCGAGGACACTCTCCGCAGCACGGGCCAGGGGGAAGTTTCGAGCGAGCGCGTGGGTGAGCTGGCCATGGAAAAGCTGAGGGGGCTCCATCAGGTCGCCTATGTCCGTTTTGCCTCCGTCTATCGGGAATTCACCGACCTCTCGGGTTTTACCCGTGAAATCTCCAAACTCCTTGAAGAAAGGGATGAAAAGAATGGCCGATAACCGCGAAATGCTGGCCGGACGTCAGATGCAGCTTTTCGGTAGCCGGGCCGAGTCGACCGACCTCCTGCTCATGGTCGATGCCCTGGCCCAGGAGGAAAGGTCCCCCTGGAAAGCCGAGCGCATCCAGAAAGCCCTGATCCTGGAGGCGGGGGTTGAGCCCCATCTGGCAGGGGAGATCGCAGCCGAGGTGGAAGAGGATCTAATCCGGTGCAACAGGGAACAGGTGACCACCACGCTGATCCGCGAAATGGTCAATGTCAAGCTCTTCCAGCGGGGGCTGGACGCGAAGCTGAAGGATCATAGCCGGATCGGGATCCCGCTTTTCGACCTGGAGTCGATGATGCTGTCACCAAACCACGAGAACAGCAACACGACACACAACCCCGAATCGATCAACCTGTCGATCGCAGAAATGGTGCTGAAGGAATATGCCCTCACGAAGGTTTTCTCCCCCGATATCGCCGAGGCGCACCTGACGGGGGACATCCACCTGCACGACCTGGGGATGATCAACAGGCCCTACTGTTCGGGGCAGAGCATGGCCTACGTCGAGAAATACGGCCTCAATTTCCCCTGCATCACCAGCATTTCTGCGCCCGCCAAGCACGCGGACGTTCTCCTTGCCCACGTGTTGAAGATGACCTCCGTCCTTCAAAACAATTTTGCCGGAGCGATCGGCTGGGATGCGGTCAACGTCTTTTTCGCCCCCTACATCGAGGGCGAGAGCGACGAACGGGTGAAACAGCTTGCGCAGATGCTGGTTTTCGAGTTCAACCAGCTCGCCGGGGGCCGCGGAGGTCAGGTGGCCTTCACAGACATCAATCTTTACTACGAGGTCCCGAAGCATTTCCGTGACGTGCCCGCGATCGGTCCGGGAGGAGTGACCACGGGGAAAACCTACGCCGATTACGCGCCCGACTCCAAGCGGTTCCTCAAGGCCCTCATGGATGTGTACCTGGAAGGCGACAGCCGGGGCCAGCCCTTCTTTTTCCCGAAACCCCTTCTGCACATCACCGACGATTTCTTCAAGGAACCTGGCTGGGAGGAGATGCTTCACCTCGCATGCCGAGTGGCTTCGGAAAAGGGCAACACCTATTTCGTGTTCGACCGGGGCGGGGTGGCCAAGCTTTCGGAATGCTGCAGGCTCAGCTTTGAGCTGACCCCCGAAGACCTCGAAGAAGCCCGCATGCCCTGGAAGATGCGCTACTGTGCCCTGCAGAACGTCACGATCAATCTTCCCCGCCTCGCCTACCGGAGCGGAGGGGACTTTGACACCCTGTTCGAACTGCTTGACCACCAGATGGAGCTGGCCGGCAGGGCTCACCTGGAAAAACGCCGCTTCATCCAGGAGATCCTGTCTCTCGGGAAAAAAGGACCGCTGAACACCCTGTGCGTGGATCACGACGGGGAAACCTACATCCGGATGAAGAAAGCCAGCCATCTCGTCGGAATCCTTGGCCTGAACGAACTTGCCCAGGCGATGACCGGTCACGAGCTTCACGAGGACCCGAAGGCGATGGAGTTTGCCCTCGCCGTCACCAAGTTCATGGAGCTGAAATGTGAAGAACTGTCCAGCCGCACCGGGTTGAAAATCGTGCTGGAGCAGACTCCCGCAGAAAGCACGGCCTACCGGCTGGCCAAGCTCGATCTGCGCTATTTCCCGGACCAGGCCGCCCGCTACATTCGCGGAAACCGGGAAACCGGGGAGATCTACTACACGAACAGCAGCCATTTCGCCTATGACATTTCGATGGATCCAATCGAAAAGGTCCTTGAAGAAGGTCGTTTCCATCCCATGATCAAGGCGGGAGCCATCACCCACGTGTGGCTCGGAGAGCACCAGCCTGATCCGGGGGCCCTGGCTTCCTTCGTCAGGAAGATCTTCCTGCACTCTGAAAGCGCCCAGGTGGCCTTCAGCCCGGAGTTCACAGTTTGCAACGATTGCGGGAAGGTGGTTCGCGGACTCAGGGGTGAATGCCCGGCCTGCGAAAGCCCGAATGTCGACGGCATCACCCGGATCACCGGGTATTTCACTCGGACTTCCTCCTGGAATGCCGGCAAAAGGGCGGAGCTTCGGGACAGGAAAAGGGTTGCCATTTCCCTTGGTGCGGATTCCTGATTTCCCGCCGGTCGGCGGGTATCTTCCAACATCGTTTCTTGACTGGGAAGGACATGTCGTTTCAGTCGTCTTCATGATCGGCTGCAATTTCCGCTGTCCGTTCTGCCACAACGTGCCGCTGGCAACGGGGATGGCCGAAGGCCTGAACACCGGTGCGGTCCTTTCGGATATCTGGAGGAGGCGGCTTTTCCTCGATGGAGCGGTGATCAGCGGCGGAGAGCCGACGCTTTATCCGGACCTTGAGGAAATCCTCGAATGGTTCCGGGAAACGGCCCAAATCCCGGTAAAGCTGGACACCAACGGATCCCGCCCGGAGGTTCTCGATTGGCTGGTCCGGCGCGGGCTGGTCGATGCGGTGGCGATGGACGTCAAGGCCCCTTGGGAGAAGTATTCGATTCTTTCGGGGGTCCCTGTCGAACCCGACCGGATCAGGTCCTCAATCGAAATCCTGAGATCCCTGCAGGTCGCCGTCGAGTTCAGAACCACCTTTGTCCCGGGGCTGCTGACGATCGAAGACCTGCGGCGAATCAGGCTCCAGCTCGACGGGGATCCAAGGTGGGTCGTCCAGCTCTTTCGGCCGGAGCACGCGCTGGACCCTGGGCTGCGGGACATCGCACCGCCTGCCAGGGAAGAAATCACCTCCGCCCTTCCGGGAGTCAGGGTTCGAGGGTAGAAAGCGGTATAATTCTCCCGCACCTATTCTGTGAAGGAGGATCGAGCCGATGTCCGTCGAAAAGCGGTTTATCCGTGAGGAACTTGAAAGGCTCCAGTCCGAGGGGCTCTACACCCACATCCGGACCATCGAAAGCGCCCAGGGGCCGTGGGTGACGATCGAGGGGCGCCGCAGGCTGAACCTGTGCTCGAACAATTACCTCGGGCTTTGCAGCGACAGGAGGATCTGCGACCGGGCCCGGGCGATGATCGACATTTACGGTGTCGGCCCCGGGGCGGTCCGGACGATCGCGGGGACCATGAGTCCGCATGTCGAACTGGAAAGGAAGCTGGCGGAGTTCAAGGGAACGGAAGCCGCCATGCTGGTCCAGTCCGGCTTCTGCGCCAACCTTTCCGCAATCCCCCCGCTGGTGGGGAAGGGGGATCTCGTTTTCAGCGACGAGCTGAATCATGCCTCGATCATTGACGCCTGCCGGCTGAGCGGGGCAACCATCCTGAGGTATCCGCACAACAGCCCCTCCGGCCTGCGGGAAGTCCTCGAGAGCAGAAAGGCCGAAGCGTGCCGCAAGCTGGTCGTGACCGACGGCGTGTTCTCGATGGATGGGGATATCGCGCCCCTTCCTGATCTCGTTGAAGCCGCGGAAGACTACGGCGCCATGATCATGGTGGATGACGCCCACGGGGAAGGCGTGCTGGGCCGCGGGGGAAGGGGAATCGTGGACCATTTCGGACTTCACGGAAGGGTCGATGTCGAGGTCGGGACTCTGTCCAAGGCTTTCGGAGTGGTTGGAGGATTCATCTCCGGGACGGCCGAGCTGGTCGACTACCTCCGGCAGAAAGCGAGGCCGAACCTCTTCAGCAGTGCCCTGACGGTGCCCGATGTCGCGGCGAACCTGGCTTCGGTCGAAATCCTCAAGGAAAGCGACGAACTTGTCCGAAAGCTCTGGTCGAACGGAAAACTCTTCAAGGAACGGATGAAAGGGTACGGATTCAATATCGGAAACAGCCAGACTCCGATCACCCCGGTCATCCTAGGTGAGGCCGCCGTGGCGAAAGCCTTCAGCGCGAGGCTGTTCGAAGAGGGGATCTTCGCTCAGGCGATCGCGTTCCCGACCGTCCCGAAAGGAACCGCGCGGATCCGGGTCATGGTGTCGGCCGCACACGAACCTTCGGATCTTGAAATGGCGGCGGAAGTTTTTGCGCGGGTTGCAAGGGAGATGAAACTCCTTCCGGCCTAACGAAATCCGTAAGCTCCCCTATGAAATCAGTCGCTCATCGTGTAGAATTCTCCTGTGGTTCGCAAGTTACAGATTAAACTTTTGTGGAGGAGGGGTACGCGGATGAAGTTCGGAAAAGTAGGAATCGCACTTGCTCTGGTTCTGGTGTTCGCGGCGGGCGCGTTTGCCGCGGATACGGTGAAGATTGGTGTTTTCCTTCCGCTGACCGGACAGATGGGTTTCGGCGGGCAGCTTGAGCTGGACGGGGTCAAGATGGCCCACAAGGAAGCTCCTACGGTCCTTGGAAAGAAAGTGGAACTGATCGTCGTCGACAACAAGTCCGACAAGGTCGAAGCCGCCAACGCCGTTAAGCGCCTGATCGAAAAGGAAAAGGTCGTGGCGATCATCGGGACCTACGGTTCCTCCCTGGCAATGGCAGGCGGCGAGATTTCCGAGAAAGCCGGGATTCCTCAGCTTGGGACTTCCTGCACGAACCCGCTCGTGACGCAGGGCAAGAAGTACATCTTCCGAACCTGCTTCATCGATCCCTTCCAGGGTGCGGGCGCTGCCACCTATGCCTTCCAGAAGATGAAAGCGAAGACCGCGGCGATCCTGATCGACGTCTCCCAGGATTACAGCGTGGGTCTGGCCAACTTTTTCGAGAAGTCCTTCACCAAGATGGGCGGGAAAGTCGTCGCGAAGCTGAACTACAACTCCGGTGACCAGGACTTTACGGCCCAGCTGACGGAAATCATCAGCAAGAACCCGGATGTTCTTTTCATCCCCAGCTACTTTGCGGAAGGCGCCATCATCATGAAGCAGGTCGGTGAGCTGGGCGGCAAGTTCAAGATCATGGGCGGAGACGCCATGGACAACCCCGAGATCGTCAAGATCGGTGGAAAGGCCGTTGAAGGCTTTGCCTACACCACTTTCCCGTACGATCCGACCATGAAGAACATGAGCCCGATCGCGAAGAAATTCACCGAGAACTGGAAGAAGGCCTTCCCCGGCAAGGATCCCAACGTGAACGCGGCCCTGGGCTATGATTCCTACATGCTGATCCTCGATGCGATCAAGCGCGCCGGCAAGGCCGATCCCAAGCTGATCCGGGATCAGCTTGAAGCCACGAAGAACTTCCCCGGCGTCACCGGCAGCACGACGATGAACGCCACGCACGACGCGGAAAAGCCAGTGGGGATCATGATGATCCAGAACGGCAAGCGCGTGTTCGTTGACGTCATCCAGCCGAAACTCTAGGGAAACGGTCCGTCCGCGAATCTCATGACAGGGAGGGGGGCAACCTCCTCCCTTTCTTAGTGAGCAAGGGGCCAACTCATGAGTTTAGATATGTTCATCCAGCACCTCTTCAATGCCCTGACCCTCGGAAGCCTTTACGGTCTTATCGCGATCGGCTACACGATGGTCTACGGAATCCTCAGGCTGATCAATTTCGCACACGGCGACATTTTCATGCTTGGGGCCTATTTCGTCTTTTTCGGGGTGACGCTGACAAAACTTCCCTGGGGAATCGCCGTCATCCTGGCGGTTGCACTTTCCGCCCTCTGCGGAATCGTCATCGATCGCATCGCCTACCGTCCTTTGAGGGATGCCCCACGTATATCTGCCCTGATCAGCGCGATCGGTGTTTCGTTTTTCATCGAAAACCTCGGTCTCGTGGTGTTCACCGGTTTGCCGAAGCCGGTTTACCGCCCGGACTGGCTGGTCGAGGTCATCACTTTAGGAAACATCCGGATCCTGCCGCTGGCTCTCATCGTTCCGGCCATTGCCTTCGCTCTCGTGATGGGATTGCTATGGATCGTCTACAAAACCAAACCGGGCCTGGCCATGCGCTCGATTTCAAAGGATATCGAAACGACGAGACTGATGGGCGTTTCCGTTGACAAGATCATCGCCTTGACCTTCGGGCTTGGTTCGGCCCTGGCGGCCGCTTCTGGCATTATGTGGGCCCTCCGGTACCCGCAGATCCACCCCTTCATGGGGGTCTTCCCCGGTTTCAAGGCGTTTATCGCCGCCGTGCTTGGGGGCATCGGCTCAATCCAGGGAGCGATGATCGGCGGGATGCTCCTGGGGCTCATCGAGATCATGGCTGTCGCCTTTTTCCCCGCCCTTTCGGGCTACCGAGACGCGTTTGCCTTCATCCTGCTCATCGTGATCCTCCTCATGAAACCAACAGGTCTCATGGGTGAAAAACTGGAGGAGAAGGTATGAAGATCCCGAACAAGAGCCGGGACCTTACCCTGTCGACCGCCGCGGTTGGGTTGCTTCTGGTGTTCCTGTGGTGGGCCAATGGGCACCTGGACAACTACAAAATCCAGGTCCTGAACCTGATCGCGATCAACTCGATCCTTGCCCTGAGCCTGAACCTGATTTACGGCTTTACAGGCATGTTTTCTCTCGGCCATGCCGGTTTTATGGCCATCGGGGCCTATGTTTCTTCACTGCTGATCCTGCCTCCTGTCCAGAAGGAAATGATCTATATCCTCCAGCCATTGATCTGGCCGTTCTCCGTTCTGCAGGCGCCGTTCTTCATCGCTGTGCTTGCCGGCGGCTTTGCGGCGGCCCTGCTGGGACTGATCATCGCGATCCCGGTCCTTCGTCTCGGGGGCGACTACCTGGGAATTGCCACTCTCGGGTTCGCCGAAATCATCCGGGTCGTGTTCACGAACCTGACCCCGATCACCAACGGGGCCCTCGGGCTGAAAGGGATCCCCAATTACGCCAACATCTGGTGGAACTACGGCTGGTGTCTATTGACGCTGTTTTTCCTGATCCGGCTCATCAACAGCAACTTTGGGAACGTCCTGAAAGCGATCCGTGATGACGAGGTCGCTGCCCGGGCCATGGGAATCAACACCTTCAAATACCGGGTTGTGTCGTTTTCAATTGGCGCCTTCTTCGCGGGAATCGGCGGGGCCCTGATGGCAAGCCTCATTACGACGATTGACCCGAAGATGTTCAGTTTTCTGCTCACCTTCAACGTCTTGATGATCGTCGTTGCCGGCGGGCTGGGTTCCCTGACCGGAAGCATCATTGGGAGCGCGGTCATCACCGTTCTGCTCGAATGGCTACGGTTCGTTGAAAACCCGATCGACATCGGGAGCTTCCATCTGGATGGAATCCCGGGCATGCGGATGGTTATCTTCTCCCTCTTGCTCATTCTCATCATCCTCTTCCGGCGCGAAGGCATCATGGGAATGAGAGAATTCAGCTGGGATTCACTGATCAACCGATTCTCGCGCGGAGGTGAAGCCAGATGAGTGCGAATCCTCCTGTTCTGGAAACAAGGGAAGTCACGATTCGTTTCGGCGGGCTGACTGCGGTCAGCAATTTCAACATCTCTGTTCCGAAGGGCAGCATCGTGGGGCTGATCGGACCGAACGGAGCTGGAAAGACGACCTGCTTCAACATCATCACGGGCTTTTACAAGCCGACACAGGGGGACGTTTTCCTTGAAGGGAAGCGGATTACCGGGCTTCCGCCGCACAAGGTTTGTGAAGAAGGGATCGCCCGCACCTTTCAGAACATCAGGCTTTTCTACAACGAGACCGTCCTGCAGAATGTCATGATCGGCGGCTTCGTCAGGCAGAAGAGTCACTGGTGGATGCCGCCGCTGATGATTCCATCCTGTACAAGGGAAGAACGGGAACTCCGGGACAGGGCCATGGCCCTGCTGGACTCGGTGGGGTTGGGGAAACTCGCGGGAGAGATCTCGAGCTCTCTCCCGTACGGTGCCCAGAGAAGGCTGGAAATTGCCAGGGCGCTGGCCACAAAGCCAAAATTCCTGCTGCTGGATGAACCGGCCGCAGGGATGAACCCCCAGGAATCCCAGGAATTGATGGATTTCATCAAAAGAATCCGGACGGATTTCGACCTGACGATCCTTCTGATCGAACATGACATGAAAGTGGTTATGGGTGTCTGCGAGCATATCTGGGTCCTCGATTACGGAATCCTCATCGCCGAAGGGAATCCTGAGCAGATCCGGACGAACCCCAAAGTCATCGAGGCCTACCTTGGGGAGGAGGCGACCCAGAATGCTTAAGATTGAAGATCTTCACGTCTACTATGGCGGGATTCATGCGCTGAAGGGTCTGTCTCTTGAAGTCACGGACGGACAGATCGTGACCCTCATTGGCGCGAACGGCGCCGGGAAGAGCAGCACCCTCCGCTCGATCGCCGGGCTTGTGAAAAACCGGAAGGGGAAAATCCTTTTCGAAGGGCAGAACATCCTCGGGAAGACCCCTGAAGCCCTTGTCGGAATGGGGATCGCGATGTGTCCGGAGGGACGCCGGATCCTTCCCCACCTGACGGTCATGGAAAACCTGATGCTGGGCGCCTACATCCGCAACGACCGGGATGGAATCTCGAAGGACCTGGACTGGGTCTTCGAACTATTCCCCCGGCTGAAGGAAAGGACCTGGCAAAAGGGCGGAACCCTGTCCGGCGGAGAGCAGCAGATGCTGGCCCTCGGAAGGGCACTGATGAGCCGTCCGAAACTGCTCATGCTAGACGAGCCTTCTCTAGGCCTTGCCCCCCTCCTTGTCAAGGAGGTTTTCGAAATCATCCGGACGATCAACGCGGAAGGAAAAACGGTCCTGCTCGTGGAGCAGAATGCCTACGCGGCCCTGAAGGTCGCCCATTATGCCTACGTTTTGGAGGTTGGCGAGATCGTCCTGCAGGGCACCGGCGAAGCCCTGATCGAAAACCCCAAGGTACGGGAAGCTTACCTGGGAGGTTGAGGACAGAACTCTCTGGATTATGGGCGGGCCGGCACTCGACGCCGGCCCGTTTTGTATGATAATTGACCCGGGATGTTCTTGAAACCCGGATGGAGGGGAAGGCCATGGGGGCTACAGCGTTGAACCTGCCGAATCTGCTCAGCCTGTCGCGGGTTTTTCTTGCTCCTCTGGTGGTGGTGTTTCTCACACTCCGAATCGAATGGGGAGATCTGATCGCAGGGGCGGTTTTCATCCTGGCGGCTCTGACGGATACGGCTGATGGGTACATTGCAAGGAAACGCGGCATCGTCACGAACCTCGGGAAGTTCATCGACCCCCTTGCGGACAAGATTCTCATCACGGCGGCCCTCGTCGGCCTTGTCGAGCTTCAGAGGATCCCGGCCTGGATGGTTGTCCTCATCCTTGCCAGGGAATTCATCGTGACCGGGCTTCGAATGATCGCTGCGGCGGAAGGAGTCGTTCTTGCGGCCTCGAAGGGAGGAAAGGCAAAGACCGTCTCCCAGATTATTGCGATTGTGATGATGATCCTCAGCCTGCCTTTTGCAACGTTGGCCATGTGGGTGGCGCTGATTTTGACCGTATGGTCCGGAATGGACTATCTCATGAAAGGATGGAGCCTTTTGATTGCTCCTCCGGCCCGTTGATTCGGGCAACTGAAAGGAAGGTTCCAAGAATGGGAAAAACTATCCATGAATGGATTCGGGCTCATGAGAAAGAGATGGTCGAGGCCCTCTGCGGCCTGGTCCGAATTCCCGCGGTAAGCCCGAAAGACGGAGGATCTGGAGAGTCTCTGAAGGCGAAGTGGCTGGCAGGATTGATTCAGAGCCTGGGCTTGCCGGAACCGGAATGGCACGAGGCGCCCGATCCGGAGGTTCCGGGTGGGAAACGCCCCAACCTGGTCGTTCGCATTCCTGGTCGAACTTCTAAGAGGACCTGGATCGTAACGCACATGGATGTCGTTCCCGAGGGAGATCGCTCTCTCTGGGAAACGGATCCGTTTCTGCCTGTAGTCAAGGACGGCCGCGTGTACGGCAGGGGGAGCAACGACAACGGCCAGGAATTGATCGCAAGCCTTTTTGCCGGGGCCGCATTTGTGCAGCTTGGGATCGTTCCCGAAACGGAAATCGACCTGGCTTTCGTTGCGGATGAAGAACTCGGAAGCGCATTCGGCATCTGCCACCTGATCGGGAAAGGGCTATTCCGGCCCGAGGACCTCGTAGTGGTTCCGGATGGAGGAAACGAAAAAGGAGATTTTATCGAAGTCGCCGAAAAGTCCGTCCTGTGGGTGCAATTTGCTGTGGAAGGGAAACAGGTGCACGCCAGCCGTCCGGACCTGGGAAACAATGCCTGCCGCGCCGCAAACCTGTTTTCTGTGGAACTCGATGACGCTCTTCACAAGGCTTTCCCGGAAAGAAACGAGCTCTTTGAACCTCCTCTTTCTACGTTCGAACCGACGCGGCGGCTTGCCAACGTTGCGAACGTCAATACCATTCCCGGAAAGGAAGTTTTCGCCTTCGACTGCCGAGTTCTTCCGGAAACGCCCCTGGAAGCCGTCCAGTCCGTCATGGAGGACGTCCGAAAATCCGTCGAGAGGAAAACAGGTGTGTCGATCCGAACCGAGATCATCCAGAAAGCATCCTCGGCGCCTGCCACTCCTTCCGACGCACCGGTTGTTGAACGGCTTCGGGCTGCCATCCGGAGTGTTTACAATTTTGAACCGCGGATCGGCGGTGTAGGGGGAGGAACCTGCGCCGCGCATTTCCGCATGGCTCAAATCCCCGCAGCGGTTTGGGCGCAGGAAGCCGACACGGCCCACATGCCGAACGAATTCGCGGTGATCGAGCACATGGTCAGCGAGGCCCTCGTTTTCGGAAACCTCGTCGACCCCGACTGAGGGAAAATTAACCATCGCCGAGCCAGGGCCAGACGGCGTACCCCATCCAGGCCACAAATCCCGCGATCAGGAGCGAACTGCCCCGTAGGACCGTCCCGAACCCCAGCGCCTGCGCCAGGGCAGCGGCCGCAAGCGGGGCGACCGCCCACAGGAGGTCGATGAAGGTCCCGAAAAGCGTAAAAAGCGCGGTTCGGGACCTTTCGTCCGAGGCTCTTGCAATAAGGGAATAAAGAAGCGGATAGGTCAGTCCCATCCCGAGCCCGTGGAGGAGCCCCCCAATAACGAAGGTGCAGGCGGTTCCCCCGATCATGGAGATCATCGTCCCGAGAGCAATGCAGAAGAAGGAAGGGAAAAGAAGCTTTTTCCCGTATCGATCCACCCATCCTCCAAAAAGCAGGCGGGTGACGATGGCTGAAAGCGCTTGGGGCCAGAGAAAGCTGCTTCCGGAGATTCCCCATTCCGTTGCGGCGTTCGCGACGTACGGCATGAAGCCCGCTGCCGAAAAGGCAAACAGGCTGCCGGAAAGAAGCAGCGCCCTGAGGGAACGGTTTGACCAGCTTTCACGCAGGCATTCCCCGAGAGGGAGATGAGGCTGGAGAGGAAATTTGGCCGGGGAAAGCTTCCAGGAAAAGACTGCCGCCAGGGCACAGCCGGTAAAGGAAAGGGCGTACAGGAATCCGGGGCTGCCCTGGCGCACCATCCACTCGGCAAGCGGGATGAGTCCGAGCTGGGGCAACAGGGGGGCGAGTCCTGCAAGCCCGAACCCGCGGCCAATCAGGTGAGACGGCAGCACGCGTGCCTGGTGGAGGGTGGCGGCGATATAGAATAGCCCCCAACCGGCCCCCATCATCGAGCGGCCCAAAAGGATCATGGGATAGGGCAGGTCCGCGGAAAGGACGGCAACCCCCGCCGCAAGGACGATAGAACCCAGGATCATCCCGGGGCGGGAGCCCCGGTCCGTAAGCCAGCGGTTTACCCATCCGCGGGTTCCCAGGAGGACAAACTCGAAGATGATCCAGGCGCCTCCGATGGCAAGGGGTTCAAATCCCTTCAGCTGAAGGACGAGCGGAAAGAGAAAGAAAACGGAGATGCAGGAATAGGCGGAAAAAGAAGCGCCGAGACAAAAGACGAAGTCCCTGGGGAACTGTTCAAGTCCAAAGGGTGTTTTCAAAAGGATCTCCCCCGGAAGCGGAGCGTTTTTTCTTGGCGGTATACGGCAGCCTTGTCTTCTGATATATAATACGACCAGACGAGGGAAGGCGCTCCGACCAGACGAGTCCCCAAAGCCGAGAAGAAGAAGAGATCGCATGGAGGGACAGTTCAATGGTAGACAGGATCATGCCCGAACCTTTCCGCATCAAGATGGTGGAACCCGTCACCGTACCTGACCGTTCGCAAAGGGAAAAAGCGTTGGAGGCAGGCTATTTTAACATGTTCGGTCTGAGGTCGGCGGATATTTACATCGACCTTCTGACCGATTCCGGCACCGGGGCAATGAGCAAGTACCAGTGGGCGGCCCTGATGAAAGGCGATGAGGCCTATGCCGGCGCCGACAGCTTCTACGCCCTAAAGGAGGCCGTCAAGGAAGTCCTGGGCTTTGATTACGTCATTCCTTGCCACCAGGGACGGGCGACAGAAAACGTCCTTTTCGGTACGATGGCGAAAGCCGGCGACAAGATCCCCTTCAATATGCCTTTCGACACGACCCGCGGACACATTTTCAATGTCGGGGCGGAACCCGTCGATTGCGTCATCGATGAGGCCTACCAGCCCGAACTTCAGCATCCCTTCAAGGGCAATGTCGACCCGAAGAAACTGGAAGAGGCCATCCTGACCCATGGCAAGGACCGGATTCCCCTGATCATGGTCACGGTCACAAACAACTCGGGCGGGGGACAGCCGGTCAGCCTCCAAAACCTTCGAGAAGTATCCGCCATCTCCAGGAAGTATGGCATCCCGCTCTTCCTGGATGCGGCGCGAATGGCGGAAAATGCCTATTTCATCAAAATGCGCGAAGAGGCCTGCAAGGGGATGACCGTCGCTGAAATCCTGAAGGCCATGATGGACTGCGCGGACGGCATCACCTGCTCCGCCAAGAAAGACCCCCTCGTCAACATCGGAGGGATGCTCTGCTGCCGCACGGAGGAAATGTACCACCGGCTTCTCCCGAGAGTTATCCTGTTTGAAGGGTTCGCCACCTACGGCGGTCTGGCGGGACGCGACCTCGAGGCCCTTGCGGTGGGACTGAGGGAAATGGTCGATGAACAGTACATGGCCCACAGGGTTGCGCAGGTCAAATACCTCGGAGACCTGCTGGAGGAAGGGGGAGTCCCCTTTGTCAAGCCGGCAGGAGGACATGCCATTTTCATCGATGCCAAGGCATTCCTCCCCCATATTCCCCAGAAGATGTACCCCGCAGATGTCCTTTCGATTGAGATTTACAGGGAGGGCGCGATCAGGGGGATCGGCCTGGGAGCCCTTGCCTTCGCTACCGAGGACGAAAAGACCGGGGAACTGATCCTTCCGAAACTCGAACTTTACAGGCTGGCGATTAACCGCAGGACCTACACGAACTGCCACATGGAATATGTTGCCCAGTCGATCATCGACGTTTTCAGGAGGCGGGATTCAATCCGGTATGGGCTTGTCGTCGATTACGCCCCGCCCGTCAAAGGACTTCACCACTTCCTTGCGAGGCTTCGCCCGGTTCAGCTCTAGAACCCGGGGGGGTTAAACGCTGCTTCAGGGGAGAAACGGAAGTGCCTTCCGTTTCTCCCCTTTTTTGACGGCGTTTCCCGGAAAATCTATAATGAATCGTTCCGGCCGGGGAGGGCTTTCACCTCGGCAAATGACCGTTGGGAGTTGTTGCAATGTTTGAATCGCTGGTTAAGGCTCTTGGTTTGGATCCGAACGATCGGGCCCTCAAACGATACAGGGAGCGTGTGGAACGAATCAATGCCCTGGAACCCGGGCTCTTAGCGCTTGACGATGCGGCCCTGGCGGCCAGCATGCAGGACTTCAGAGAGAGGCTGGCCAGGGGAGAGGAACTGGACAATTTGCTGGAAGAAGTCTTCGCGGTTGTCCGTGAAACCTCCCGGAGACAATTGGGCCTGAGGCACTTTGATGTCCAGCTGATGGGGGGGATCGCCCTCCACGAAGGGAAAATTGCTGAAATGAAGACCGGTGAGGGAAAGACCCTGGTCGCCACCCTCGCCGTCGTTTTGAACGCCCTGAAGGGAGAGGGCGTCCACGTCGTAACGGTCAATGATTACCTGGCCCGGCGAGATGCGGAGTGGATGGGGAAAATCTACAGGTTTCTCGGCCTCTCGGTGGGGGTCATCTACGCTTTCATGCCCCAGCAGGAACGGGTCAAAGCCTATCAGGCGGATATCACCTACGGCACGAACAGCGAGTTCGGATTCGACTACCTGCGGGACAACATGGCGACCTCCGCGGAGCAGCAGGTGCAGAGAGGACACTCCTACTGCATCGTGGACGAGGTGGACTCCATTCTGATCGATGAGGCCAGGACCCCCCTGATCATTTCTGGCCCTTCGGAAGAGTCGGTGGAACCGTACATGACCGCCAATTCGATTGCCTTGAAGCTGGTCAAAGGGGTCGATTTCGAAGTCGACGAGAAAGAGCGGAACGTGGTCCTGACCGAAAGGGGAATCCTCCGATGCGAAGAGCTCACGAGGACCCCGGAACTCTTTTCGGAGGCCAGGCATGCCGACATGGCCCACAAGATCGTTCAGGCGCTGAAGGCCCATCACCTTTTCCAGAGGGATATTCATTACGTCAACAAGGACGGGGATATCGTCATCGTGGATGAATTCACCGGACGCCTCATGTTCGGGCGCCGGTATTCGGAAGGGCTGCACCAGGCGATCGAGGCCAAGGAACGTGTCAAGGTGGGAAGCGAAAACCAGACCCTGGCCACGATCACCCTGCAGAACTATTTCCGGATGTACCGAAAACTGGCCGGCATGACGGGCACGGCGGCGACCGAGGCGGAAGAGTTCAAGGAAATCTATGGTCTCGAGGTCATCCAGCTGCCGACCCATCGGCCCATGGTGCGGCGGGACTATCCGGACGTGATTTATCGAACAAAACGGGAAAAATTCAACGCGGTTGCCGAAGAGGTCGTCGAGTGCTACGAGAAGGGACAGCCGGTCCTGGTGGGTACGACATCCATTGAGAATTCCGAACTGGTCAGCCGGCTGCTGAAAGCCAGGAAGGTTCCCCACCAGGTTCTCAACGCCAAGTATCATGAGCGGGAAGCCGAGATCGTCTCCCAGGCGGGACGCCTGAAGGCGGTTACGGTTGCGACGAATATGGCGGGACGGGGCACGGACATCCTCCTCGGTGGGAACCCCGAGGTCCTGGCCCGGGAAATCCTGAAGCAGAAAGGGGTCGATCCCTCGAAGGAGGAAAGCCTTTACCGCGAGACCCTGGAAGAGGTCAGCGCGGCCTGCCGGAAAGAACATGAAGAGGTTGTCCGGCTGGGAGGACTCCATATTGTCGGAACTGAACGTCACGAGGCAAGGCGGATCGACAACCAGCTGATGGGACGTGCCGGACGGCAGGGAGATCCCGGGAGCAGCCGGTTTTTCCTCTCCCTGGAAGACGATCTGCTGCGGCTTTTCGGATCGGAGAGGGTCCAGGGGCTGATGGGCAAGCTGGGAATGGAAGAAGGCGAAGCCATCGAACATCCCCTCCTGACGAAGGCGATCGAGAACGCGCAGAAGAAAGTCGAACAGATGCATTTCGACATCCGGAAACAGCTTTTGATGTATGACAATGTGATGAACCAGCAAAGAGAGGCCGTTTATACCGAGAGGGCAAGGATCCTCAAGGATCCCGATATTCTTGAGCACACGAGGGAGCTGGTTCTTGACGTAGCCCGCGGGATCCTTGAGCAGTCGTTCGCCGCCGGACAGGAACCGGATGTCAAAGGGGCCCAAATGCGCTTTCGGAGCCTTTTCGGAAAAGGTTATGACGAAGAGATCGCCAAAGCGGGGGAAGCCGCGGAGAGCGAACGCGACCTTGAGCCGATCCTCGTAAAGCTCCGCGAACATTTCGATGCCCGGGTTTCCGCTCTGGGGGCGGAGATGGCTTCAGAAATCGCGCGGTTCATTACCCTGCATGTCCTGGACAGCCACTGGAAGGAACACCTGCTTGCAATGGATGAGCTTCGATCAGGAATCGGATTGCGGGCGATCGGACAGAAGGATCCTTTGCTTGAATACCAGTTCGAATCCTTCAACCTTTTCCAGGAAATGCTTGACCGGGTGCGAACCGCAATTGCCGAAACCGCTTTCCGGATCTCGATCGTCACCAACGAAGAGGGGTCCCAGGGAAGACGGACACTGCGCGAAAGCCGGGAAGCCCTGCTGATGCCAGCAGGGCCGGCGGAAAACGGCCTGGACGCCTTCCAAACCCGGGAGCGGGTTGCGGAACCGGTCCGGAAAGGGCCGAAGGTGGGAAGAAACGATCCCTGCCCCTGCGGGAGCGGAAAGAAATACAAACATTGCTGCGGCCGAGGAGCGTGATCTCTTGAACCGGATGATCCAAGCCGAATCGGGAAAGGCGGGGAAGATTGCAGGAGGAATTTTCCTTTGCATTATTTTCCTGGCCTTGATGATTTCGCTGGCCTCTGCCGCGGCGAACGAGCCCCGGCAGGAGATCCAGCGTTTGCTGGAAGAGGCGCCAAGCCTGGCATCCTACCCCGCCAGGACGGCGGTTGTGCTTTCGAGGTCCGTCGCGAACCGGCTGCTGGCAGATGGCAGCATGGAACGGCGGAGCCGGTGGATCATCCTGTTCAGCGGTTCACTCCCCGGGGGATGGCAGACCTGGAGGCTCACGGCACCCGATGGTGGTTCCGCCCGTTTCCTTCGGGCAGAACTGTATTCGGTTCCTGGTATGGCAATGACGGCACGCCTTGAAACCTCCGCAAGCGGAGATGGGGGCGAGGTTTTGCAGATCCCTTCTTCTCCCGGGGAATCGGTGCTCTATATTGAAGCCATCCAGACTTTTCCTCGGCGGTTTGAACTCGACGACCTGGTGCGGGTGGAGCTCGATCTCCCGCAGTGGGAACTGCTGGTCGACGTTTCTGTTCCACAGGGCAGCCGGCTGAATTGGGCTGGAAGCGGGATCGGACAGCCTGAGCGCTTCCAGGAAAAAGGACTCGAGCGCTTTTCGTGGAGTGCGAAAAATCTCCCGCCGCTTTCTACGATGCCCCTCCTCGACAAGGGAAACCCCACCCTGGGTTTTAGCCTGAAAAACGGATTGGGGCTTTCCCTCCGGTACGTCGGGGAACTCGAAAAGGCATTCTCCCGGCTGCCGAAGAGGCTCTCCTCCCGGTTGTCCGGGAAGAATCCCGAAAAGGCTGGAATGTTGCTTCTGGCTGACCTGACCACCGGGGAGAGCAGGGACGCCGGCCTGCCGGGCGAATGGGTTCGAATCCCTGCGGGCGGATTTCCGGAAGACGGTCCCTGGTCGGAATGGGAAAGGACCCTCCTTGCTGCGAGCGGCTTGAAATCATTGGGCTGGTCCGTCAGGACCTGGTGGCTTCCCGCAATGCCGGTTCTCGCTGAACCTCCTGCAGGGGCAGCCCTTTGGGCGTGTCCCGTGCTCGAGGTCTCGTCTTCGAAAGGAGGACAGCCCTTCTTCTTCACGGCAAAAACCGGCACGGTTGTTGGCAAGACCCCGAGCTTCCTGTATGGGGCAACCCTTTATCGCCTGGATGGAGAAACAGTCCTGAAAACGAAAATTCCGGAGGGGAGCGCTTCGCAAAACCGGCTTTCCGCTAAATGGCAGCTTCAGCTTGATGAAGCCGGCTTCGCCAGGGGGAAACTGCTGATCCAGCTGAAAGGAGGGTGGGATTCCGTGCTTCGGAACCCGGACGGATCCCTCGCGGAAAGAGCGAACGGACTGGTTCGCGAAATGCTTTCCGGGACACCCTTCGCTTCAGGGATAGGAGAGCCCAGGGTTTCCGAGTCGGGAAACGGGATCGAAATTCTCGCCCCGGTGGAAGGCCTTCTGGGCATCGCGTCTCAGAAGGATCTCCTGGTCCGGTTCCCTGCGCAGAATGTTCCCGGGATTCGCGAGGTCCTGGAAGAAACGGGAAGGATCAAGCTGAAGTTCCCTTTCTCGGTAAAGCAGGAGTTCTCCCTGGATCTTCCGAAAGGGTTTCGTGTTCTTGAACCCCCTTCCCTGAGGGGAAAAAGCGCCGGAAAGACCCCCGTCGAGGAAACTTTCAGGAACAATGAGAAGAAGGCCCGCGTTGAAGCGGAGCAACTGGTGACGGTTTCGGCTTCCGTCTTTGACGAAAACGAGGTCCAGCCTTTGAAGGATTCCCTGGCGCAGGTCCTGAGGTGGGCGACGAATTCGATTCCGCTGCGAAGGCGTTGATAGGAGATGGTGAGGATGAGGGAAGTTTCATTGTTGTTCAGGGATCTCCTGACGGAAGCCGTTACTGGATTCGCCAAGGAAAGGGGAATGTTGCCGGGGGACCTGCCGGAAATCCAGCTCGAACGCCCGAGACACGAAGGACAGGGAGATTGGGCGAGCAATATTGCGATGCTGATGGCAAAACGCCTCGGGCTCCGGCCGAGGGACGTGGCTGCGGAGATCGTCTCGAGGATCGGCTCCGATCCTCACCTGGAGAAGATCGAAGTGGCCGGCCCCGGTTTCATCAATTTCTTCGTGACGAATCTCTGGATCCGAGATGTTCTTGAAGCAGCCGTGAAAGGCCGCGAGAACTATGGGCGCTCCGAGCAGGGAAAGGGCAGGAAGGTTCAGGTGGAATTCGTCAGCGCGAACCCTACCGGCCCCCTGCACGTGGGGCACGGAAGAGGGGCGGCGGTTGGGGACATGACCGCCAGCCTCCTCGAGTATGCGGGCTGGCAGGTTGAAAGAGAATATTACATCAACGATGCAGGACTCCAGATGAATCTCCTGGGGCAATCCACCCAGGCCCGGTATTTCGAGATCCTGGGATGCCCTGAAAAGGCCCCGTTCCCCGAGAACGGGTACAAGGGCGATTATATCTACGACCTGGCGCGGGAAGTGCTGGAAAGGGACGGCAATGTCTATCTCGATGTCCCGCTGGAGGAAAGCTTCCCTGTATTCCAGGAACATGCTGCAAAAACCATTCTTGAGGGGATCAGGGAAGACCTTTCCCGCTTCGGTGTGCATTTCGATGTCTGGTTCTCGGAAAAGTCGCTGTACGAAAAAGGCCTGGTCGAATCTGCGCTAAGCTTCCTCAAGGAACGGGGGCACGCCTATGAGAAGGACGGCGCTCTCTGGTTCAGAACGACGGCTTTCGGGGATGACAAGGACAGGGTCCTGGTCCGTAGCAACGGGGTAACCACCTATTTCGCTTCGGATGTTGCGTATCACAAGGACAAGTTCGATCGGGGTTTCGATCTGGTGATCGACGTCTGGGGGGCCGACCACCACGGCTACGTGCCCAGGATGAAGGCAGCGGTCGAGGCCCTCGGGAAGAACAGAGAAGCTCTCCAGATATTGCTGATCCAGTTCGTGAACCTTCTTCGGGGAGGGCAGCAGGTTTCGATGTCGACCCGATCCGGAGAATTTGTCACCCTGAAGGAGGTCCTGGATGAAGTGGGGGTGGACGCCGCCCGGTTCTTCTTCGCCATGCGCCGTTGCGACAGCCACCTGGATTTCGATCTCGAACTGGCCAAGAAAGCCTCTACCGATAACCCGGTTTTCTACGTGCAGTATGCCCACGCGAGGATTCAGAGCATCATGAGGGAGGCCGCTTCGAGGAAGATGGACATCCCCGAACCGTTCAGCGTCGATGTCAATCTGCTGCTTGAACCGGAGGAAAAAGCGCTGGCGAAACGGATCGCCCGCTTCCCGGAAGAGGTCGAGAAGGCGGCTTCGGAACTTGCCGCACACCGGATCGCCTTTTTCGCCTATGACCTGGCGGCGGATTTCCATGCCTTTTACAACGCACACCGAGTCCTAGGAGTGGAGGAACCCCTGTCGAAAGCGAGGCTCTGCCTAGTGGAGGCAACGCGGGTCGCTCTGACGAACGCATTGGCCATCCTGCGGGTGGAAGCTCCTGAAAGGATGTAGCGCCGGTTGATCAGGCTGCGCTGGGTTTTGGCTGCGGCCGTTCTCGGCGTGACCCTTGCGATCATCGGGACCGGCACGGTGATAGAGCTTAGACGGGCGAGCCGGCTGAAGTCCATGGTGGACGCCCGGATGGAAGAACTGGTTCGGCTGAGCCGGACGATCCAGGATCTCCAGGAAAAGCTCCGTTACATGCAGAGTCCCGAGGGAGTGGCAAGAAAGGCGCGACAGGATTTTAACCTGGTTTTTCCGGGTGAACGGATTTACCGGATCGAGATCGGTTCTGAAGATCGGTTGCCGGCACAAGGTCCATGAGGTATAATCAAACCTCGTGTTCCCTGTCCCTCCGCTTAGAGAGGGGCCATAGTCCAAAGGGAGGAGGTGATCCAGGTGCGACCTTACGATTTGATGCTTCTGCTTAGAACCGATGTTGAAGACCACAAGGCCTTTCTTGATGATGTCCAGGCGCTGGTCAACACGTTGGGCGGCGAAGTGGCGAAGGTCGACGTCTGGGGAAAGAGGAGGCTGGCCTATCCTGTCGAAAAAGAACAGGAGGGCTTCTACGCCATCTTCAACATGAAGCTTGATCCCGCCCAGGTCGTTGAACTCGACCGGGTGCTCAAGCTTCGTCCCCAGGTCTTGCGTCATATGGTCATCCGTCTTGACGAGTAGGAAGGACGGTGGTCGGGTTGGCAAGAGGTTTTAACAAGGTGGTTCTTATGGGCAATCTTGCCCGTGACCCCGAGATCCGGTATACCGCTGCGAAACAGGCTGTCGCCAAGCTAACCGTGGCCGTCGGCCACCAGTACAAGGGGAAGACCGGCGAGATGGTTGACCAGACGGACTTCATACCGGTGGTTGTTTGGGGGAGCCAGGCGGAAAACTGCGAGCGGTACCTTCGAAAGGGCAGGCCTGTTCTCATCGAGGGGCGGCTTCAGGTTCGGAGTTACGAGACAAAAGAGGGGGAAAAAAGGACCGTCACGGAAGTCGTTTCCCAGAATGTCGTTTTCCTGGGAGGCCGCCGGGATGAAGAAACAGCTCCGCCCCCTGTCCCGAGGGCTAATGGGCAACTGTCCAGCCTGAGAGAGGAAAAGGCCTTCGAAGATTTCCCGATGGATATAACGGAGATGGAATCCGAAGACGAGGCCGATATTCCTTTTTAAGCCGCCTCTTGCAAGATGTTGAGGAAAAGGAGGCATCAGACGGATGGCTTTTACAAAAAAGAGGACCCGGCGTCGTCCGAAAGTCTGCCAGTTCTGTGCAGATAAAATGGAGTACGTCGATCCGAAGGATATCGAAAAGCTGCGCCGCTTCATCACGGAACGGGGGAAGATCGTCCCCCGCCGGGTTACGGGAAATTGTGCAAAGCACCAGAGGCAGTTGACTCGGGCGATCAAGTGCGCTCGAATCATGGCCCTTCTCCCCTTCTCGGCCGACTGATCGGTTCGGGGAGGCTGGCGGAAAGGTGCGGGGAGGGGCGCTAGGCTCCTCCCCCTTTTTTGAATACGGAGGCCCTGAATGACCCGAACAAAGGCACTGGTCGAGTCTTCATTGCTTGTTTCGCTTGCCGTTGTCCTTTTTTTGGCAAGCAACACGATCCCGATTGTCGGAATCGCCTTCACCTTTCTATGCCCGGCCCCCCTCGTTGTCCTGGGGCTGCGGCATAGTCTCGGGAGGGCCGCGCTCGGTGCCGCCGTGGCGACGGTGATCGTGTCGATCGTCCTCGGATTCGTCGGGGGGCTGTTTTTCCTCTTCGGTTTCGCGGTTCTCGGCGTTGCGCTTGGTTTTCTCGGGAAAAAGAGGGAGAATGCGGTGGAGATCGCTCTCTACGGCATTCTCGTTTCTTTGGCCAGCAAATTGCTCCTCATGGTGCTGGTGACCCGACTGACGGGAGTGAATCCTTTCTCCCTCGATACGGCCGAATTTGACGCGATCCTTGATCGGGTCTTGTCCCTTTATTCCAAAACGGGCCTGATTCCCAGGGAATCCCTGTCGGTCATGCGCCGGCAGTTCGAAGCGACTTTCCGCTTCATCCCACAGGTTTTTCCTGCTCTCCTCACGATCGCGGCAGCCTTCGACAGCATCCTTAGCTACGTGGTCAGCCGGGTGGTTCTCATGCGGCTCGGCCGCGGCGTTCTCCCGCCGCTTCCCCCTTTCGGCGAGTGGCGCTTCCCCAGGAACCTCTTCTGGGCCCTTCTCGCTTCCGCAATTCTGCCTTTTTTCGGGGGGAATGGTCCATGGGGAGAGATCCTGCAGAGAGCGGGGATTAACCTCCGGCTGCTCGTTTCACTGATCTTCATGGTTCAGGGAGTATCCGTGGCCTGGGCCTTGCTGGGCAGAACGAAACTCTCCAGCCGAACGGCAAGAGGCCTTATAATTTTCGTGGCGATCCTGGTCCCGATTCTATCTTACCTTCTCATGATCGTTGGACTGGTTGATATCTGGTGGGATCTTCGAGCCCGCCTCTGGAGGTGACAACAATGAAAGTGATCCTGAAAGAAGATGTGAGCAAGATCGGGAAAAAGGGAGAATTGCTCGAGGTTTCTGACGGATACGCCCGGAACTACCTTTTCCCCAGAGGCCTTGCCGAAGAGGCGACGGAAGGTCGCCGAAAGGAGTGGGAAGCGAGGAAAAAGGAGCTTGCCCAGAAAGCGACCCGCGCAGAAAGAGCCGCCCAGGAAGCCAGAAGGAACCTGCAGGGGAAACAGGTGACGGTCAAGGCCAGCGCAGGAGAATCCGGAAAGCTGTTCGGTAGCGTGACGAGCGCTACGATCGCACGCGCGATTGAGGAGCAGCTCCACGTCGTGGTTGACAAGAAGGACATCCGGCTGGAAGAGGCCATCCGGCAGGTGGGCCGGCACCCTCTGACCGTCAGACTTTACCCGAACATCGAGGCGGAATTGAGCGTCTTGGTGGAGGCGGAGTAAATTGTTGAAGAACGCCTTCGAGAGGATCCCGCCGCATAGCCTGGAGGCGGAAAGAGCGGTTCTGGGGGCCTGCCTGCTGGATCGGGACGCCCTTCTTCTCGTGACGGAAACCCTCTCCGGAGAAGATTTCTACGAAACCCGGCATCGCCTGGCCTTCGAAGTGATCCTCGATATGGCGAGGAAAGACAAGCCCGTTGACCCGCTGACGGTCTGGGAGGAAATTTCCAGGAGAGAACTGGCGGACCGTCTTGGGGGGCAGGGCTTCATCGCGGGCCTGGTCGACACCGTTCCGACCATTGCCAACGTGGAATACCACAGCCGCATCGTCCGGGACAAATCGGTTCACCGCAGACTCGTCCAGGTCGGAAGCGACATCGTCAAGCTTGGCTACGCCGAGGATCGGGAAATGGAAGACATCCTAGACGAAGCCGAGAGGGCCGTTTTCGAGATCACCCGACGAGGCGGAGAGAAAAACTTCCGCCACATCGGGGACATCTTGGGGGCCGCCTTTCAGCAGATTGAAACCCATTACCAGCAACAGGAGCCGGTCACGGGCGTTTCTTCGGGCTTTGTTGATTTCGACCGCCTGACTGCTGGCTTCCAGCCGGGAAGTCTCAATATCATCGCGGCGAGGCCTTCAATGGGAAAGACGGCCCTGGCCTTGAACATCGCCCAGCACGCTGCGCTGGAAAGGAAAAAGCCGGTTCTAGTGTTCAGCCTGGAGATGGGCGGGGAGCAGCTGGCCCAGCGAATGCTCGCCTCTGAAGCCCGCGTAAACGTCCACGACCTGAGGACCGGAACGTTTCATGAAAGCGCCTGGGAGGCCCTGGCAGATGCGGCAGGGCGTCTTTCCCAGGCTCCGATCTACATCGACGACAGTTCCGTGCTGTCCACCCTTGAACTGCGCGCGAGGTGCCGCCGCTTCAAGGCCAAAACGAACGAGGTGGGCATGATCGTTGTCGACTACCTTCAGCTGATGCACCTGCCCCGGCCGACGGACAGCAAACAGCAGGAAGTCGCGGAAATTTCCAGAGCCCTCAAGGGAATCGCGAGGGAACTGGATGTTCCCATCATTGCTCTATCCCAGCTTTCCCGGGCGGTTGAGCAGAGGCAGGACAAACGGCCCCAGCTCTCTGACCTCCGGGATAGCGGTGCGATTGAACAGGATGCCGATCTCGTGATCCTGCTTTTCAGACCAGGCTATTACTCGACAAACCCGGAGGAAGAAGACAACATCGCAGAGGCGATCATCGCCAAGCACAGGAACGGTCCAACGGGGACCGTCCCCCTGATTTTCATCCGGGAATACACCCGTTTTGTGAACGCCGAAAGATTCCGCCCTTCCTAGGGCAGAGCGGGGGCCGGAGAAAACCATGAAGAGGACCCTGAAAGCAACCCGGGAATTCGTTCCCGCAAACCTCGTCGGAGGCGGAGAAAAAAACCTTCCGGAAGGATTCATTCCGGAGTGGTTCTTCTACCCGTTGATCACCGTTTCACTCGTGGTCCCGAATCTTGTTTTTGCACCCGGTGGCTTTTTTTTCCAGTCCCTCCACATCCTGAAATGGGTCACCGCCTTTACGCCGATCGCCATCCTTGCCGTTGCAGCAGGGGTGTCAATCGTGATGGAACCGAACGATCGCCCGGTTTTTCGGGTGGATCCGCTCGGGTGGCTGTGGCTCTTTCTCCTTCTCTACATTACCGCGCAGCCGCTCTGGGTCAGGGTGACTTCCGTCCCCACCTTTATGCGCGAATGGCTGTTCTTCGCCACCCTTTTCATCACCATGCTTCTTTGCTCAAACCTGTTCCGGCGGCGGGACATGATGATGCTGGTGCTTTTTGGAGCGGGCCTGAACGCTGCGCTGAACATTCTTTTTGCCGAGCTGCAGGTCCGGGCGGTCCAGCTTCCATTCTTCATCCTGCCTGTTCCGGGCAACTACGTTGGCAACACCGGCCAGCAGAACATGCTCGGAATCTGGGTTGCCATGGCGGTCCTTTCCGGACTTGCACTTCACCTGATGCTGCTGGAGGAAAAGGCGCAACGCCGCAACGACCGCTTTCACCTGGTCCTCGTCGGGTTGAACCTGTCGATCCTGGCGGTCAACGCCTGGGGGGTGTTTTCCACGACGAGCCGGCAAAGCCTTCTTGCCCTTTTTGCAGGAACCGCGGTTTTCCTGCTTGCAGGAGCAAGAGTTAGGGGAAAGGCCTTCATACGATTGCTGCTTCCCGTTTTGCTGGTGATCCTTCTGGCCATGGGGGCGGCATTCCAGTTCAACACCGGCCGGACACAGGCTCTGGTGGAGAAAGCCGAGAGCCTGGCGAAAGGGGCGGTCGGAGAAAAGAGTGAACTGTCCGAGGCCGACTCGGGCCGCCTGAGCATCTATGCCACGGCCCTGACAATGCTGAAAGCGCACCCGCTGGGCGGAGTCGGGCTGGGGCACTTCAAGTGGAACTACCTTGAAGCCCAGCGCGAACTTTTCCGGCAGCATCCCGGTTCGAAACTCAAATGGCAATACACGATGTGGGCCCATAGCGAAGTGCTGCACTGGTTCTGTGAAACCGGGCTCATCGGCGGGATCTTCCTGCTTTCCGTCCTGTTCTGGTGCGGCTTCCAGGTCCTGAAGGGGCTCAGGGCAAGAAAAGACGTCTCACTGGAAGGGCTTTGGGCTGTCGGCATGCTCGCGTTGATCTGGACCGTCGCCCTTTGGGGGGAAAGGCCGTTTCACCGGATCGAGGATGCCCTTTGGGTAAGCCTGGCCTTTTCTTTACTGGGACGGGACTTTCTTCCGAAGGAGCTGGCCTGGGCCGAAATCCGCCGTCCCTGGATCTGGAAGGGGTTTGGCCTCACAATCGCAGTGATTGCCCTCGCAGCCCTCGTCCTCCTGGGGAAAGGCGTTGTTGCGGATCATGCGCTGGCTGCTGCACTCCAGACTCAGGATGCCTCGACCCAGAAATCATGGATCGATCGGGCGTCCAGGAGCCTGCTGTTCAGAGATCTTGCTGACCGTGCCTATGCGGAACATTACCTGGCCCTGGCGGTGGCTCGACAGGACGGCCAGGCACTCGCGGAAGGACTGACAAGGCTTGAGAATTACTTTTTCCGACAGCCGCAGACCCGGGAACTGAACGTGCTGATCGGTTGGTACGGCCGACTTGGAAACCGGGAAAAGCTGGAGCTGTTCACTTCCTACCTGAAGCCGGGATCCTATTCAATTCGACCGGCACCGAATCTCTCTTCAGCGCCGTAACCCCGGGACTCCCCGGGGTTACGGGCTTTCGTTTCGGTTAGAACCCTAGAAGATCAGAAGAAGTTCACGGTACCTGGGGTAAGGCCAGAAGTCATTCCCCACGTGGCTTTCGGCCGAATCGCAAAGGCTTCGCATTTCACCCATCAGGGCCAGACCTTCGGAGGTTACGGCTTCCGCGCCTTCCTCGAGACTCATGGATGTTAAACGCGCGCGCAGAGACTGTGCCCGATCACAGGCTGAAACGAGTTTTTCACGAATTCTGGCCAGGGTGGCAATTTTCTCCCTGAAATGCGGCATTTCTTCTGAAAGCGTTTCGGTAAGTCCCTTGTAGGTCTTGATGTCCAGCTCGAGCTGGCGGGTGACTGCAGGGAGGATCCCTTCCCTGACCATGGATTCCAGAACCCCGAGTTCGATTTCGCGCGATTTGAGATACCGCTCGACCTGGATCTCGTAAAAGGCGGTAATTTCCCGGTCGGACATGATTTTCAGGCCGGAAAGCAGTTCCCGGTTTTCCGGGACTAGATAGTACGAAAGAGCTTCGGGAGTGGAATACGCTACGGGCAGTCCGCGCCTGACCGCTTCCCGGGCCCATTCATCGGAATAGCAATTGCCGTCGAAACGGACATTTCGACTCTCTATCGCCGCAAAACGGATTGCCTCAAGCGCTGCTTCCGAAACCTCGACCCCGTCGCCCAGGCGGTTTTCGATCAGGCCCGTCATTTGCTCCAGTCCCCAGGCCCACGCTGCCATCAGCATGGTCACGGGGCTCCCGAGCGATTGAGAAGCGCCGGTTCCCCTGAACTCGAACTTGTTTCCCGTAAAAGCGATCGGAGCGGTCCTGTTCCGGTCCGTGTTATCCGCCTTGATTTCCGGCAACCTGTTGAGACCGAGGTCAATGGATCCTTTCGCCGGGATCGATTCGGGAAGCCCCTCCTCGATCCGGTCGAGGATCCTGTTCAGGACCTCCCCGAGATAGACGCTCATGATTGCGGGAGGGGCCTCGTTGCCGCCCAGGCGGTACATGTTCCCCGGGGACGCGATAGAGGCGCGGAGGAGGCTACCGTAACGCGACAGGCCGAGGAGGAAAGCGCCCAGGAAAGTCAAAAACTGGATGCTCCGTTTCTGAGGACCAGATGGAGAGAGAAGGTTTCTTCCCTCGCTGTCCATCAAGGAAAAGTTCGTGTGCTTCCCGCTGCCGTTCAGACCCGAAAAGGGCTTTTCATGAAGCATCAGCCTCAGGTCATGACGACGGGCAAGACGCTTCATGACCGCCATCATGAGCTGGTTCTGGTCGTTCGCGAGATTCGCTTCGGAAAATTCCGGGGCAAACTCGAACTGACAGGGGGCGACTTCGTTGTGCCGGGTCTTGACGGCGATTCCCAGGCGCGCCAGCTCCCTCTCCACGTCTTCCATGTAGGCGAGGACCTTGGGATGGATGGTCCCGAAGTAATGGTCCTCCATTTGCTGCCCTTTCGGAGGCTGAGCACCGCACAGGGTGTGACCGCAGAAGATGATATCGGGACGAAGTCGTGCCTTGGATTCATTGACAAGAAAGAATTCCTGCTCGGCGCCGACGGTCGCTTTCACCCAGCGGACTCCACGGTTTCCGAAAAGGCGCAAAAGGCGAAGGGCACGGCTTTCGATGGCGTTGAGGGACTTCAGGAGGGGGGTCTTCAGGTCCAGAGGGGTTCCGTCGTAGGAAATGAAGATTGAAGGAATACAAAGCGTCCCGCCCTTTTCTGTCTGAACGACGAAGGCCGGGCTGGAAGGGTCCCAGGCGGTGTACCCGCGTGCCTCAAACGTGGAGCGCATCCCTCCGGAAGGCAGGGAAGAAGCATCCGGTTCGCTCTGGATGAGTTCACTGCCGGTGAAGGATTCCAGGGGAGTGCCCTCCATGTCGAGCGAGAGAAAGGCCATATGCTTCTCCGCTGTTTTCTCGGTACGCGGATGGAACCAATGGGTGTAATGCGTGGCCCCCTTGGAAAGAGCCCATTCTTTCATCGCCGAGGCCACAATGTCGGCAACTCCTGCATCGATCTTCTCCCCTGTATCGACCGCAGCCATCAGCTGGGCGAACACGTCCTTGGGCAGCCGTTCCCGCATGGCCTTACGGTTAAAGACAAGCTCTGCGAATGTTGACGATGGCCGTAGATCCGTCATTCTGTCCCCCTCCTCGGATTGATTTAGATAGGACATAGATAGCAGAAAAAGACCATTTATGCAAGAAAGCACTTTTAGCTATGCTATTAAGCTAGGCTTTTTAATGTCATAACAGGAGGTCTGGGAGTCAGAATGAAAAGGGGCCGCCCTTTGCGGGGCGGCCCCCCGGGAAAGGAGGAGCCTCTCAGAGGTTTTTGCCGTATTGTTCAGCGCGTTCCAGCCACTCGGTTCCTTCGATATCCCCGCGGAGATAGATACCAGGGGCCAAAAGTTCATGAAGGCTGTCCAGCCCAAGCAGCCTGCAGGAAGCCCGGTAGGCGAACCGGAGCCCGTCGAAACAGTTTGGGTCAGTGTCTCCGGCGGTGGAAAAAAGAGCGGATTTTTTCCCTTTCAGGCTGAAGTCCGCGTTCTCTGCAACGAAAGGAAGGAATCGATCCATCACCGGTTTGATCTGCGCGCTCCAGGTATACCAGTAGAGGGGCGAAACGAAAAGAATGAGTTCAGACTGTTTGAGCGCAGCATAGATTTCCTGCATCGAATCGTTCAGCACGCAAGGTTTCCCGCCTGTCCAGCACTGCCGGCAATCCAGGCAGCCCGACAGTTTCAGTTCCGCCAGGTGGAACCGGTGGATTTCTCCCGCTTTTTTCCCAGCGCCCCGGAGGAAGGCCTCCGCGAGACTTTCGCTGTTCCCTGACTTTCTTGGACTGCCGAAAAGCACCGTTGTCCCTTTCATCTCCAAACCTCCTTCTCGAGCAAGTTTGTTTCCTCAAGCAGCTGAATAACCTCCTGCCGGTTCTTTGGGCCGAGTTCCGGAAGGGGCAAACGACAGGGACCTCCATAGAGGCCGATTGCATCCAGTGCGGCCTTCAGCCCCGGAATGCCGTATCCTTTGGTAACAGCATGGTTCAGGCGAAGGACCCGATGCTGGATCTTTCGGGCTTCGTCGATCCTGCCCTCGAGGAAAAGGCTCATCAGGCGGCTGCAGGCTTCAGGCAGTAGGTTGGCCAAAGCCAGGGTCCCGCCCGTACACCCGACGGCCAGCCCGGGAAGGAAAAACCCACCTGAGCCGACAAATACCGAAAAGCCTTCCCGTGCTTCAAAACAGAGTCTCGAGATCTGGACGATATCGCCGGACGTGTCCTTGATGCCGATGATCGCGGGGTGCGTGGAAATTTCCCGCACGTGCTCAGCGGTCAGGTTGAAACCCGTGTTTGCCGGCATATTGTAAAGGACAACCGGTACCGGGGAACCCTCGGCAAGTTTCCAGAAATACGTCCGCAAGGTTTCGACCGTGTTTTGTCCCTTGTAATAATGAGGAGGGAGGGCCAGGACCGCATCCGCTCCCGCGTCCGAAGCAGCGCGGCAAAGTTCCAGCGTTTCTGAAAGGCTGGGGCAGTGAACTCCCATGACAACCGAAAGCTTTCCTTTTGTCCGGGATGTAACCCTTGCGGTCAGCTCAGCCCGTTCCGCAAAGGAAAGAGAGGGGAATTCCCCGTTGGATCCTCCGACCACGAGCCCCTGCAGGGGGGAGGAAAGCCATTTTTCCAGGTTCCTGTCCAGGGCTTCCCAGGCGATGGCCCCATCGGGATAAAACGGCGTGGGAATCGGGGCGTAGATTCCTTTGAGTTCCATTCCTGTCGTCACTCCTTTCGTCCAAAAGGAGTCTATCACAAGAGGAAAGCACTGGTGAGGGCGGATTCCGTATAATAGGAATGGGGCTTCGCCCCGCCGGGAGGGAGAATGGAGACCCTGAGAGTCGGTTTGTGTTCCTGGGCAGATTCCGGTCTGGTGAAGAGCGGATGGTATCCCGCCGAGGCGCGAAGCGCCGAAAGACGCCTTCGCTTCTACGCATCGAGATTCGATACCGTGGAAGTGGACAGCACCTACTATGCCATTCCCGAGGAAACCGCCGCCTGGAGATGGGCAGCGAGGACGCCGAGGGGCTTTCTCTTCAATGTCAAGGTCTTCGGCCTGTTTACCCTCCATGCCGTGGACCGGAAGCAAGTCCCTTCCTGGGCCCTGTTGGCGACCAAAAGCCATGACGGTCCGGACCGTCTTACCCTCCGCGACTTTCCGAAGAGTGTCCTCCTGGAAATCTGGGAAAGCTTCAGGCGAAGCATTGCTCCTCTTGATGCCACCGGGAAGATGGGATACCTTCTCTTTCAGTTTCCGCCGGGGATCGAGTTCTCGCGAGTCCTGGAAAAATACCTGCATCGGATCCGGGATGTATCAGGGCCCCTGCGGATCGCAGTGGAGGCCCGAAACGGGAAGTGGCTGGAGGGAAGCGCCGAGGACCGGTTCCTGGGGACACTTCGGGAGCTGAACATGGCCTATGTCGCCGTGGATGAACCGTGCCTGGAATGGACCGTTCCCCCGAAATGGCCGATTACGGCCAGCTGGGGCAGCGTGGTCCGCTTCCACGGACGAAATGCCGCGGCGTGGGAGAAACGAGGGGCCGGCGTTTCCGAAAAATTCCGGTACCTCTACACGCCGGAGGAACTGCATCCCTGGAAGAACAGGATTCTTGAGACATCGGCCAGGGTGGATCGGCTTTTTGTGATGTTTAACAACTGCCATGGAGATTACGCGGTAAGGAATGCATCCTGGATGAAAAAGGCGCTGGGGTTGTCGGTCCAGGATGCGGAGAGTGCCCAGGGGATGCTGGATTATGGGCCGGATGAAGAACAGAAGATCCTGGAAAAGGAGGAACGAACATGAAGATCAGGAGAACCTTTTCCTTTGACGCGGCCCACAGGCTGGATTCCTATCACGGCAAATGCGAAAGGCTTCACGGACACACTTACGCCTTTTCCCTGACGGTGGAGGGAAAGCCAGACGGAGAGGGAATGGTCATGGATTTCGTGGAACTGAAACGCCTGACGGAGGAGCAGGTCCTATCCAGGCTGGACCATGCCTTCCTGAACGACCTGATTCCGCAGCCCACGGCAGAGAACATCGCGGTCTGGATCTGGAGAGCGGTGGAAGAAGGGATCCGGCAAAAGGGAGGCAGGCTTTGCGAGGTTGAAGTCTGGGAAACGAAGGATTCATCGGCGATCGTGACTTGGGAGGATCTTAGATGAGGGACGTCCAGGGCGAGCGGGACACCCGGAACATTCCGATCGATCGGGTTGGCGTCAGCGGGGTTTCCTATCCGCTGGCCGTGATGGATCCAAGCGAGAATGTTCAGCATGTCACCGGGACCGTCAGGATGTCGGTTTCCCTTCCGAAGGATTTTCGCGGGACCCACATGAGCCGGTTTATCGAAGTGCTTGAAAAATGCAGGGGAAAGATGACCCTTGGAAACCTCGAGGAAATCGTGGATGCCTTGAAAGAGCAACTTGCTGCCCCGGAAGCAGAGGTCGCGATTGCCTTTCCCTATTTCGTAAGGCGGGCGGCGCCGGTCAGCGGGGCGGAAAGTTATACCCGGATCGACGTTGAGTTCTGGGCGATGAAGGCAAGCCGGTTCGATTTCGTCCTTAAAGTCGCGGTTCCGGTACAGACCCTTTGCCCCTGCTCCAAAGAGATCTCGGAATTTGGAGCGCACAACCAGAGGGCGCGGGTCGAAATCGAAACCCGGATGAGACGGCTCGTCTGGATCGAGGACCTGGTATCTGTGGCCGAGCAGTCGGCTTCCGCTCCCGTTTTGACGCTTCTGAAGCGGGAGGATGAGAAGGCCCTGACGGAAATGGCCTTTTTAACCCCCCGGTTCGTGGAAGACGTCGTCAGGGAAGTTTCCCTGAGGCTCGACCGGGACGAACGGATCAAGTGGTACCGGGTTTCCGTGGTCAGCGATGAAAGCATTCACAACCACCAGGCCTTCGCGAGCCTGGAACGTTTCGTGTCCTTTCCGGCACGGTGAGAGGAGGACGGGGACATGAAAGTCCTTTTCGCGGGAAGCTCTTTCGATCGGATCAAGGAGAGTTTTGTCTCCCTCTTCAGCGGCCTTGATGTCCGGATCGCCAGGGACGAGGACATCAACGAGGCGCTTCCCTGGGCGGAGGTCCTGGTTACACCCCCCAGAGCGATAGACGATAGCTTTCTGAAGCGGGCGGTTTCCCTCAGGCTGATCCAGCAATGGGGGACGGGAATTGAAGGGATCGATCTAGGTGCCTGTTCGGCGCTCGGGATCACGGTCTGCAACGTTCCTTCGCGAGGAACGGGAAATGCGGAAAGCGTCGCGGAGATAGCCCTGATGCTGATGCTTTTGCTGGCAAGGAGGTTTTCGAGAGCCCAGGAAAACCTTTTGAAGATCGGGCGGGTCCATGCCCCGAAAGGAATCACGCTATGGAAGCGAAGGGCTTGCCTGGTCGGACTCGGAGGCCTGGGGCACTGCATCGCGGAAAGGCTTCTCTGCCTCGGGATGGAGGTCGTCGGCGTGAACCGGACCGTTCGTCCCGAATTTCAGGACTGGGGACTCCGTTCTGTCCATCCTCTCGATGAACTCGAGAAGGCGGTGGTTGGCTGTGACTTTCTCCTTCTTGCTCTTCCCCTCAACAAGGATACAGCTGGGATCGTGGACCGGAAGATCCTCCGGGCCCTCGGACCGAAGGGCTACCTCGTGAACGTAGCCCGCGGCGGACTCGTTGTGAGAGAAGACCTGGAAGCCGCCCTGGATGCCGGGGAAATCGCCGGGGCAGGGCTCGACGTTTTCTGGGTGGAACCTCCGGATCCAAACGATCCTCTCCTCAAGCGCGCCAATGTGGTGGCAACACCGCACATTGGGGGCGTAACCGACGAAGGCCTGAACGGCGTTGCAAGCTTTATCCGGAACAATCTTGAACGCTTTGCCCGGGGAGAGGCTCCTCTTTCGCAGGTCTTTCTTCCCGCGGGGCGGGCAGAAAGGAGGCCGTGATGGTCCGCAGGCCGGCAATCCTAAACTGTAAAGGACTCGAAAAGATTCCCGGCCGTCATCCCTGGCTGTTCCGGGGAGATTTCGCCAGGCTTCCGATGGAGGAAGAGAACGGGGCCCTGATTCCGATCGCAGGGGAAAGGGGCTCAGTGGTCGGCTGGGGGCTGTTCAGCCCAGGTTCTTCGTTGTGCGTCAGGCTCCTTTCCTGGAAAGCCGAAAAACCGGACCTGGAACAACTGTTCGAAAAGCGGATCCGCGAAGCGGAAAACCGACGGAGGCCGTTCCTGGAAGGAAACGAGGAAGCCTACCGGCTGGTTCACGGGGAAGCGGACGGGCTGCCTGGCCTGGTTGTCGACCGGTATGGTCCGGTTCTTGTTCTGCAAACCCTGTGTGCGGGGATGTACCGCTCCCTGGAAATCCTTGTGAAAATCCTGGCCGCCTTTCCGGGAGTCGAAGCGCTGGTTCTGCGTAACGAGGCCAAATACCTTGACAGCGAGGGGATCCCCGGGGAAAAGAAGCTGGTATACGGAAAGCTGCCAAAGCAAATCCCCTTCGCGGTTCAAACGGGGGAAATCAGGAGCCTGGTTGATCCCTTCAAAGGCCAGAAAACAGGGCTATACCTGGATGTCCGTCAGGCCCCAAGACTGATCAGGTCCCTATGTCCCGGGGCGCGGGTCCTGGATGCATTTTCCTATACCTGCAACTTCACCCTTCACGCACTTCGCTGGGGTGCAGCCGAAGTCCTGGCCCTGGACCAGTCCGGGGAAGCTCTGGCGATTGCAAAGGAAAACCTTGCTTTGAACGGTCTTTTAACCGGCGGGAAGTTCGCCCTGGAGGAGTGCAATGTCTTTGACCGCCTGAAAGAGCTGGATGAGCAAAAACGAATCTTTGACCTCCTCATCATGGATCCGCCTCCGTTTGCTCCATCGAGAAAACAATTGGAAGGAGCCAGGAGAGGGTACAAGGAACTGGCGGTTCGCTCGTTGAAAATGACTGCGCCGGGCGGTTCGCTGCTGTTTTTTTCCTGCAGCCAGGCGTTCGGAAGGGATGTTCTTCTGGAAACTCTTTCAGCGGCAGCCAGGGACGTGAAAAGGGAATGCCGAATCACGGCGGAATTCCATCAGCCTGCGGACCATCCCGTCAGCCTGAATTTCCCGGAAAGTGATTACCTGAAAGGCTTTCTTCTGGAGGTGCAGCCATGAGGCTGGGAATCAAGGCGGTGCTTTTCGATTTTGACATGACGCTGATCGACAGCAGCCATGCGATTACCCGCTGTATGAACGGGATGGCGGAAGAACTGGACCTCCCGAGCGTGACGCGAAAGCAGGTTCTCTCCACGATCGGGCTTCCGATCGAGGCTGCCTGGCGGTCGCTATGGGGCGATTTCCGGCCGGAATGGCTGGAGCATTACCGAAATCACTACAGCGCCATGGAGAGGAGTGAATTGAAAGCGTTCCCTGGCGCGGTTCCTCTGCTTGATAAGCTGGGGCACCTGGGAATCAGGAGAGGAGTCGTGACGAACCGCAGGTTTGCCCGTGTTTCGGTCGAAGCGGTTGGACTGGCTTCCTATTTCGAAGCGATCGTCGGGCTCGAATCGGTGGAAAGGCCAAAACCGTTTCCCGATTCGCTGGAACTCGGGCTGAAACTGCTGAACGTTGATCGGGAAGATGCGGTCTTTGTCGGAGATACGGATATCGATGTCAGGACTGGGCTCGCAGCGGGCGTGAGGGTCGTGGGGATTGCTTCGGGCAACCATCCCCTGCGGGAACTCTCCGACGCAGGAGCCTGGAAAACGGTTCCTGACCTTGAGGCTCTCGGCAGGCTGTTGGGAGTCTGAGACCTGCCTGACGATAGGAATGGTGCCTTCGTGTCAGGCAAACACCATATATTGTGTTTCTGGTCTTGTAGAAGGGGGCATTCCGGGAGATAATGAGGTGGATGATGATTCCATGAGGAGGCCTCGCCATGAAAAAGAAAACGACCAAGCCGGTTTTCTCCCCAAACGCGGTCAAAGTCCTGGAAAAACGGTACCTGCGCAAGGATGATGCAGGAAATATCCTAGAAAGCCCGGAGGAAATGCTGTGGCGGGTTGCGTCGTCGGTCGCGGCGGCCGAAAAAAACTGGAACCAGGATCCGGAAATGCGTGCCGTTGAATTTTACGAGATCATGGCCTGCCTGCGGTTTCTCCCGAACTCGCCGACGTTGATGAATGCAGGCTCCCAGCTGGGGCAGCTTTCAGCCTGTTTTGTCCTGCCGGTAGGAGACAGCATGGAGGAAATCTTTGACGCGCTGAAGGCGACAGCACTGGTTCACAAGAGCGGGGGCGGTACCGGATTCAACTTCTCGCGCATCCGACCCGCGGGAGATCGCGTCCGTTCGACCTCCGGAATTGCATCGGGACCGATTTCCTTCATGGAACTGTTCAACGAGGCAACGGAAGTCGTAAAGCAGGGCGGGATGCGGAGGGGGGCGAATATGGGAATCCTGGAAGTCTCCCATCCGGACATCTTCGATTTCATTCGGGCGAAGACCACCCGTGGAAGGCTTTCAAACTTCAACCTTTCGGTCGGGGTGACCGATTCCTTCATGCAGGCCGTCAAGGAGGAGGCCGATTGGGAACTCCGAAACCCCCGAACTGGAGAAGTGGTTTCCAGGGTCAAGGCCACCGAGCTTTTCGATCTGCTCGTCCAATCTGCCTGGGCGACAGGGGATCCCGGGCTGGTTTTCCTGGACCGGATCAACGAAAACAATCCGACTCCGCAGATCGGCCGGATCGATTCGACGAACCCCTGCGGAGAACAGCCGCTGCTTCCCTACGAAAGCTGCAACCTGGGATCGCTCAACCTGGTCCGGTTTTTAGACGAACGGGGTGAATTCGACTGGGAGGCCCTCGGGAAGGGCGTCGAGACAGCGGTTCGTTTCCTGGACGATGTCATCGAGATGAACCATTATCCGCTACCGGCGATCGGAGAGATGACACGGAAGAATCGGAAAATCGGCCTGGGGATCATGGGATGGGCGGAAGTCCTCTTTGAAAAGGGAATCGCTTACGGAAGCAGGGAATCCCTGGAACTTGCCGAGCAGGTCATGTCATTCATCCAGTCGAGGGGGCATTCCGCGAGCGAGGATCTTGCCGAAGAAAGAGGCTGTTTTGCCAATTGGGAGGGCAGCCTCTGGGAGAAAAAGGGAAGAAAAATGAGAAACGCCACGGTGACGACCATCGCTCCGACGGGGACTCTTTCCATCCTGGCTGACTGTTCCAGCGGCATCGAACCCGTTTTTGCCCTTGCCTACCAGCGGAAGACATTCGAAACCGAAACCCTGAACGTTGTTAACGGCACCCTTCTTAGGAAACTTGAGGAGGCAGGACTGATGCGCCGGGGGCTGGTCGAAGCGATCGGCGAGTCCGGATCGCTAGAAAAACTGGACCTTCCGGAAGACTTCAAGAGGGTCTTTCGGATCGCTCACGAGATCCCGTTTGAAGATCATGTCCGAATGCAGGCCTCTTTCCAGAAGTACACTGACAACGCGGTCAGCAAAACGATCAATTTTCCGAACAAGGCAGGGCTGGAGGAAATCCGGAAGGCGTTCTGGCTCGCCTATGAATCCGCCTGCAAGGGGATTACCGTCTATCGGGACCGGTGCAAGGAAACCCAGGTTCTCTATGCCGGTCTTCAGGACAAAGAGGAACCTGTCGGAAGCCAGGGCAAAAGCGTTCCGAGACGCAGGCCCGCCATGCTCAGGGGAACGACGGTCAAGATTCCGACCGCATTCGGGAATCTCTATTTGACGGTAAACGAGATGGATTCCAAGCCTTTCGAGGTGTTCGCAACGCTGGGAAAATCCGGGAAAGATACGCAGGCCCATACAGAGGCCCTGGGACGCCTGATCTCGCTTGCCCTTCGAAGCGGGGTCCCGGTGGAGGAAGTCGTTAGCCAGCTGAAAGGAATCGGCGGCAGCCAGCCGGTCTGGGAGGAGGATGGGATCATCTTGAGCCTGCCGGATGCGATCGCACGCGGCCTGGAAAAGGCTGGGGGGTTCAAAGTCGAGGAAGCAACCGCCGAAATGTGCCCTTCCTGCGGTTCTGCCTTAATCCATAGCGAAGGCTGTACGCGATGCAGGAGTTGCGATTTTTCTAAATGCGATTAAAGTTAACATTGGAGGATGACCGCTTGGATAAGAACCCCGCTGTCAACGGGAAAGAGGGCCGAAAACGGAACCTGAGGTGGGGCTATTGGGCGCTGTTCGTCGCGATCCTGGCAGGGAGCGCAGCGGCGTACTTCGCGTGGTGGTCCAATTTCAGGTCTCTGCGCCCGGAGTTTGCTGTCGCAGAACCCCTCTCGATCCGAGAAAAGGCAAGGACAAGGGGAGTCCTCCTTTGGAGCGAGTCGGTCCTCAGGGCTCCCCAGGAAGGAGCGGTTCATTACCCGCAGGGAACCGAGGCTGTCCGCGTTTCGAAAAACGAAGTCGTGGCGGAAGTGGTTTCCGGGAACTGCAGATCGGTTATCCGCGCCCCGTATTCGGGGTATTTCGTGCCCGGCCTGGACGGGCTCGAGGGAAAGTGGAACTTCTCTGACCTGTGGCCGGGAGACCGTCAGCTGCCGGGCGCAGCCACTTTCAGGAGGATTGCGGAGGGAAGCCGCATCAGGGAGGGAGATCCCCTAGGAAAAATCCTCCCGCAGCCGCAGGAATTGAGGGCAATTGCCTATGTTGAGGCGGACCGGGCAGTAAGAAAACAGATTGAGAACGGGATGCTTCTGTTCGCGCTTTCCCTGGAGAGACCGCAGCGGGCCTCGGTCAGGGCGGTTCAGGATTTCGGTCCGAAAGTCAAGGTCTACCTGAGTCTTCCTTCCTTCCCGCTCGGGATCTCCTTGACAAGGGAGCTGGAAATCGAGTTTTTCCAGGGGGAAGAAAAGGGCGTTGTCCTGCCGGAGAGCGCGGTTCTCCAGAAGGAAGGGAAAATGGGTGTGTTCGCGTTTGTTTCGGGCAAGCTTGAATATCGTCCCGTCCTTGGCCTGCCGCTGCCCGGTGCCCGTTTCCTGGTTACCGAGGGGCTCCGGCCCGGTGATCTGGTTCTGACCCGAGCCGAGGCAGGAGCAGAAAGGAAGGTTTTGCTCTGGTGATCGACCTGGAAAAGCGATGCGCGGAAATCCGCTCACGAATCGACAAAGCCGCCCGGAAAGCCGGAAGGAACCCGGAAGGAATCGAGCTGATGGCGGTGACAAAGACGCGGGAACTTCCGGAGCTGATCGAGGCATGGGAGGTCGGGCTACATCTTTTCGGCGAAAACAGGGTCCAGGAGGCGGCGCAGAAAATTGCTTCCTGGCCAGCGGAGCGCCGGGCGCAATGGAGACTGATCGGAAACCTGCAGAGAAACAAGGCCAGGAAAGCCCTTGAGCTCTTCTCGAGGATCGATTCCCTGGACCGCCTGGAGCTGGCCTTCGACCTGCAGCGGGTTCTTTCTGAAACCAACCGGAAGATCGATGTCCTGATTGAAGTGAATACCTCGGGGGAACCCTCAAAGCACGGAATAGCTCCGAATGGCCTTGAGGAATTGCTGGAAGGGGTGCTGCAACGCTGCCCGAACCTCACCGTGAGGGGGCTGATGACCCTGGGCCCGCTGAATGCCGACCCCGGGGAAGTGGCCGCTTCCTTTTCCTTGCTGAGAGAGTTGCGGGACAGGGTGTCGAAGGAGTTTGGACTGGAAATGCCCGAGTTGTCGATGGGCATGTCGGATGATTTCGAGATTGCAATCGAGCAGGGCAGCACCTGTGTGCGTATCGGACGCGCCCTTTTTGGGCCTAGGGAGTAGAGGAGGTGGACGGATTTTGTGGGAAAAGTTCCTGGCATTTCTTGGCCTTATTGAAGAAGATGACGAATACGAAGACGAAGAAGATCTGCGGGGCAGAGATTGGGAGGAGCGGAAACGGAGGGTTTTCCAGCCTGCGATCGGGAAGGCGGCTGTGATCCTTGTTAGAGGTCAGACTGCCGTTGAAAGGAAAGACGAACTTCTTGAAGCCCTTCGGATGGGGCAGATGGTGATCCTGGACCTCCGGGCGGTCGACCTGGAACCGGGGCAGGGACTTCTTGATTTCGTCTGTGGAGCCGTCTACTCGACGCAGGGAAAAGTAATCCGGGTTGCCCCGGGGGTTTTCCTTGCCACGCCCCACAGCCGCCTGCTGGAAACGTGGGAGGAACGGATGACGGAAACTCAGCCTGCCCCCGGCGGGGAGGAAGAGGGGGCGTGTGAAGCATGAACGGTCTTTTCACCCCGATCGACATCCAGCAGCAATCCTTCCGGCGTGCCCTGCGAGGCTATGACCCGGAAGAGGTTGACGAGTTCCTTGACAGAGTTGCGGAAAGCGTCCAGGGTTACGTTGAAAAAATCCGCGAACTTGAACGGAAACTGGAAATTGCGGAGGAGCAGATCCAGGAATGCCGCGAACTGAAACATTCATTGAATGAAGCGATCCTTTTCGCCCAGCAGAGCGCGGAGGAAAAGATCAAATCGGCCGCCCAGCAGGCTGAGCTGACGCTGAAGGAAGCTCGGGCCAAAGCGGATTCAATCCTCGAAGAAGCCCGGATGCGCATCGAGGAGCAAAAGAGGGAGATCGGCCGGCTAAGCCAGGTTCGTCAGCAGTTTGTCGCTGAGATGAAAGGAACACTGTCGAAGTTCGAGACCCTCGTGGGCCTTGTTTCGGAAAGCCCGAAAGCGGAAGAGAAAAGGTGAAGGAAAAAACACTTGGTCTCGAATCTTCGGTCCTGACGATCAAAGGTGTTGGAAAGGCCCGTGAACAGATCTTGAGGTCGCTTGGGGTTTACACCCTGAGGGACCTTTTTCTCTATTTCCCGCAAAGATACGAGGACCGGAGAAGACTTTCACGGATTTTAGAGCTTCAGGAGAGAAAGCCGGCACTTCTGGCCGGAACGCTGACTTGCGTGAGTCTTTCGAAATGGGGGAACGCTTCAGGAGGAAAGATTCGGTCTGTTCTTTCGGCGGTCATCGAAGACCAGGGTGAAACTCTCTCCGTCAAGGTGTTCAATGGAGGCGCCATGGCTTTGCGGCTGTCGGAAGGGATGAGAGTTTCTCTCTTCGGAAGGGCCGAAAGGGGAAAGAACGGCTGGGAAATGATCAACCCGGAGATCATGATTCTCGATGGAAACGAGTTGCCGGAAACCGGGATCTTCCCGGTCTACCCGCTCGCGTCCGGGTTGAAGCAGCAGACGCTGAGAAAAATGATGAAGGGGCTTTTCGAGGGAGAGACTGCCAAGCTGCTTAAGGAAACCCTGCCCGAAGACCTGAGGAAACGCCAGGAACTCGTTGGGCTGCGGGAGGCGATCGAAAACCTCCATTTCCCGATGGATGAAAAAGCCTGGAAGGCCGGACGAAAACGAATCGTCTTTGAAGAGCTATTCCAGCTGCAGCTAAAGCACAGAAAAGCCCGGCTTCAGCATGTCACCCTCCGAAGGGCACCAATCATCCGGGCCGGTGAGCGGACGAGAGCGTTCCTGGAGCGAGGACTGCCTTTTCGCCTTACGGACGGGCAAAGGCGGGCCCTGGAAGAGATTCTGGAAGACCTGGGAAATCCTGTCCCAATGAGGAGACTGCTCCACGGTGAAGTGGGAAGCGGCAAGACGGCCGTTGCTCTCGGAGCGGCGATGGCCGCTGTCGAATCGGGACTGCAGGTGGCTTTTATGGTTCCGACTGAAGTGCTTGCCCGGCAGCACTACCAGAGAACGAAGGGGCTTTTTTCCGCGGTCGGGGCGAAGTGCTGGCTACTGGCAGGAAGGGAAGCCTCTAGGGATCGGCAACGGCGCCTTGCTCAGGTTGAGGAGGGGACTTGCGGAATGCTTTTTGGAACACAGGCCCTTTTCCAGGAAAAGACCGCCATGAAGAACCTCGGCCTTGTGATCATCGATGAGCAGCACCGTTTCGGTGTATCCCAGAAAGCCGCCCTCCTGGGAAAAGGGAACTCGCCCCACCTCCTGGTGATGTCCGCAACACCGATTCCGCGGTCCCTTGCCCTGACCGCGTACGGTGAACTGGACCTGACCCGCCTGAATGGGACGCTTCCGGGAAGAAAGCCCGTACGGACCTATCTCATTGAAAAGCGGCAACTAAAGGCCCTATTCAAGCGGATTCGGGAGGAAGTGACTTCGGGAGGCCAGGTCCTATGGGTCTGTCCTCTGCTGGAAGAAACGGCCCAACGGAAAACGGTGCCGGTTACGGAGAGGTTGAAGGAAATCCGGAATGTACTGCCCGATCTGCCATCCGGCTGGATTCACGGGAAAATGGATCCCCGGGAAAAAGAGAAAGCCGTGAGGGACTTCGAGGACGGAAACCTGAAGATCCTGGTCTCAACCACGGTGGTCGAGGTCGGGATCGATCTTCCGGGGGCCTCACTGATCGTCGTGGAAAATGCAGAGTGCTTCGGCCTTTCTCAGCTTCATCAGCTTCGAGGACGGGTTGGCCGGGGGAACCGCGAGGGAGTCTGCGTTCTCCTCGTTCCTTCAAAAAACGAAAGTGCGGTGGAACGGCTGTCGATTTTCCTGGAAACGAACGACGGGTTCGCCCTCGCGGAGGAGGATTTGCGAATGAGGGGACCAGGGGCTCTTTGCGGGATTCGGCAGCACGGGCTGACGGAATTCAGGCTTGCCGATCCGCTCCATGACCGTGTCCTGCTGGAAAAGGCCAGAGAGGAAGCCCAACGGTTGCAGCCGGAAGAGGAGTTGCTGGATCTCTCCTCCTGGGTTTGCCGTGGATCGGGGGAAGGAGTTTCAGAATGCCCGTTTCTGGGGTGAGGAAATTAGGCGGGAAACAGCGACTTCAAGAGGCGTTGGCCGGTCATCTGCTCAGGTGGCCGAAAACCGTCGAGCAGGCGAGGAAATGGCTGGAAAAGCACAAAGCTGGAAAACAGGAAGCCGAAGAAATCCTTTCCGACCTGATCCTCGCTGGGTTTCTGAATGATTCCCTTTATGCACGCCTCTTCGTCGAGGGACATTCCTCCTGGGGGGCCGATCGCCTCAGGCATGAACTGAAACGGAGGGGAATCGACGCAGCCCTAGCAGCTGCGGCCATTGAGGAGGGCGCGGATCCCGGGGCTGCGGAAGATCTGGTCCGGGAATGGAGAAAAAACGGGGTCGATGACAGGAAGATCGCAGGGAGGCTGGCGAGAAGGGGATTCCCTTCCAGAGAAGCTTGGAAGGCCATGAATTCTTCTTGTCCAGGAGCGGAATAGAAGCTAGAATACCCTCGGAAACACGGTGTCCTGTCAACGACAAACGACAATCAGGCAGCATGCCGAACTTTGACAAATGAACAGGGGTGAAAGATGCATGTCGTTTATTGCACTTGCGGCAGCGGTCGCTTTCGGCCTTGCCATTGGATATTTGGTGCGCAGGTACCAGGACGAAAGGGCATTGCAAGGGGCTGGAACTCAGGCCCAGAAGCTGATCAAGGACGCGATCTCCGAGGGAGAAGCCAGGAAAAAGGAACTTCTCGCGGAGGGCAAGGAGGAAGTCCAGCGCCTGAAGCAGGAAGCGGATCGGGAAATTCGAGAAAGGAAGGCTGAGCTTCAGAGGCAGGAGCGCCGGCTGGAACAGAAAGACGAAAACCTTGATCGGAAGCTGGAATCCCTCGCGAAGAAGGAAGAGGAGCTCAGGGCAAAGCAGGAAGAAGCGCAGCGCTGGCTCGATGAAATCGAAACACTCAAACAGCAGCAGATCGAACGCCTGGAAGAGGTCGCAGCCCTGACCCGGGAGGAGGCGCGGGCGATCCTCCTAAAGGAAGTGGAGGAGGAAGCCGGGCATTTCATAGGACTTCGGCTCAAGGAGCTGGAGGAAAAGGCGAAGAGAGAATCCGAAAGAAAGGCACGGGAATACATCACCACCGCGATTCAGAGATGCGCGGTTGAACAGACTTCCGAGATCGCCGTCAGCGTTGTCAGCCTCCCCTCGGATGAGATGAAGGGGAGAATCATTGGACGGGAAGGGCGGAATATCCGGACATTTGAAACGATTACCGGAGTCGACCTGATTGTTGACGACACGCCGGAAGCGGTTGCGCTGAGCAGTTTTGACCCGGTCCGCCGGGAGGTGGCCCGCCTTTCCCTGGAGAGGCTCGTTGTCGATGGGCGGATTCACCCGGCGAGGATCGAAGAGGTCGTGGACAAGGCAAGGAAGGACGTCGAGGAAATGATCCTCGAAGCGGGAGAAAACGCACTCCTGGAGGCCGGCGTCAAGAACCTGCACCCGGAACTGCTCAATATTCTAGGGCAGCTTCGCTTCCGCAACAGCTACGGTCAGAATGCCCTGGCCCATAGCCTAGAAGTTGCCCACATTGCCGGGATCATGGCGGCCGAGCTGGGGCTTGACGAGGCTCTCGCAAGGCGGGCGGGGCTTCTGCATGACATCGGGAAGGCGGTCGATCACGCGGTCGAAGGACCGCACGCGAGTATCGGGGCAGATCTCGCGAGGCGTCACGGCGAAAGCCTCGAGGTGGTCAATGCGATTGCCTCTCACCACGAGGACGAAGAACCCCAGACCCTCTATGCGGTCCTGGTGGCTGCTGCGGATGCAGTCAGTGCGGCCCGGCCGGGAGCCCGGCGGGAAAGCCTTGATGCGTATGTCAAGAGGCTGGAGAAGCTGGAACAGATTGCAAAGACGTTTAATGGAGTGACGAAGGCTTTTGCGATGCAGGCCGGAAGGGAAGTCCGGATCATGGTGAACCCCGGAATTGCTGATGACGGTGAGATCCAGAAACTGGCCTACGACATCGCGAGAAAAATCGAGAACGAAATGAAGTACCCGGGACAGATCAAGGTGACCGTCATCCGGGAATCCAGGGCCTTCGAATACGCAAAGTAGGAACGGCATGAAGATCCTTTTTATCGGTGACATCGTCGGAAGCCCGGGCAGAAAGGCCGTTGCGGCCCTTCTGCCGCGTCTTCGAAAGGAAACCGGCCCCTTCGATTTTGTGCTTGCAAACGGGGAGAACGCGGCAGCGGGGTTCGGCCTGACCGAAAGGGTCTTTCAGGAAATCCTGGATCTGGGGGTCGATTGCCTGACTTCAGGCAACCATATCTGGGACAAACGGGAGTTTCTGGAAATCCTTGCGGCTGAAGACCGTATCCTTCGGCCAGCGAATTACCCCCCTGGCTGCCCCGGACTGGGAGTAGCCCTGCTGGAACGGGGGAAAAGGCGGCTTGCAGTGGTCAATCTCCAGGGAAGAGTCTTCATGCCGGTGATCGACTGTCCTTTCCGGGCAGCCGATGCGATTTTGCAGGATGAACGAATGCCCCGGTGCGTCCTTGTCGATTTTCATGCCGAGGCCACCTCTGAAAAGAGAGCCCTGGCCCTTTACCTTGACGGGAGGGTTTCTGCCGTGATTGGGACGCATACGCATGTCCAGACCGCGGACGAGTCCATCCTTCATGGCGGCACAGCCTACCAGACGGATTGCGGGATGACCGGCGGGCACGGCGGGGTCATCGGCATGAAAAGAGAAGGGGTCCTGCCCCGTTTTCTAACCGGGATGCCCACCAGGTTTGAGGTGTGCGAAGAAGGAATCCGATTGAACGGGGTACTGCTTGAAATTGATGATGAAACCGGGAGGGCACTTGACATCCGAAGAATCGACATTCCCCTCGACTGAACCCGAATGGGAAGATTCGACGTTGAAGGGTGTGAGAGGCGTGGCAGTCGAAACGCTGAAGGTGGGCGCAACGAGCAATCCCAATACGGTGGCGGGGGCGATCGCTGCGGTCATCCGTTCCGGGAGGGAAGCCGAAATACACGCGATCGGCGCGGGTGCAGTGAACCAGGGGGTCAAGGCGATCGTGGTGGCCAGGGGCTATCTTGCTCAGAACGGAATCGATCTCTGCTTCATTCCAGCCTTTTCCGAAATCGAGATCGATGGGACTCCCCGGACGGCTGTAAAAATGCGCATCCGTGTCAGGTAAAAAAAGCGGGGCAACTTTGCCCCGCTTTTTTTCGGTTCTTCGCTATTTTGTGTGGGTGACGGCATAGAACCTTGGTAACTGGAATTCAAAACGACCTCCGACGAGGTAAAAAGCCAGGATGCCGTACCTGAGGCTTCGATATCCCCGGGCTTTTGCCCTT